>OFHJ01000251.1_pt1 | contig 22308 bp, 25 predicted proteins | sample 1522001 | NCBI WGS metagenome assembly OFHJ01 (sample SAMEA2464838, study PRJEB22497) | soil metagenome | biome: Grassland; feature: Farmland; material: Clay | place: Australia | collected 2013-02-01 | depth 1.2 m | reverse complement strand
GAATGGCGCCAGCGGCGACCTGCTGCGGGAGCGGGGACGGGAGTTCGGCAGCGTGACCGGGCGGCGGCGGCGGGGGGGCTGGCTGGACCTGCCGCTGCTGCGCTACGCGATCCAGCTCAACGGCATTGACAGCCTGCTGGTGACCAAGCTGGACGTGCTGGACGCGCTGAAGGAAATTCCCGTCTGTACCGGTTACCGATTGGATGGGCAGGCGGTGGAGGAGATTCCGGCGCGGGCGGCGGACTGGGAGCGGCTGGAGCCGATGTACGAGGTGCGGCCGGGCTGGGGCACGCCGACGGCGGGCATGCGGCGGCTGGAGGATTTGCCCCGGGCGGCGCGGGAGTATTTGGACTTTGTCGCCGCGCAGTGCGGGACGGAGATTGGGCTGATTTCCACCGGGCCGGAGCGCAACGAGAGCATCATCGTGCCCGGCAGCCAGTTGGACCGTTGGTGGCGGGGCGCCAGTTCCGCCGCATAAAAAAGGAAGCACCCTCATGGAGCCAGAAGCCGCCGAGGTCTCATGGGCTGAGGCGCGGGCCATCGTGGCCGAGGAAGCCCAGCGACTGCGGCCGGGAACGCCGCGGCGGCTGCGCCTGGAGCAAGCAATGGGCCGCTGGCTGGCGGCGGCGGCGCGGGCGGAGCGGGATGCGCCGCCCTGGCCGCGGGCCATGCGCGACGGCTATGCGCTGCGCGCCGAGGACGCGGAGCGGGCGCAGCGGGAAGGGCTGAGCGTGCGCGGGCTGATCCGGGCCGGAGATGCGCCGTGGATGGGCGTCGGCGCGGAGTCCGCGCTGGCGGTGGGGGAATGCGTCGAGATTATGACCGGCGCGCCGGCGCCGCCGGCGGTGGGCGGCGCGGCGGTGGCCGTGGCGATGGTGGAGTTCACGCGGCGCGACGGCGAGCGGGTCTTTTTGCGACGGGTGGTGGCGGCGGGGGAGAACATTGCGCCGCAGGGCAGCGAGATGCGCGCCGGGGCGGTGGCGCTGGCGGCGGGGCAACGGCTGGACTATAGCTGCGTCGCGTTGCTGGCGGCGGTGGGCGAGGCGCGGCCCAAGGTCTATCCCCAGCCGCGGGTTGCGGTGCTGGCGACGGGCGATGAATTGGTGGAGGCGGAAGGGCCGGGGCTCGAAGGCGGGCAGATCCGCAACTCCAACGGCCCGGCGCTGGCGGCGCTGGTGCGGCGGGCGGGGGGACGGCCGTGGCGACTGCCGCCGGCGGGCGATGACGCGCAGATTCTGCGGGAGCGGCTGCGGCAAGCGGCGACCGGTGCCGATCTGGTGCTGGTGACGGGCGGGGCGTCGGTGGGGAAGTTCGACTTCGTGCAGGCGGCATGGCGCGCCTTGGGCGGGACATGGCGCTGGGATGCGGTGCGCATCCGCCCCGGCAAGCCGGTCAAGTTGGGAGTGATGGCCGCGGCGGATGACGCGGCGGGCAAGGCGGCGCGGCCAAAGTTGTGCCTGGCGCTGCCGGGAAATCCGCTGAGCGCGATGCTGACGTTTGAGCTGTTCGCGCGGCCGCTGGTCGCGGCCTTGGCGGGCGAGGGCGCCGGCGAGGGCGCCGGCGAGGCCGTTGCCGGGCGCGCCGGCGGGCGAGATGCAGCGGGGACCGGAACCGGCGCTGGCGCCGTCGCCGGCGTGGACGCCGCGAGGAGAGCGACGAGGGCGGCGCGGCCGCTGCTGGCGGCGCGCATGGGCTTTGCCTATCGTGGCAAGGCGATTCCGCTGGATCAGTTCCTGCCGGTGCGTCTGGAAGGCGACCTGACGGGGGTGGTGATCGCGCCGCTGGCGTATCATGGCTCGGCGGACATGGCGGCGCTGGCCGCCGCCGACGCGTATCTGCATCTGCCGCCGAACACGACGGAACTGGCGGAAGGAGAATGGGCCGAGGTGCTGCGGAAATGAAGCGCGGGCGAGGCAAGGCGGCGGCCGCCAAACCGAACGTCGCAAACGCCCGTCGCCGCGTGGCGGCGCGGCGGACGCGGCCGCGGCAAGAAAAGCGGCGTGGCCCCCGGCCCAGCCCTGCGCGTAAGCGCGATGCCCCGCCAACCGCGGGGCTGGGGCCCGCGCCAATCATTAGCGCCGGGTTGTCGCACTATGCGGCGGGGGGTGGGGTGCGCATGGTGGACGTCAGCGCCAAACCGCCGACCTACCGCGAGGCCGAGGCGCGGGCCTTCGTGGTCCTGCGGCCGGCCGTGCTGGCGGCGCTCAGCCGCAATCCCAAAGGCGATCCACTGGAGATTGCCCGCATCGCCGGCATCGCCGGGGCCAAACGCACGGCGGAGCTGATTCCGTTGTGCCATACGCTGCCGCTGAGCCGCATCCAGGTCGAGGCGCGGCGGGCGCGGGGTGGGGTGCGGCTGACCAGCCGGGTAGGAACCACCGCCGCCACGGGCGTGGAGATGGAAGCCCTAACGGCGGTCAGTATCGCCGCGCTAACCCTATATGATATGTGCAAGGCCCTGGACCACGGCATCACGATCCGGGACATCGAATTGACGCGAAAATCGGGCGGGCTCAGCGGCGACTTCCGCCGCCCGCCGCAAGGAAAGCGATTGCGCCGCCGTGCCTGAAACGCAGCCGAAATTGCTGGTCTTGGAGCCGAACAGCCGCATGCTGGAGGTGGTGCGGCACGGCGTTGGCGACATCGTGGATCTGCGCCATGGAACGGCGGTGGCGGATGCGCGGCAAATCTTGGCGGAATGGCCGGCGGATCTGATTCTGGCGGAGTTTCGCCTCGCCGACGCCACCGGCCTGGAGTTGCTGGAAAGCTTGCGCGGGCTGGGCGAAGCCGCGCCGCCGGTGGTGATGATCGCTTCCCGGGCGGATGCGGTGGACCGGCTGGGCGGGCATGTGGCGCAGCTCGAGGAGATCGTGCAGAAGCCGTTCTTCGCCGCCGACTTGCGCGAACGCGTCAAGCGGGCCTTGGGACGGACCGGGTTGCGCCGCGCCAGTGGCCTGCCGGATGCCGGCAAGCTGCGCGGGCGGCTGGAAGACCTGGGCGTGGTGGACCTGCTGCAAACGCTGGATCTGAGCCGGCGCAGTTGCATCGTGGTGCTGAATGGCAAAGCCGCGTCGGAGACGGCGCCGCGGCTGACGGCGACGCTGCACCTCCTGGAGGGCCAGGTGAAGGACGCACAGATGGGCGACGCCCGCGGTGACGAGGTCGTCTATGAGACCTTGGGCTGGGCGGAGGGGGAGTTTTCCATTGACTTCAGCGGCAAGCCCGCCGAGTCCACGGTGAAGAACAGCACGCAGGGCTTGCTGATGGAGGGACTGCGGCGGCTGGACGAGCAGAACTTCCGGCGGTGAGCAGGGCGGGCGAGGGCGGCCGGACGGGGAACAGTCGCGGCGCGGTTGGCGGGCGCGGCAGCATCGGCGGTCGGGGTGCGGCAGGCGGGCGCGGCGGAAGGGGCGGTTCGGACGCGAAGGGCAGGCGAGCGGAGAGCGGGGTGAATGCTTCCGGCGCGGCGAACGTTTCCGGAGCGGGACGTACTGCCGGCGCGGCGCAAGGGATTTCTGCCGAAACGGGCGGCGAACGCGCGCTGTTGTCGCGGGCCTGGGTTCTGACCATCAGCGATGGCTGCGCGGCTGGGCGGAGGGAAGACCGTTCCGGGCCGCTGGTGGCGGAGATGCTGGCGGCGGCGGGATTCGCCATCGCCGGGCAGGAAGTTCTACCCGACGAGCGGGATCGCCTGGCGCGGCGGCTGCGGGAGCTGGCTGCGCGGGCGGAACTGGTGGTGACCACGGGCGGAACGGGCCTGGGCCCGCGGGACATGACGCCGGAGGCGACCCAAGACGTTTGCGAGCGCATGGCGCCCGGTTTGGCGGAGCGGATGCGGCAGGCGGGGGCCGCCGCGACGCCCCTGGCCTGGCTGTCGCGCGGTGTCTGCGGCGTTTGCGGCGCCTGCTTGATCCTCAATTTGCCCGGCAGCCCGCGTGGCGCGGCGCAAAGTTTGCAGGCGGTGGTCGGGCTGCTGCCGCACGCGGTGGCGCTATTGCGCGGGCAGACGGAACACGCGTAGGGGCCAGGAGACGCACCGGGCGCCACCCACGCGAACCACCCTCGGCCTCCGGCCGGAGTTGGCGTATGGGCTATTGATATGTTGATTAATAATCACGCGTGTTCCAAGCGTGTAAAACAATAATCGCATCTTGTTTCTCCCCTATGGATTATGCGCCGCCGGGCTGCGGCGGAAATAGTTCTGCGGATTAGTCTTGACACGTCGTGTGCGGGGGGGGGTACTATCCGCAGTGGAGGCGCGTGGCATGAGTAATACGCCGACCATTTCCCGGATTTGGACTGCCTGCCTTGGCGTTGCCGTGGTTGCGGCGGCGGCCTTGGTCCCGCGTTCGGCGGCGCAATCGCCCAGCGCGAAGGCCGCTCGGAACTTTGGCAGCGCCCACGGCGCCTGCGGGCCGGGCCAGCCCTACATCGAGCGTTTCACGCCGGCGATGCGGCACTTGGCGCCCTACGCCAGCGTCGCCGCTGCGGCGCGGGGGGCGGTGCTGGTGCTGGTCGGCGCGCCCGTGGGCTTTAGGACGCGGGTCACTCGACAGGGCGAGGTTCACACCGTGGCATCCTTCCGGCATCCGCTGCTCCTAAAGAGCTATAAGGGCGGCCCACAGACCGGTGCCGCGACGGTGCGGGTGGAGTTCCGCGGCGGGACAGCTATGGTGCAAGGGCATTGCACCGAGGGGCAGGGGCCGACGCTGAGGAAGAGCCAGTTATACCTGATCTTCGCGATTCGCCGGAATGAGGGCCGTCTGTTTTCTTGGTTTGCCTTCCCCGTCGATCCGCACACAGGCGCGGTGGGTGGGGCGCTCGGCACCCACCAGCGGCACATCGTGGGCGTGATCGCCGAGACCCGGGCAGTGGTAGCCAAGCAGAGGGCGAAGGGGAAGGGAGGAGGCGGCCAATGAGGGGACGACGCGAGGTGCTCACTGTGGTTGCAGCCGCGCTGCTCGCGCTGGAGGGCGTTGCCGGCAGCCAGACAGCAGCGCGGGCCGTCACCGGCGCGGCCGGCCGAAAAGCGAGCGTGCACGGCGCCTGCGGGCCCGGGCACCCATACGTTCAGGTGTCGGGGTTCTCGTCTGACCTGCGGAACGACGGCCCAAGCGTTGCGGCGGCGGTGAAAGCCGCCGACCTGGTTCTAGTGGGCTCGCCCTCGTCATTTCGTACCGTGGTCGCCGATCGCCGGACGGGGGGGACGGTCCGGACCGAGGCGACCTTCCTAGAGCCCCTAATTCTGAAATCGCCGCCCGAGGGACCGACCAACGGGCCAAAAACGGTGAGAGTAGCCTTTCCCGGTGGAACCGCATTGGTGGCCAACCGGTGCACGCAGGACCCAGGTCCGGCCCTGAGGAAAGGCGGGCTGTACCTTGTGTTCGCTGCCGGCCGGCCAGGGGGCGGCTATTTCTCGTGGAACGCCTATCCCATCGATCCGAGCACGGGCAAGGTGGGCTCGTCCTGGCGGGGCAGTTTCTCGAGGAGGGGACGTCGGCGGCGCATTGACAAAATGATCGCTGAGATCCGCGCCGTCGCGGCTCGGGAGCGGCGGAAGACGGAGGGTACGAAGTGAATGTGCGGGCTAGGTCGCAAGCGCTGAAGGCGCCGCTGGCGTAGGGTTGCACAATCCTGGTGCAAGTGGCAGCGCCGGCAGGCGTTTGCGCGGAGCCGTGCGGCGCACGCAGACCGGCGGCTGCGGGCGTGCTCGTATACTCGAAATAGATGGAAAAACTGCGGGCGATTCGGCCGCGTTTGCGGGCCCTTTTGGGGCCGGATGGAGTGGTGGCGGACGCGCTGGGCCGGATGCTGTACGAATACGACGGCGGTGTGGACCGGGGCGAACCCGATCTGGTGGTGTTTCCGCGCAGCCGGGATGAGGTAATCGCCGTCCTGCGGCTGGCGCGGGAGCACGGCTTGGCGATCATTCCCCGCGGCGCGGGCACGGGGCTGAGCGGCGGGGCGGTGGCGCGGGACGGGGGCATCATCCTGTCGCTGAACCGCATGCGGAGAATCCTGGCGGTCGAGGTGGAAAACCAGCGGGCGCGGGTCGAGCCGGGAGTGGTGAACCTGGAGCTTTCCGAGCGCATCAGCGGCACGGGATTCTATTTCGTTCCCGATCCTTCCAGCCAAAAGGCCTGCACCATCGGCGGCAACGTGGCGGAAAACAGCGGCGGCCCGCACACGCTGGCCTACGGCGTGACGGTGAACCACGTGACCGGGCTGGAGGTGGTGCTGGCCGATGGCGAGGTGCTGCGCACCGGCGGCATGGCGCCGGACATGCCGGGCTATGACCTGACGGGCTTGATGGTGGGCTCGGAGGGGACGCTGGGCGTGGTGACGGCGGTGACGGTGAAGCTGACGCGGAAGCCGGAGGCGGTGCGCACGCTGCTGGCGATTTATGACGCAGTGGACCGGGCGGCGGAGACGGTGAGCGCGATCACGGCGGCGGGAATTACGCCGGCGGCGCTGGAGATGCTGGACGGCTTCACGCTGCGGGCGGTGGAGGCGGCGGTGCAGGCGGGCTATCCGCTGGATTCGGCGGCGGTGCTGCTGATCGAGATCGAGGGCTTGCAGGAAGAAGTGGCCGAGCACGCGGCGGCGGCGGAGGCGGTCTGCCGCCAGGCGGGGGCGCGCGAGGTGCGGCAGGCGCGCGACGCGGCGGAGCGGGGCCGGCTGTGGGCGGGGCGGAAGCAGGCGTTTGGCGCGATGGGGCGGATCTGCCCGAATTTTTACGTCATGGACGGCGTCATTCCGCGCACGCGCGTGGGGCCGGTGCTGCGCGGCATTGAAGCCATCGGGCAGCGGCGCGGGCTGCGCATCGGGAATATTTTTCACGCCGGCGACGGGAACCTGCATCCGCTGGTGTTTTTTGACGGGCGGCAGGCGGGGCAGTTGGAACTGGCGCGGGAGGCGAGCCGGGAGATCATCCAGCTTTGCGTCGAGCAGGGCGGCTCGATCACCGGCGAGCACGGCGTGGGGATGGAAAAGGATGAGCTGATGCCGCTGATCTTCAGCGAGGCGGATCTGGACTTCATGCGCTGGCTGAAGCAGGCGTTCAATCCGGAAGGGCGGCTGAACCCAGGCAAGATGCTGCCGACCTACAAGAGCTGCCGGGAAACGGCGCTGGCCACGCGGCCGGAGCTGGGGAAGACGATCGAGGCGCGGATATGAGCGCGGCGGCGTGGGCGGAGTGGGAGCGGCGGCTGGGGGCGGAGGGCTTCGCCTGGGAAGCGGGGACGGCGGTGGCGCGGCCCAGCGACGTGGAGCAGACCGCGGCCGGGGTGCGCTGGGCGGGGGAAGAGGGGATCCGGGTACGTGTCGGCCGGGGCGGCAGGGCCGCGGGCGCGAACACGAACGCTGACGAGCCCGCAACCGGAGCGGCGGCGGCGAACGGCGGCGGGGTCCACGGCAACGGCGGCGCAGCGGCGGGCGGCACGGGCGGGGCGAGTCGTTCTGCCGCGGCGGCGACGGCGCCGGGGCGCCTGCTGCGATTGGATCTGCGCCGGATGGGGCGGCTGCGGTTTTACGAGCCGGGGGATTTGACCGCGGGCTGGGACGCGGGAGCGACGGCGGCGGAGGTGAACGCGGCGCTGGCGGCGCATGGGCAGTTTTTGCCACTGGATGGGGGCGGCGGGGAGGCGACGCTGGGGGCGATCCTGGCGGCGCGGCGGTCGGGGCCGCTGCGGCACGGCTTTGGGACGGCGCGGGATTTCGTCATCGGGATCGAGGCGGTGACGGCGGCGGGGGCGATTGTCCACGGCGGCGGCAAGGTGGTGAAGAACGTCGCCGGCTACGATTTGATGCGCCTGCTGATCGGCTCCGCCGGCACGCTGGCGGTGATCACCGGCGTTCATTGCAAGGTGCTGCCGGCATTAGCGGCGACCGAGACCATGGCCTTCGCGCTGGCGGATTTCGCCGCCGCCGAGCGGCTGCGCTCGCGGCTGCTGCATTCGCCGCTGCGGCTGATCGCGTTGGAACTGACGGGCGAACCAGTTGCGGGCGCCGGCGCCGCCGGCGCGGAAAGCCCGGCGATGACGGCGCTGGCGCGGTTCCAGGGCAGCGAGTTGGTGCGGGCGCGGTACCGTCAGGAATTGGCGGCGATCGCGGCGGAATTGGGCATCGGCGCGCGGGCATTGCCCGGAGAGGCGGAGTTATGGGCCAACTGGGAGTCCGAGCGGCTGCCGTTGGCGATGGGCGCGCCGTCGGGCGTCGCGGTGGATTTGCTGCGGCGAACGGCGGAGATGGCGGCCAGCGGCGGGCGCAGCCTGCGCTTTCGCGGGCGGCTGGGATTGGGGGCGTTTGGCTTGGCGCTGGCGCCGGAATTCACGGGCGATGCCCGGGCGGCGTGGCGGCGGCAGTGGCGGGCGATGGCGGCGCGGGAGCATGGCGATGCCTGGCTGCAAGACGAAGCCGAGGCGTGGGATGCGGCTTGGCGCGGCATGGGCGCGGGCGCAGGGCCGGGCCCGGCGCCGAACGGCCGGAGCGGCGCAGTGGTCGAGCGCGGCGGTGACCGGGACCAACAGGGTGACAACGACTGGATGCGGCGGCTGAGGCGGCATCTGGATCCGCGCGGCGTATTCGGCGCTGCGGAGGCGGGGGCATGAGCGTGGCGGCAACGACGCCGGCGCCGGGAACCAGCCCCTCGGCCTTCCGCACTGCCGACCGGCCGCGCTGGGAAGACTATTCCCGCTGTATCCATTGCGGCTTGTGCCTGGAGGCCTGCCCGACGTTCCGGCTGCTGGGCGAAGAGATGGATTCGCCGCGCGGGCGGATTTATCAGATCGCGCAGGCCGATGCCGGGCGGTTGCCGCTGGCCGGGGCTTTGGAGACGCACATTGGGCGCTGTCTGGATTGCCGCGCCTGCCAAACTGCCTGCCCGTCGGGAGTGGAATACGGCAAGATTTTGGAGCGGGCGCGGGCGGAGCTGGCGGCGCAGCGGGCAGCGCGGGGACCCAAGGCGTGGCTGGCAAATTATGTGTTCCGCCGCTTGCTGCCCGACGCGAAGGCGATGGAGCGGCAGGCGCGGCTGCTGCGCTGGTACCAACGCGGAGGGCCAAGGGCGGTGGCTCGGGCGACGGGGGTATTGCGGCTGCTGGGCCTGGCGCAGGCGGAGAGCTTGGCGCCGGAGGTCGAGGACGACTTTTTCCGCGCCGAGATGGGGCAGACGTTCCCGCCGCGGGGGCCGCGACGGGCGCGGGTGGCTTTCTTGGCGGGCTGCGTGCAGCGCGTGGCATTCGCCGGCATGAACCGGGCGACCCTTCGCGTGTTGCAAGCGGCTGGCTGCGAAGTGGTGATCCCGGCGGCGCAGACCTGCTGCGGCGCCTTGCACGTCCATGCCGGAAGGCGGGAGGAGGCGCGGGAACTGGCGCGGACCAACATCCAGGCCTTCGCCGGTTTTGACGCCGTGGTCACCAATAGCGCCGGCTGCGGTTCGGCGCTGAAGGAGTACGGCGATTTGCTGCCGGGTGACGCCGCGGCGGAAGCGTTCGCCGGCCGGGTGCGCGACGCCACGGAGTTGCTGGCTGAGTTGGGGCTGCCGGAGGGGATGCTGCGGGCGTTGCCGTGGAAGGTGACCTATCAGGACCCCTGCCATTTGGCGCATGGGCAGAGAATTCGCTCAGCGCCGCGGCAATTGATGGCTGCGGTTCCGGAGCTGGAATTGGTGGAGATGATTCGGGCCGATAGTTGCTGCGGCAGCGCCGGGATTTACAACGTGGTGCAGCCGGAGATCGCCGGCCGCTTGCTGGACGAGAAGATGGCGACGGTACGGGCCACGCGCGCGGCGACCATCGTCACCGCCAATCCCGGCTGCATGCTGCAACTGCGGGCGGGCATCCGCCGCAGCGGCGCCGCGGACCGGGTGATGCACGTGATGGAGTTGCTGGACGCGGCGCTGGCGCCCGGCGCGACCGAAAACCCGGCGGCCCAACCGGAGTAAACGGCGCCAAAGGCGCAATACCGCGGTCGTCGCTGCGTATGCGGCGGCGAAGTGCGAGGCGGACCCGAACCGCCGGATGCGGAGGAGTTGCCGGCGTTACGCCCGGGCGACGGCGGTCAGCGCCGGCGGCGGGGAAGCTGGCTGGGCGACGTAGAAGCCCTGGACGAAATCGGCGCCGTGGTCGCGGGCCCAGGCGAATTCGGCGGACGTTTCCACGCCCTCGGCGACCGACTGGACGCCCAGCGAACGGGCGGTTTCCAGCAGGCGAGCGGCGATCAGGCCCTTGTAGGGATCGCGGTCCACGCCGGAGATGATTTCCATGTCCAGCTTGATGTAATCCGGCGTCAGCGTCTCCAGGCGGCGCAGGGAATCATAGCCGGCGGTCAGGTCGTCCAACGCCACGGCGAAGCCGGCGCGGCGGAAAGACTCCAATAGCGTACGGAGGTGGCCCAGATCCTCGCCAGCGTCGCTTTCCACCGCCTCGAAGACGAATTGCTCGCGCGGCAGGCCGAGTTCGGAGATGAGTTCGACGGTGCTGGCCAGGCACGCCATCGGATCGTAAATGGCGGCGGCGCTGAAGTTGACGAAGACCTTGGTTTGGATGCCATGGCGCGCCGTGGCGCGAAACGCGGCTTGCCGGGCGGCGGCGTCGAGGCGATGGCTGAGTTCGGCCTTGCGAGCGACCTCCAGCATGCGGCTGGGGGGAATCAGCGATCCGGCTTCATCGCCCCGCATCAGGCACTCATAGGCGAACAGGCGGCGGTCGGCGGCGGCGACAATGGGCTGGAAGTGCATCGCCAAGCCCTGGCGCGCCAGCAGCGAAGTCAGCCAGGCGGCGTCTTGGCGGGCAAGGAGCCCATCGAGCGATTGCATGGCGAAGTAATCGGACAAGGTCAGTTCTCTTCCCGTAGGTTGAAATAAGGCTCGGGTGGCGGCCTGTTCGGTGGCAGACAGCATGCCGCGGAGGGAGGTGATGAAATCCACCGGATCGGAGGCGTTGACCGCGATGCTGAAGCAGTCGTTCTGGCGAACGCAGGGCTGGCGCTGCATCTCCAGCCATTGGCGGATTTTGGCTGCCGTGGCGGCGGGAACCCGCAGGTGCAACACGCCCGGTCCGACCAACTGGCCCGGGTCCGGCGGCACAGCAGTACGCCGGCGCAGCGCGGGCCGGTGCAGGCGGCCCGGTGGCGGCAGAACGGCGGCGAGTTGCCGGTGGCTAGCCATAAATGGGAGCTAACGAAGCCCGATTCTACAATGCCTGTAGCGCAATTCAGTAGTTGTCCTTAGTGTCCGTCCTGGTACTGCCTGAGAAACCGGCATAGCAACTGACCCCGCGCCCAGGCGAAGCCTCGACGCCTCGCCAAATGGACAGCAGGAATCAAGCACGCCACGCCATGGGCGTGGGGGTGCCGCCGCGGGTGACTCGGTGCGTACGCGGGACGCCCCGCTTGCGGGGGCTGGAGCCTGCGCCCATCAATGGCGCCGGAATTGCGTTTACACTGCTCGGGGATGGAATTAACGATCCTTTTGATCGGGATTTTCCTGCTGGTGACGCTGCCGCTATGGGCGGTCAGCAACCGTTTGAATCGCATTGCCCGCATTTTGGGGCGGATCGAGCAGATGAATCTGCGCAGTTTGAAGCAGTGGACCCACGACGAAGAGCGCACCAGCCGCAGGTAAGGCGCGGCGAATGGCGGCGCCCCGCCGATCGTCGCCGTCGGCCGTGCAACGGGCAGGGAGACCCGCCCGCGCGGGGTTCTAGCGGATGGAGCGAAGAAATAAAGCCAGGTTGACCGCCAGGGGATCGAGCATCGAGCGGACGCCGGTGAGGATGGTCACATGGTCGCGGCCGGCGACACGCAAAACGCGGGCCCGCCCGCCAGCGGCTTCCAGGCGGTCGCGCATGGCCACGGCCTGTTGGTCCGCGCCGGGATAGTCGCGTTCGGCGTAGGCCAGGAAATGCGGCGCGGCGCCGGCGGCGGCGTGGGTGAGCGGGGAAGCGGCGGCGTAGGCGGCGGGGTCGGAGCCGAAGATGGCGGTGAGGTACTCCGCGAATTGCGGTACGCCGCCGCCGTGACCGTTGGCGGAGTGATGGTAGCGAAGCAGGTCGTAAACGCCGCAGATCGAAACCACCCCGGAGATTTGCTGCGGGCGCAAATGCTGGGACGCTAGAAACGCCGGGTGCAGCGCGAGCAGGGACGCCAGATGGCCGCCGGAGGAATGGCCGGCCAGGCAAACCCCGGCCAGGTCAAGGTTGAGGTCGCGGGCGTTGGCGGCCAAATAGCCGAGGGCGGAGGCCACATCGGCGATTTGGGCGGGGTAGGGATCGGCGGGCGCGAGGCGGTAGTTGGGAAAGGCGACGGCGTAGCCGAAGGGGGTGAGGGCCTGGGCCAGGGCGTGATACTCGGATTTATCGCCGCCGCGCCAGCCGCCGCCGTGAATAAAAAAGAAGAGGCGGGCGGGGGAATTCTGCCCGTCGGGAAGAAACAGGTCGAGCGCCTGGCGGTCATGCGCGCCATAGGCGAGGTCGGTCAATGCGGTGGGCATCGCGCGGGTCGGGGGCGGCTAGGCGGCCTGCTTGCGCCCGCGGCCGGAGCGGCGGCGGGATTGCAGCGCGTTGGACACCGGGTGGCGCTTGTCCTTGCCCTTGGCGGCGGGGAAGCCGCGGCCTTTGCCGGCCGGAGCGCCGCGCTGGCCGGTGGCGCGGCTCAACAGCGTTTCGACGGATTTTGGCTTCCGCCGGGCGCTCGCGGCCCGCTGCCGCGCGGTGCGCGGCTTCATGCTGGTACCACCTGCTCGCCCACCGCGACCCGGCAGCGGCGCAGGACGGCGGCGACGGCGTCGTTGCTCAGGCGGGTGGCATCGTATTCGATGGTGATGGTCTGCGCCGCTTCATCCACGTCCATGCGGCGGATGCCGTAAATGGAAAAAGCGTCGTTGAGGGCGCGGACTTGCGCGGCAGTCAGCACGCCGGAGTAGCGGAAGGTAACGTCCACGGCGGTCATGGCCCTATTTTACGGCGAAGGGGCGATGGCCAGCACGTAAGCCAGGGCGGCCAGGGCCGCGGTCTCGGCGCGGAGGATCCGCGGGCCGAGCGAAACGGGGACAAACCCCAGGGCGCCGGCGGCGCGGTAATCGGTTTCGGTCCATCCGCCTTCCGGGCCGATGGCCAAAGTGATTTGCCGAGGCGGAGGCGCCGCTAAGCGCGACGCCAATGGGGACGCGGCGGGATCCTCCGCCAGCAACAGGCGCGCCTCGCCCGGCTCCGCGGCAGGCTCGGCGGCGAGGTCCGGCCAAACCGCCGGCGTCCGGAGGCGGGGAATCTCCGCCCGGCGCGATTGCTGCGCGGCGGATTGCAAGATGCGGCGCCAGCGCTCTTGCCGGCTGGCCGCGGCGCGTGCCAGGCGAGGATCGGTGCGGGCGGCGGCCAGCGGCTGGATCTCCGCCACACCCAGTTCCGTGGCCTTTTCCAGCATCCACTCGAAGCGGTCGAACTTGAAGATGGCGGCGATCAGGCGCGGGCCAGCGGGAGCGGCGGCGGGCGCAAGAGGCTGCAACAGATCGAAGATGACGGCACCGGCTTCCACGCGCGCGACGGCGGCGAGAAACCGATCGCCGCCTGCCGAGAGTTCCATTTGCATGCCCGGCCGCGCACGCAGGACCTGCGTCAGGTGACGGGCCTCCGGCCCGCGCACCACGGCTTGCGGCGGCGACGCTGTGGGGAGCGGTTCGGCGAAAAACAGGCGGCGCGCCACGCGGCCGCCGGGTTAGGCGAAGAAATCGCGAACCTTGTCGAACAGGCCGCGATCGTGAGGGAGGTTTTCGTTGGGCATCAGCTCAGCCAGCTTTTCCAGCAACTGCCGCTGTTCCCGGTTCACCTTTTGGGGCACCTCAATGCGCACCACCACATGCAAGTCGCCGCGGCCGCGGCCATTGACGCGCGGCACTCCCTGGCCGCGGACCAGCAACTCGGCGCCGCTTACGGTGCCCGCTGGGACCTCCAAAGCGTGCTCGCCCCAGGGGCTAGGTACTTTCAGCGTGCAGCCGAGGACGGCCTGCGGAAACGAAACCGGGATGGCGCAATACAACTCCGTTTCCCGGCGCTCGAAAAAGGCGTGCGGTTGAATGGAGACGGCGATGTACAGATCGCCATTGGGGCCGCCTTGGCTGCCCGCTTCGCCCTCGCCCGCCAGGCGGAGTTGATTGTCGCCGTCAATGCCGGAGGGAATCGTGACCTGTTTTTCCACCGTGTGCTGAATTCGTCCCCGGCCGCGGCAACTGGGGCATGGGTCGCGGATGACGCTGCCCGCGCCGCCGCAGGTGCCGCAGGTGCGGGCGACGCTGAAAAAGCCCTGCTGGAAGCGCACTTGGCCTCGGCCGCCGCAGGCGGTGCAGGTGGCCGGGGCGGCGCCCTTACGGGTGCCGCGGCCGCGGCAGTCGGCGCAAGCCTCCCGGCGCTGGAACTGGATGGTCTTTTCCGCTCCGAAGATGGCGTCCTCGAAACTCAGCTCCAGGTCATAGCGCAGGTCGCCGCCGCGCTGCGCGCGGGAGCGGCGGCGGGCGCCGGCGCCAAACAGGTCGCCAAAGCCGAAAATGTCGCCGAAGATATCGCTGAAGTCGGCAAACGCGCCGGGATCGAAGCCCGGACCGCCATTGCCGGCGCCGAATGCGGAGTGCCCGAAGCGGTCATATTGGCTGCGCTTCTGCGGGTCGCAGAGCACGCTGTACGCTTCGGACGCTTCCTTGAAACGCTCCTCCGCGCCCGCCGCTTGGTTGCGGTCGGGATGGTATTTCATGGCCAAGCGCCGGTAGGCGCTCTTGATCTGTTGGTCGTCGGCGCCGCGCTCAACGCCCAGCACCTCGTAATAATCCCGCTTGCCCGCCATCGTTGCCATTCTAAGTCCTTGGACGCGGCCACATCCCGGGCGGATTCACCCGGGCACTACGCATCGGCGTTTTTTTCCGGCGCGGCTGGAGCCGCCGCGGCATTGCGCGCCACGCGCACCATGGCGGGGCGCAGCAAACGCCCGTTCCATTGGTAGCCACGCTGCAATTCTTCCAGCACCGTATGGTCGGGCGCCTCGGTCGTGTCCACCATTTCGACGGCTTGGTGCAGATGCGGATCGAAGGGAAGACCAGCGGCCGGGACCGGTTCGACGCCGAGCTTGCGCAGCCCCTCGGCCCATTGCCGCTCGGTGAGTTCAATGCCGCGGCGCAGATCCTCGGCGCTGGCTCCGGGATGGGCCAACGCGCGGTGCAGGTTATCCCAGGCGGGGAGCAAGACGCGCAGGGCTTCTTGCAGCCCATGCAGGCGCTGCTCGGCTTCCTCGCGGCGCGCGCGCTTGCGGAAGTTGTCGAAATCGGCCATGGCGCGCAGCAACTGCTGCCGCAGTTGGCCGTTTTCCGCCTGCGCTTGCGCCAGGGCGTCTTCCTGCGCCGGGGCGGCGGTCTCGGGCTCGATTTCGGGGGCCGGTGGCGCCAGCGGCGGCGCGCCGGCAGCGGACGCCGGCGCCGGTTCTTTCTTGGTGGTCATGCTTTAATTGTCCCCCGATAAGGCGTCGGGCGTCAGGTGTTCCAGCAGTGTCCGCACGCGCAGCACGGCGGCGGCTGCAAGGCCATATTCCATGCGGGCGGGACCCAGAATGGCCAGTGTGCCCTGGCGATGCTCGGGGGTGGAGTAATGGGCCGCCACCAAGCCGAAATCGGGCATGTCGGCGGCATCCAACCCGACTTGAATATGCACCGTATCCGGCATTCCGCCCACCGCGGGCCAGGGATTGGTGCGATCGGCGGGGTCGGCGATTTGTTGCACCAGGGCCAAGAGCTTTTCCTTGGCCGTCAAGGCGCGGAGAATTTCGGCCAGCCGCTCGTGATCGCGCAACAGCGCGACCAAATTGCTGGCGCCATCCACGTAGACCTGGCCGGGATCGCGAAGCTGCAAGATGCCGCAGTGATACAGCACCAAGACCCGCTGCAGCAATTGATCGTAGGCGGCGCGGTCGTCATCCACCCGCCGGATCAGCTCCCGGCGGATACGCTCCAGCGTCCAGCCGCCGAAGGAGGCGTTGAGGAAGCGGGCGGCGGTGTCGAGCTCCGCTTGGGAATAATCCTCTGGAATGCGGGCCACGCATTCCCGCACTTGACCGTCTTGGGCGGCCAGCACCGCCAGAACGCGCCGGCCGTTGAGACGGAAGAAGCGGATCTCCCGCAGGCTCGGATCCGACCAGGGCGCGACGGCCACCAAGCCAATGCGGTGCGAGACTTCGGAGAGGAACTGGCAGGCGCGTTCCAAAAACTGGGCTTCGGTGATCTCGATTTCGGGGCCAGAATCGCCGCGCCCCAGCAGCGCCTGCAATCGGCGCTCGTCCTCCACCGTCAGCGGCCCGGGCGAGGGCAAGCCGCGCACATGGCGGCGCAGGGCTTGCAGGGTGGGAATGCGGCCGGCGGAGGTGTGCGGCTGGGACAAGTAGCCGGTGGCCTCCAGGCTGGCGAAGACGTTGCGAATGGAGGCGGCGCTGAGGTGCTCGGCTCCATCGCCCCCCAATTCGGCCACATGGCGGGAGGCGACAGGTTCGCCGGTGCGCAGGTAGAGCTCCAGCACCGTGTTCAGCACCGCATGTTCCCGCGCGTTCAGCGGGGCGGGCTGAGCATTCGCGCTGGCGCCGGTGGATGGTTCCGCCATTAGGACTGATGCCGCCTAGGGCATCTGTTATCAGTGTACGGAGGCGGGCGGTGGCGGGCAAGCCCGGGGTGCGGTCCGCCCGCCGCGAGATGCCTTGCTGCGCCCTATTTGGCCCTGCTGGGCCTGGCTGGGCCTTACGGGACTTTGGCCGGCGGTTCCGGGTGGCACTGGTCGCAGGGGCAAAGCGAACGCAGGTACTGCCAGGTGTAAATGCCGGTGGAATGACGGTCGCTGAAGGTGAACAGCAGGGCGTAGTTGCCGACGCGTTCGGCGCCGAGCAGCGTGGCGCCGCTGGGAGTGAAGATGGGCAGCACGCCGGGCGCGGCGGCCGGCGCCGGCGGAACGGGTCCGTGCTTGCCGGTGCACGTGGCGCAGGGACAATGCTGGCGCAGGTACTTGATGCCGTAATGGCTCATGTGGCCGTCCCGCCATTCGATGGTGACGCCTTCCGACAGCGAGATGTCCACCGAACGCGGAGCTTCTCCGGCCATGCCGCCCTAACCCAAACCCGGCAGCGGCGCCGCGTGGGGTTTGCGCGCGGAAATCAGCAGCGCGCGGTCATGGCTGCGCGTTTCCGCCGGAGCGCCGGGCTCCGGGAGATACTCCTCGGCGGTGACTTCGATCCAGCCGCGGGCGGCCAGCATGGCCTTGTATTCCTCCGCGCCGCGGACATGGATGGGCACATGCGCCTGCTCCACCCAGCGCAGCGTATCGGTGTTTTCCCGATAGATGCACATCAGCAAATACAGCCGGCCCATCGGCGCCAGGACGCGCTTGAGTTCATCCAGAACCTTTTCCTGGTGTTCGTAGTAATAAAACGACTCAATGGCCCAGGCTTTGCTGAAAAAGTCGTCTTCCCAAGGGATGGCTTCGGCCGAACCCCAGAGGAAGCTGACGTTCTCGTAGTCGCCGGACCGGTTGCGGGCTTGGCGGATCATCTCATCGGAGATGTCCATGCCCACCAGCCGCGACTCCGGCTGGAGCAGCCGCGACAACAAACGGCAAGCCCAGCCATCGCCGCACCCCAGTTCCAGCATCCGTTCCTGCGGCGCCAACTGCATGCGCTGGATGGTTTTTTGGGCGATGCGGAAATGGTGCCGTTCCATGGCTTCGCCATGGCCATCGCGGGCCCATTGATTGAATTCAGCTCGGAGTTGTTCGTCGCGGGTGGTCGTGTTCATGGGCGGGCAGAGCGGACGGGACTTAACGCGCCGGCGGGGCGGTGAGGGCGGCCGTATCCAGAAACTCCGACACTTTGGCGGAGATGTTCATGGAGCAGAATTTGGGCCCGCACATGGAACAGAAACGGGCTTCCTTGTAGCCTTCCTCAGGAAGGGTTTCATCGTGCATGGCTTGCGCCGTCGGCGGGTCCAGCGCCAGCGAGAATTGGCGGGGCCAGTCGAACTCATACCGGGCGCGGGAAAGGGCGTCGTCGCGGTCGCGCGCGCCGGGGCGGTGGCGGGCGATGTCCGCGGCGTGGGCGGCGATGCGATAGGCGATCAAGCCCTGCTTGACATCCTCGGCGTTGGGCAGGCCGAGATGCTCCTTGGGGGTCACGTAACAGAGCATGGATGCGCCGTGCCAGCCGATCATCGCCGCGCCGATGGCGCTGGTGATGTGATCGTAGCCGGGGGCGAAATCGGTGACCAGCGGGCCCAAGGTGTAGAACGGGGCGCCGTGGCAAAGCTCCACTTCCTTGTCCACCTGCAATTGGATCTGGTCCATCGGCACGTGGCCCGGTCCCTCGATCATGACCTGAACGTCGTGCCGCCAGGCCGCAGCCGTGAGTTCGCCCAAGGTTTTGAGTTCGGCGAACTGCGCGGCGTCGCTGGCGTCGTGCAGGCAGCCGGGGCGCAGGCTGTCGCCCAGGGAAAAACTGACGTCGTATTTGCGGAAGATCTTACAGATGTCCTCGAAGCAGTCGTAGAGCGGGTTCTGGCGATGGTTCTCCACCATCCACTGCGCCAGGATGCTGCCGCCGCGGCTGACGATGCCGGTGATGCGGCCGCGCGTCAGCGGAAGATGTTCCAACAGGATGCCGGCGTGGATGGTCATATAGTCCACGCCCTGCTCGGCTTGGCTCTCGATCGTCTCCAGCAGCACGCTGCGGTTCAGGTCCCGCACCTGCTTCACGCGGCTGAGCGCCTCGTAGATGGGGACGGTGCCGAGCGGCACCGGCGAGTGCCGCAGAATGCGGTCGCGGATGGCGGGAATATCGCCGCCAGTGGAAAGGTCCATCACTGTGTCGGCGCCGTAATGCACCGCGACGTGCAGCTTGTCCAGTTCGGCGTCGGAGTTGCTGGTGACCGCCGAGTTGCCGATGTTGGCGTTGATCTTGCAACGGCTGGCCACGCCGATAGCCATCGGCTCCAATTCGGGATGGCGAATGTTGGCGGGGATGATCAGGCGGCCGGCGGCGAGCTCCTTCCGGATCGTTTCGGCGGCCAGCCCCTCCCGCTCGGCGACATAGACCATCTCTTCGGTAATTTCGCCGCGGCGGGCAAAATACATCTGGGTCATGGCGGTTTCGCCGGCGGCGGTTTGGCGTTGGGTGCGGGCCGCGATCCAGTCCGCGCGCTGGGCAGGCGCTATGGCGATGGGGAAAGACATTTCGTCTTTCATTATAGATTCCGGGCCGGAGCTTGGGGGGCGGCGCCAGGCGCTTTCAGCGGCGCAGGAGCTGGAAGGCGATCTCGCGGCCGTACCCGGCGCCTAACGCCAGAGAAATCCACAACAGGGCGAACGGTTCCAACAGCCGCGCTTGGCGCAATGGCCCGGCATTGACCGGCTCGAAGCCGAGTTCCGCGATCAGACTGGCTACCTGCGCCTTAGCTTCGGCATCGTCGCCGCAATAACACATGGCCGGGCGGGCGGCGCCGAAGTCGGTGTTTTCCATGATGTTGTAGCCGACGGTGTTGAAGGCTTTGACCACCTTGGCGCCGCGGACCCAGACGGCGATCTCCTCGGCGGCGGACATCGTGGTGCCCAGCGTCAAGCCGGACAGATCCGATAGCAGCGGGTTGGTGGCGTCAATCAAGATTTTGTCGGCGACGTTGCCCAAGCCACCGAGCGCGCCGCGGGCGGCCGAGTAAGGCGTGGCCAAAAGCAGTACATCGCTGCTGAGAGCGGTTTCTTGGGGCGTTGTGGCCCGCGTCGCGCCGCCCGCCTTGGCTACCAACTCCTGCATCGCCGCCGACTGCGGATCGCGCGAACTGATGGTGACTTGGTGTCCATTGCGCGCCCAGCGCACGCCCAGCGTGCCGCCGACATGACCCGCGCCGATGATGCCGATCTTCATGTGTCCTCCCGCCACCATCACGGTGGCAAACCACCGTTCCCTATACCCTAAACCCTGCACGCGGCGGGCAGACGCCGCAGAAAGCGCCGGGCACGGGCAACATCGGCGAGAATCTGCGCCTTCAGCGCCTCCGGGGAAGGGAAGCGTTGCTCGTCGCGCAGGCGATGCAAGAAGCGGATTGCGATCTCAGCGGGGGTTTCCGGCGGTTTGGCGGCATCCACGTCCAGCAGATGGGTTTCGACCCGGAGCGGTGCATCGCCAGGGCGATTCGCGGTGAACGTAGGCCGCAGTCCGCAATTGGTCACCGAGCCCAGCCACCGGTCCCCGATGCGGGTTTGCGTGACATAAACGCCGCGGGCGGGAAGCAGTTCGGGATAGTCCGCCAAGTTGAGCGTGGGGACGGTGAGCCGCCGGCCGACGCCCTCGCCCGCCGACACCGGTCCTGCAACGGAGAACCAGCGCCCCAGCAGGCGGGCGGCGCGGGTGGCGGCGCCGGCGGCGATATGCCGCCGGATGTGCGAACTGGAGACCGGCTCGCCGCGCCAGCGCATCTCCGCATGCACCACGACCTGAAAGCCAAATTCTCGCCCCAGTTCCGCCAGCGTCTCCACATTGCCGGCGTGGCGGTGCCCGAATTGGAAGTTGGCGCCCTCATGAATCACGGCCGGCGCCATGCCGCGGACCAGGATCGTTTCGGCGAAGGCGCGGGCGGTAAGCTGCGAGAGTTCACGCGTAAACGGCAGCACCGCGATGGCGTCCACGCCCGTTTCCGCCAGCAGCCGCAGCTTTTGCGCCAGCGGCGTAATCAAACGGGGCGCGGCATCCGGACGGAGCAGACGCAGGGGATGGGGCTCAAACGTAAGGGCCACCGCGGGGACGGACCGGGCGCGGGCGGCGGCGGCCACGGCAGCCAGGACGGCTTGATGGGCGCGGTGCACGCCGTCGAAGTTTCCGATGCTGACGACGGCGCCGCGCGGCAGCGAGTTGAGTTCGGCGGCGGAATGGAGAATGCGCGCCATGCTGCCTTACACCTCCACGTCCAGTTCCAGGCCGTCATAGGCCAAGCGGACGTGATCCGGCAGAGCGGCTTCCGTTTCCGCGTGGGGCAGATCGTGGCAGATATGAGTAAACAACGCCCGGCTTGGGGCCAGCTCCTGCACCAGGCGCAACGAATTGGTGACGCTGGAATGGGTGGGATGGGGGCGGTGGCGCAGGGCATCGAGGATGAGCAGGTCCAAGCCCCGCAAGCGTTCCATGGCCGGGGCGGGAAGTTCGCTGAAGTCGGTGACGTAGGCGTTGCGGCCGAACCGGTAGGCGGTGATCGGCAGGGTTCCGTGGCAGACCTCAATGGGTTCAAAGGCCATGCCCGCGGCGGAGATCGTGGGGCGAGGCGAAGTCCCCGGCGGGATCTCTTGAGCGGAGATTTGCGGAATGGCGCTGACCTTGTAATTGTTGGCGAACACGTATTGGTACACGCGGCGCAGGTCGGCGAGAGTGCGGGCATCCGCGTGAATGGGAATCGGGCCGGGGTGGGCGAAGTTGAGTTGGCGCACGTCGTCCAAGCCGAAGATGTGGTCGGCGTGGCTGTGGGTGAACAAAACGGCGTCCAGCCGGTCCAAGTTCGCCGCCAGCGCCTGGGCGCGGAAATCGGGCGTCGTGTCAATCAGCGCCGCTTGTCCCTCGTGGCGCAACAGGATGCTGGGGCGCAGCCGGCGGTTGCGCGGGTCTTCGGAGCTGCAGACCGGACAATGGCAGCCGAGCATGGGCACCCCGGTCGAGGTGCCGGACCCGAGGACACGAAGCCGGGCGTGGCGCGCGGCCACTATTTTTGGCCCCGGGCGCGGGTCAACTGGACGTAATAGAGGCGCAGTTCATAAAGCATCTCCTCTAGGGCGCGCGCCTCGCCCGGGGTCAGGTTGCCGCGCGTTTTGTTTTGCAGCACACCCATGATCTCGATGGTCTGCCGGGCGGCGGCAAAATCCGGCTCGGGGCGGGAGATTTCCCCCGGCGCGCTGGCCCCCAATTGGATCATGGCTGACGCGTACAGCGACTCCAGCAGGGCCAGGAACGGCGTCGGCTCCTCCGGCGCCGCAGCCGCGGCGTCCGCAGCCGGTGGCGGCGGCTCGGCGGCGGGCGATGGGAAGGGAATGGCGCCACCGCCGGTTTTGGCGCTGGCCCCGCCGGTGTTGGCGGCGGGTTTGTTCGCCGCCGGCGGCGGCGCCGCCTGGGGGGTTGCGCCCTGATCCACCACCCGCGGGGGGTCGTTATCCTCTTTCGGGACCTCCGGGCGGCCGTCGCCGGCGGAGGGAAAGTGGCGCGGGGCGCCGGTTGTAATGTCCGCGTCGGGGGTCTCCCCGCCCACACCGGGCGAGAGCGTGCCTCACA
>OFHJ01000249.1_pt1 | contig 22434 bp, 18 predicted proteins | sample 1522001 | NCBI WGS metagenome assembly OFHJ01 (sample SAMEA2464838, study PRJEB22497) | soil metagenome | biome: Grassland; feature: Farmland; material: Clay | place: Australia | collected 2013-02-01 | depth 1.2 m | reverse complement strand
TGCGGCTGCGTGCGGGCCGCGGCGTCGTGGGCTGGCGGGTATGGCTGTTCGCTGGCCTGGCGGCATTGCTGGCCAGCGCGCTGGCCAGCCTGATTCCGGCTTGGCGCTTCCGCCGGCTGGCGCCATGGCAGGCGCTGCAAGCGGGCGATTCCTCGCGGGCCACGGCGGAGAAACTGACCCTGGGCCGCGGGCTGACGGTGGCGCAGATCGCCTTGTCGTTACTGCTGCTGCTGGCAGTGGGGCTATTGGGGCGCAGCGTGCAGCGGCTGCGGAACTTCAATCCTGGCTACAAAACCCGCACGGTGCTGAGCATGTTGATCGAACCGACCATGGCGGGCCGGGTGGCGGGCGGGCAGCCAACCCAAGGGACGCAGTTGGATGACCGCATCGTGCGGCGGATCGGCGCGCTGCCGGGCGTGGCGGGCGCGGGCGTGGCCGCGGCCGGCGTCATGAACGGAACGGTGTGGACCAGCGGCATCGTGATCCCGCCGCAGGGCGGGCGGGGAATGCAACGGGCGGACGTGCAGGAGGACGCCGTCAGCCGCGGGTACCTGCCGGCGCTGGGCGTGCCGCTGCTGCTGGGGCGGTGGTTGCGGGCGAGCGATGGGCCCAAAGCGCCGGAGGTCGTTTTGGTCAACCAAGCGTTCGTGCGCAGGTTTCTGGCGGGCCAGGATCCGATCGGGGCTACATTCGGCTATGGCGCGGCGACGGCTACGGAGTACCACATCGTCGGCGTCGTGGGTGATATGCGCCCCAATTCGGTCCGGCAAGCGGCGCCGCCGATGGTCTTCCACGACCTGAACCAGGACCCGCAGCCGGCATCGAATCTGGTGGTGCGCTGCCGCATCGCGCCGGGCACGGTGGCGGGCGAGGTGCGGCGAGCGCTAGCGCAGGCGGCGCCGGGCATGCCGGTCTTTCATCTGATGACGCTGCACCAGACCATCCGCCGATCGGTGCGCGGAACGCAATATCTCGCCGAGCTGTGCGGCGACCTCGCGTTGCTGGCGCTGGGGCTGGCCTGCCTGGGGCTGGGCGGCATCCTGGCCTACGGCGTGGCGCGGCGGCGGCATGAGATCGGCGTGCGCATGGCGCTGGGGGCGCGGCCCGGGCACATCTGCGGGCTCATTCTGCGCCAGGCTGCTGCGCTGCTGGCCATGGGACTGGCGATCGGCGCGACCTTGGCGTTTTGGCTGGCGCCGCTGCTGCGCGGGTTCTTGTTTGGGATCAGCGCCTGGGACCCGGCGGCGTGGCTGGGGGCGATCGGCGCGTTGGCGGCGACGGCGGGCGTGGCCGCGGCTTGGCCGGCCCTGCGGGCGCTGCGCGTGGATCCGATGGACGCCTTGCGGTACGAATAGGCCGCTGCGGCGTCACCCGCGGCGGGCACCGCGGGACGGCCGATGGCCGCGGCCAGTTTGGGCCGCGAAGGGGGTGGCTATTCGGTTTGCTCGGCGAGTTCGTCGCGCAGCGGGCGGGGCCGGCGTTTTTTGCTTTCCACGCGGCGAGTGGCAGGCGGGGCGCCGTGCATGCGGCTGCGGCGGCGCTGCTCGGCGGCGATTTCGCCGCCGGGCTCGGCGCTGCCACGGCCGGGCGAAGCCGGCGCCGAGCGCTTCGGCTGGGGCCGGGATCTGCGCTTGGCGACCATGGCTGTTGGCTTTGCTCCCTGCTTGGGCTCCGTGCCCGCGCTCCGCGTCTGTGCTCCGCGTTTGGGCTCCGTGCCTGGACTCCCTGCTTGCGCTCCCCGCTTGTCCGTTGCCGCGCGCAACGACGTGGGAACTACCGGAGGGAATGCGAACCCACGGGCGGGACGCGCCGCCAGCGGCGGAACCGAGGCCCGCGCCGGAAAATGGGATCTGGCGGAGAGGGGGGGATTCGAACCCCCGGTACAGGTTTTAGCCCGTACAACGGTTTAGCAAACCGCCGCCTTAAGCCACTCGGCCACCTCTCCAAACCGTTCTAACTTACTGATTCCACAGCAAGTTGTACTGTGCTATCCGGGGTGGCTTGAGCCCCAGATTTTTTGCCGGTGCCGGTTATGGTGCCGGTTTCATTCGCGGTTTTCTGCCCCCATTGGCCCAGCAACTCCACCGCCCCCAGCTTGTGCCCGGGCGCGAGGTGTGCGTAGCGGCAGGTCATGCGAATGTCCTTGTGCCCCATCAACTCCTGCACCGTCCGCAGGTCCACTCCCATCATAACCAGTCGGCTGGCGAATGTGTGGCGCAGGCAGTGCCAGGTGAACTCCCGCAGGCCCGCCGCCTCGACCGCCGCCTCGAACCATTTTCGGGGCGTTCGCATGCGTTCGCCCCGCGCGTTGACCATGACCCATTGCCCGCTGCGCTGCCTGCGGTCCAGCGCCCGGACTGCCGCTAGCGCGGCGGCATTCAGCGGCACGCCCCGCGCCTCGCCGTATTTGCTCGGGGGAACGGTCAGCATGTGACGGATCAGGTTGATGCGGTCCCAGGTCAGCCCATACTGCTCGCTCAGGCGCATTCCGGTGTTGAGGGCTAGATCGAGCTCCGGGAGGTGTTCCGGGCAGCGTTCCCGAATCGCCGCCCGTAGCCGGGCCTCTTCGTCCGGGCCGAACTGGTCCAGATACCGGATGCGGATATTGTTTTCGCGGCGAGCCCGCACGAGCCGGGCCGGGTTGGCGGCAGCCTTGCCGTTTTCCATGCCCAGCCGGAACGCCAGCGAAAGCGTATTGCGGTAGCGGTTGACCGTCGCGGGCCGCCATTGCCGCTCCTCGGATTCCGCAGCTAGCCGGACCTCAATGTCCTGGGGCGTAATCGCAGCAGCGGGACGGTTACCGAACCATTCGACAAGTTCGGCCAATCGCCCGGCATCCGTTTTGTGGCTGCGGTTGTGGGCCTTGGAGTAGGCAAGCGCGTCCTTGGCAAGATCGGCAAACGTCACCGCGCGCGCCCGCAGCCGCTCGGGGAGCTTTTTGCCTGCCAGCGCTTCCGTTTTGCGCTTGCGGTACAGGGCGAGGGCCATGCCCTTGGTCCCGGCTTTTTCGCGGTGCTCGCGTCCATCCGCCGCCGCATACCTCACCCACCAAACGCCCGAGGCCTTCGGGCGCTCGAATATGCCGCGCGGGTGCTGGTCTTTCTTGGCAGCCATGCTGGGCTTTATCATACGCGCAGGATGGGGAAGCAGGCAGTGGGGCGCGGCGGACGGCGCGAGGTCAGCGTACCGGCGAATAGTCCGCTGGGGCGCGGACTCGCGGCCGCTGCGCGGTTATTGGAGGACGATTTTGGAAAGTGGCAATTCCAGGCGGTATTGGGTGGCCACGAGACGCATATTGCAATCCAGGATGCGCCGAGTGAACGCAAGACCCGCGGATTTCACACCGCGCTGGTCCGTTGCCGCCGCCCACTGGTTGCCCTCATTGCCGATGGCTACCGCCGTTACGTTAGGTTGACCCTCGCCCATCAGCCGTTACTTGGCGGCGAACCTTCCGAAATTGCCTGGGCGTGGCTCCAGCCCGCAGTATCCGCAGGCATCGCGGAGCTAGTTCAATGGACCGTGCTCGCCTGCGACGGCGAGAGCGCGCACCTCCGACCGATTGGGACGCTGACGGCTAAGAGCGGCGAAACCGCGTCGCTCGCAATCCCCAAAGCGCTTCCGCCCGCGCCGCCCCTTGCAAATTGGCGAGCACCGGGTTGGCTATTTCTGCAATTTCCCGCGATGACGGGGATCAGGCCGCTCAAAAACATAAATCTCCCGGATCGCAATGCAGAACGCCTTGATGCTGCCCACACACGGCTAATTCTTGCTGGCATGCGACGAATATTTTTGGCCGAACTGCGAGGCGCGGTCCAGCGGGTTCGGGACGAAGAATTAGCAATTTCGGGTGCCGCCCCACCGGCAAACGTTCCCAAAACCAAGCGACCGCAGCATCGCGCGGGCTGGGAACGCAAGGAGAAATTGCTGGCCGTAATTCAAGAGGTTTTACGGCAAAATCCCGGCCTTGAGGGAATTGATTTTTGCGCGGAGCTAGACCGGCGGCATGCGCCGCCGCTGCCAGCCTGGGAGGCGTCCGGCGATTGGGATGGGCTGACGTTCAAGGCCGCTTGGAAGCGCCCCGCGCTGCGGAAGAAAATCCGCCGTGTGCGGCAAGAGGCACTGCAGGAAAAACATCATGCGGCGCGTGGTGGGTATTAAGTCGGCCGTGGGCCCCACGACCCGATGAGACTTGCGGCCTTGAGCGCCTCGTCTCTGAATCCCTGGACTGCGAGAAACTTGCTGGCTAGGATCAGCACGCAGGTGGTTGCGGCTGAGCTGACCTGGCCGACCTCACGCGTACTGTAGGCAGGTTGAACATTTTGACCTGTGAAACGCCGACCGAGCTGCAGCATTCCCGTGTGCGCGTAGCTGTTTAGGGGTTGCCACGCTCGCTCCTTAAGGCGAGCAAAAAATCCGCCAGCCCGATATTTATCGTCGATCGCTTCAGCGAGTTCGCCAAGCGAGGGCCGGATCGTGTCTTTTCGCTCAAACAGCCGAACCTGCGCGTCAGTAGCGCAGAGGTTGAACCAAAGGCCACGGTACATACCCTCGACGATGCTTCGAAACAACGCGAACGCGGAACCAGTCTTTTTTGCGCGAATGAGCATCATGGCCGAGGTGTGGTGTTCGATCATGGTGTCCACGATACCGAGGACCACGACCGTGCGCGAATCGCCCGGGTACTGATGGGCACCAAGGAATTCTTTTGCCTGCGCGATAGCGCTCTCACAAGCGTTCAGAAAGGCGTCCATAGTGGCCCCGCTGGGCCCGCATTATAGCGCACGCGCCTGCCGTCCGATAAAGGTCCAACGCACCCGCGCTCTTTGGCGGGCATGGCGCGAGCGGAGCCCGCTTGGTGCGGCGGCGGAGCCCAAAGCGTACCCGCAAATAATTGCGGGTAATTGGCGATTTCCGGACGCTGCTTGATTCTGCTGGCATGGTCACGCAGAGAGAGCACCACGCAGCACCCATACTCGTTACGATTCGGCGGGCCGCTGACCTGCTTGGCGTCAGCCCCCGCACGGTCCAAAACCTAATCGCCGCCAAAGAGCTGCCGTCGCGGAAAATCGGGCGGCGGCGGCTGATTCCCTACTCCGCGTTGTTGGCTCTCGCCCGCCGCGATGCGCTGACGGGTAGAGAGCGGGGCGCGGCATAAATATCGTGCGCATTTTTGGCGTTCCCACAAATTCGCAGTGTGCGCACCCAACTCAAATTTGCAAGGCGCATCGGGAACATTCGGGGGTCAGAAATGGCAACACAAATAGTTGGGGAACCGCAGGCTAGGCAATCCGGCAAATCGGGACGGCCTCGGCGCGTGCTCGACGCAGCCCTAGTGCGGCGGTTGCGGGATGAAGGCAAGACGCTGAATGAAATCGCTGCAGTGATGGGCGCTGGGCGCGGCACTGTGGCACGGGCGCTGGATCGGGTGCCCTCTGCGCGAGGGCGGGAGCCGGGGCGTCAGATTCCACTCCGTGAGCGGGCAGGTGAGCTGGCCCGCCGCCGCACTGATCCGGCCCCTGATGATACCGAAGCCCGGCTGCGCGCGCGTGAGCACGCCCGGCATTTGGTTCGCCAGCGATGGGGCGATGGCATGCAAGTCGAGGGACAGCGGTTCCCGCCCGCTGCACCCAAGCATGATGGCTCGGGCTGGGCCGGGGCTGCCCTAATCGTCGGCGGATTGCTGCTTTGGGCAATCGGCTGTCCGGTGCCGCTATGAGCGAACCCAAAACTCCGCCGCCGGACCACGGGAATAATGCACCGCAGTGGTGCCCCTGCCGCCTGATCGCCCTGCTGATGATCCTCGCTGGCTTGGCGCTACTCTTGTGAGCCAGCTAGCATTGCCTCTGCGGTCCGGTTCGTTGCCCGCGTGCATTTCGGTTCGGTTCTGCACCGCGTCAAGGCTGCTGGCTGGCAACCCGTTTCGCCGCCTCTAGTCAAGGCGACTCGCGCCCCGTCGCGGCCTGGGCCTCGCGGTCCGTGAATCGCTTGCGGTTGCGGGGAAGGTGGCTCTTGCCAGCCTGAGCGTGCCCAGGTGCGCAGGCACGCGCAATCATTTGGCGTACCCATGGTGGCCCTGAGGGGCCCTACGGTAGAAGGTTGTACAGGCGGCCTGCGCCCATCACCCGAACCGGTACCGCCGAATAGCGATCATGCGGGAGGTGGGGCCGCCTGAGGTCCACCGCTGGTTTCAACCTGCCGCATTGCCCGCCTTTGAGGTTAGGCGGGGACGCTTTCAGCCATTGGCCCCAACGGCCATTGCACTGCCAACGCCTGGGCTCGTTCCGCACAGCCTCAGCATTTCGGCCACGATCATCTCCGCGCGCCTGTTCAAAAAAGCAGGGTAGTCGCCTGCGGCCATTTCGTCAAAAGGAATGAGATGGCTCTTCAATCGCTCCCGAATCTCGATAGCGTCCACCCCGGTGCCGTCGAGCCGCTCAGCAAGATACTTCTCTGGACCTTTGTCAGCGATGTTACGGTTGGTTCTCCACGTCACCAGCGCGCAGTTTAGGGATAAGGCGATTCTGTCGCTCGGAATTTTAAGTCGCTGAAGGTGTGCCGCGGGAAAGAGGTGGTGGTACTCGCGTTTCGCGAGGTTTGCGCGACTAACGGCGCTACCGTCGGCAAGGTCAAGTCCTCCGTGCCGCAGCGCAAGCGCAAGGATCGCGCGCCCGAGGCGATCCTTCTTTTTTGGCCAGCCCGCCGATGGCAGTTCGGCGGCGGACGGCAGCGGATATTCACTCTCGCTGAAAATGGTCGGCGTTGCAGAGCCTTGCGCAGCCAGGTGCGCTTTCAGCTCGGTGTAGTCCACTAGCGAACGGGAATTCGTTGACTTCTCGTATCGGGTCGAGAAGAAGCTGCGCCACAGATACTTCCGCAGCGCCTGCCGTGCCCTGCCCTCGGCGTCCAGCCCATCCGGTGCGTCCGCCCACAGAGCTACAAGCACCGGAATCGCTACGTCCGTGGGAAGCCTCTGAGCGTCGAACACGCGCTCCTGCTCAAGAAAATCCGCTGTGCGTTTTACACCGCGCAGCAGCCGGTCCCAAGCGTCAATCAGCCGGCCGCCGAAATCCTTTGACATGTAGTTGGCGTTCGTCGGGGCCCGTTCCTGAAGAAGGGCGCCACTGTACAGCGCCAGCTCTTCCAGCGGGTAGTAAGCCGAAATGGCAGGGCACTCCTCGCGCGCATCGGCAACTAGGTCATGGAGCGATTTGTCCATCGCCGCCTCGACCTGTGCGACAACGATATCGTAGGTCGTCAGTGGCTCTGCTGTCGTGTTCAGTTTTAGAAACACGTCAAGGGCGACTTCCTTCTTGGTGCCCACGGGAAGCGAGAGGAACGGGAGGTTAAAGCTGTGAAGCCGCTGCCGAACATCTGTGACGGTGTCAGCCACAAAATCGCGCTCTTGGTCGTCGGAAATAGCTGCCCTGAGCCAGTCGCGTAGGTGCTGGGGCGAATTGAGCTCGGGTGCACAGAGGTTCAACGGAACAGCGCGCTTCGTCCATTGCCCCTGCGGCGAATTCGCCCAAAGCGGGCGCAGCTCCGGCTCGCCATCTTTCCGCCAGCGCGCGATCGAATCGACGAAGTACGGGTGTCCAGACTCTTCGTCGGTCTCAAGAAAGAGAAAATACGTCCGTTCCTCGTAATTGTTTTGCAGGCCGCGCCAGAGTGCAGTCAGGCGCTGCTGCCCGTCGAGCAGGTTCTCGGTGATACGTTCGCCCTTCTCTGGCGCACCCTTCAGCGTGCGGCACAGAAACGGTTCTTCACTACCAATTTCCAGCACTAGAACAGATCCCACCGGGAGCCCTTGCAGGATCGTGTTAAACAGCTGCCCCACGTCCGCGTGACCCCAGACATCGCCGAAGCGCTGAAATCGCGGTAGAGCAATCTGACGGGTCCTGACGCGCGTGAACCAATCGGGCAGCGGCCGGTTTCTTGCCTCGATAGACATTCTTAGGTCCTCCTGAAACTGCGCTGGTGCCCCGGGCGAGGCTAGGTGCTTGCGGTGACGGTCGCGTCGCCCGGTGCCAGCGGACACTTTCAACCGTGCCGTATCCCACCAGTGCGAAATATACGCTGGAAATGCCGCCGTAGCCCACACCTTTTTTGCTCCCGAGGGCCGACCGCTGCTCGCGGTTTGCGGCGGGGGCAAATGGTGGGTGCTGACCGGGGTTCTCACGGCATCCAGCTGCAACGCGCAGGGATGCGCGGGACACGGCGCATTCGAGCCCTATACGGCCATGCAGCCGGGCAAACCGCCGATGGGGCTGGCCTTTCCGCCTGATCTGGGCGTGGGCGGACCCATGGGCGGTTGGGCGGCGGCCGATGGCGCGATCTGCGGAGTGGGCGCCCGGCGGCTGCGCTGCATCCGTGCAACACGCGCGGACCTGGTGGCGGAGCTCGCGGCGCCGGTGGTCCCCCGGCGGTCGGCAAATGCCGTGGCGCCCATGATCATGAAGGCTCGATGCGTGTCCTGTCGCCCGCCGCGGTATCCGACTCCGTCGGGTTACACCCTGGGGCTGGTGCAGGGCACGGTCGTGCTTGACGCAATCGTTGGCCGCAGCGGGAGGGTCCGGTCGCTGCGGCTGCTGGCCGCGCCGGATCGCGCGCTGGCGCAGGCGGCGATCAACGCGGTTTGGAAATGGCGCTATGTACCGACGCTGGTCAATGGCAAGCCAGCGGAGGTGGATACCCAAATCCAGATCAACTACGACCTAGGTGGGTAGCCGACGGACGCGGCGGCGGAACTTCCCTGCGGCGCAGCGGCCCCCAGCCGGGCCCGCCGGAGCGGCAGGGAGCGAGTTTCCGGCGTCGGCGGCGGGGAACGGCGTTAAACGGCGGCGCGGAAGTTGGCGCGCAGGGCGCGGCGCGGGCCTCCGGCCGACGGGCACCCCCCAAGCCTAGCCGGAGGGACCGCCGCTCATCGCCGGGCGTTGAACCTGACCGTGAGGTTCATCTGGACCGTGGTGGGCCGACCGTTGAGCAGGGCGGGATGATAACGCCACCCCGCAACCGTTCGTATCGCGGTCCGCGCTAGAGCGCCATTGGGGGCCGCGATAAGGACGACATTGTGGACACGGCCGTGGCGCCCGACCAAATAATCCAGGACGGCCCAACCCTGGACGTGGGCGTACTGCGCGACCAAAGGATACTCGGGCGCGGGGCAATGGATGCACCCCAGAGGGATTACGGTCCCGCCGCGACTGCGGCGACGGGTGTGCTTCCGGATGGGCGGATCGGGCTTGCGGCGGCCGGTCAGCGCACAACGGAGGGTGCCGCCGACATCGCAGATGGATCCCGCCGCCGCGGCCCAAGACACAACCGGGCCCCGGTCGGGCGGCGCGGGATAGACCCACGGCTGGGTAAAGGAAGAAATGTCGACGAAGGGCCGCCAACCCGTGAGGTCTCTGCAACCTTGCGAGTCGCAGTCAAAGCCCGTGCGCTGAACGCCCCGGACGGTGCTCCAGTTCGCGCCATCGGCGGAGGTCAGCAGCACCGGCTGCCCCTTCGGTCCGGCGGCGGCGATCCAATATCGGCCGGCGGCGGCGGCGGTGTACAGCGGGCTGATGCGAGTAAAGCGAAGCGAGGGCCAGTGGTGGCCGCCATCGGAGGTGTGCCAGATCCAGGTATGTTCCGGCGCTGCGTGCCCGTGACCGCGCCCTGATGCGGCAATCACCATCAAGAGAATCGCGCGATTAGCGCCGAGCATCGCCGCCGAATAGATGCGGGCGTAGCCGCGCGCTGATTTCGGCACCCAGCCGTCGGGGTAGCCGAACGCGAAGCCGCGGGGGCCGACGAGCAGGTCATGATTGGGTCCGGCGAAAAAGGCCTGGGTCACGGTGAAGGCGGGATGGCCTAGATTGCCCCAGGCTTTGCCGCCATCGTCGCTGGCGAGGCCTTCGTCCACGGCGCCGAAGGCATAGACATGATGCGGCGGGGCGAAGGCGAACGTGAACAAGAGGTCGCCCGCACGGTCGAAGTGGCGGATGCGCCAGGTGCGGCCGCCGTCCCGGGATTCGGCGATCATCTCGTCCCAACCGCAGACCCACAGATCTTTGCCATGGGCGGCGATGCCGAGCGGGGTGGCCGGCAGATGAATGGTCGTCCAATGCTTGGCGCTGAGGGCGACGGGCGGCGGAGCGGGGCCGTGCTTGCGATGGGCCGCCGCGGCGGGCAGGGCGCAGGCGAGCGCCAGCGCGGCCAGCGCGGCTGCGGATACTAGGGAACGCGAAGCGCGCATGCGGGCCAGTATAGCGGCGGACGGCGGGCGGCGCCAGGCGGAATGCGATTCGCGGCGGCGGGTTTGGGCGGGGCAAGTTTGGGCGTAGCGGACCAAGGCGGAGAGGAGGCTTGGCGCACCGAGTGGCGCACCCTTTGGCCCGGAAGCGTACGGCCCGGATCGTCACCGCAGGCGGAAATTCATCTGGATGTCGGCTACGCTGTTAATGAGGCGTCCGCCTTTCCGCGCAGGGTGGAAGCGCCAGCGCCTAGCGGCTTTTTCCGCCGCGCTCGCTAGGATAGCGTCGGGCGCGGCGACGAGGGCTTCCTGGCTTACGTCGCCGTTCCGGCTGATCTCCACCTCCAGGAGCACCGTCCCCCACACGGGCGCTCTTTGCGGAGGGCGCGGGTAGTGCGGCCGGGGACAGCGGGCGCATGTTGGGCGCCGGAGGGACAGGTCACCGGAGGCGCTGTTCCGGGCCGGCGGGTCGGGCTTGCGGGGGCCGGTCAGCGCGCAGCGGAGGGTGCCGCCGACGTCGCAGATTGCGCCCGGCACGGCGGCCCATTGGACGAGGATGCGCCGTTCGCGCGGCGCGGTATAGACCCAAGGCTGGGTAAAGGAAGAAATGTCGGCGAAGGGCCGCCAGCCCAAGGATTCTCTACAGCCTTGCGAGTTGCAGTAGCCGCCGGTGCGCCGAATGCCGACCACCCGGCCCCAGGCCGCGCCGTCAGTGGAGGTGAGCAACACGGGCCGCCCTTTCTGGCCGCTGGCGACGAGCCAATATCTGCCGTTGGCCACAGCGACGAATTCGGCTTTCATCTGGGTGAAGCGAAACGAGGGCCAATGGCGGCCGCCGTCAACCGTGTACCACAACCAAATGAGACTCGGCTCGGGCCGGCTGCGGCCTTGCCCGTTGACGTGGAAGAACTGCGTCCCGGCGCCCGCCGCCCCAGCGCCATGGGGCGGGGCGCCGGCGATATTCGCCAATAGGACGGAATGGCTGGCATCGAGCAGCGCGGCGGAGCCTATCGAGTTTAGATGGCGCCCCGTGTGTCCGTGCCAATCGGCCGGTGAACCAAATGCGAAACCGCGGGGGCCGACGAGCAGGTCATGATTGGGTCCGGCGAAAAAGGCCTGGGTCACGGCGAAGGCGGGACGGCCTAAATTGCCCCAAGCCTTGCCGCCGTCGTCGCTGGCGAGGCCCTCGTCCACGGCGCCGAAGGCATAGACATGATGCGGCGGGGCGAAGGCGAAAGTGAACAAGAGGTCGCCCTCGCGGTCGAAGTGGCGGATGCGCCAGGTGCGGCCGCCGTCCTGGGATTCGGCGATCATCTCGTCCCAACCGCAGACCCACAGATCTTTGCCATGGGCGGCGATGCCGAGCGGGGTGGCCGGCAGATGGATGGTCGTCCAATGCTTGGCGCTGAGGGCGACGTGCGGCGGAGCGGGGCGGCGCTTGCGATGGGCCGCCGCGGCGGGCAGGGCGGAGGCAAGCGCCAGCGCGGCCAGCGCGGCTGCGGATACTAGGGAACGCGAAGCGCGCATGCGGGCCAGTATAGCGGCGGACGGCGGGCGGCGCCAGGCGGAATGCGATTCGCGGCGGCGGGTTTGGGCGGGGCAAGTTTGGGCGCGGTGGCGCGGGCAGCGCGGGAACCATGCCGCTCGCCGCGGTACCCGTGTCGGCCTGGCGGGAACCGGGCAGCGTGGGGCGGGGTCTGTAGGGGTGGAGGGCGGCGATGTTTGAGCAAAGTCTGGTGACGCGGGACGAGGGCCGGCGGCGGCCGGCGGCGGTGGCGTTTTCCCTGGCGCTGCAAACGGCCGCGGTTGGCGCGCTGGCGATTGTTCCTCTTTGGCGCTCTGCGGCGCTGCCCTCGGCGTCGGCGGAGGCGGCGGTCGTGGCACCACCGGCGTTGGCGGCGCCGGCAAGGCCGGCGAGCCGTGCCCTGGCTACGCAGACGATGGTCCGGCTGGCGGCGGCTGAGGCGCCAGCGCTGATAGCGCCAACCGCAATTCCGCGGTTGGCGGCCGCACGGGCGGCGATGCAACCGTTGGCGGGGGCGGTGCTGGGCGCGGGAGTGGGCGTGCCGGGCGGAGCGGAATCCGGCCTGGTGGATTGGCTGGGCAGGCCCAAGGGAGCCGCGCCGGCGCCGCCGCCGGGAGCGGCGGGAACGATTCGCGTCGGCGGTGAGGTGCAGGCGGAGCGGTGCGTGGCTTGCCCGCCGCCGCGCTATCCGGCGCTGGCGCGGATGGCGGGGGTCAGCGGCGTGGTGGTGCTGGCGGCGGTGATCGGCCGGGACGGACGGGTCGAGGCGCTGCGCGTTGTCCGCGGGCCGGCTCTGCTGGCCAGCGCGGCGCTGCGGGCGGTGCGGCGGTGGCGATACCGGCCGACCCGGCTCAACGCAATGCCGGTGAGCGTGCGGACGGCGATTCGCGTGGCGTTCCGGCTGAGGGGGCGATAGACACGAATCGTGTTTGCTGGGGGCCCGTGTATTGACGGGCGATGGCCCCGCGAAGGGCAACGGCTAATTGCGGCCAAGCCTCTTCTGCCGCGGAGCATTGTGCATAAGGCGGGCGGGCGTCCGACGCACGCCGCCGAGCTGCTATAGGCGCAGCTGCCTGACGTCACGGCGCGCCGGCGCAAAAGCGGGCGCACCGGGCGCCCGATTGGATACGCGGAAGAAGGTAGGGATTTCTGGCGCGCGGCCGCCGGGGCATCGTATTCGCGGCGGCTATGATCGGATGGTGCGGCGCCGGAGCGAGGAGCTGGCTCGGAGGTTTGCAGCGGCTTCCCCGCTTTTACGCTGGCGGAGGTCGGGATTGCATTTGCGGCTCACGGAGCCGGGGAGGATGCCATGCAGGCGGCGACGATTCGACGGTCTATCACCAAATCCGTTGACCTGCGCGCGAGCGCGGAGCGCGCGTTCGAGTTCCTAAACAACCCGGAGAATTGGCCGCGATGGGCGGTCGTCAATATGAAATCCGTGCGGCCTGGGACAGGGGGCTGGTACGAAACGGAGACGCGCCAAGGGAAAGGGCGGCTGAAGATGCTCTCCGACAAGGCGTCGGGAATTTTGGACCATATGTGGCAGGATCCGCAGGCTTCGTGGACGGTGCCGGCGCGGGTGGTCGCCAATGGCGGCGGCTGCACGTTCCTGATGACGTTTTTTCAGCCGCCGGCGCTGGATGACCAGGTGTTTGACGCCGCTGCGAAGGAAGTGGAGCGGGAGATGGCGCAATTGAAGGAGATTCTGGAGCAACCGCTGTAAAGCGGCTCAGACGCACCGTTCTGTAACGGCCGAGCGGTGACGAACATGCCTCCGTTTGGGATCGTCGCAAGACCAACGTCGCGGAAGTAATCCTCAGGGCAGCGGCGCGCGGGGCGCAGGCTGCCAAGTTTGGCGGCGGCGCCCCGCGGCAGTTCCGGGTTTACAAGGAGGGCGGGGGTAGTGCGGAATCCCGCAGGCGGGGTAGAGGGATCGGGGAAGGAGGCGCTCCCCAAGTTGCCGGATTGACCGAGGCGCCATGGAATCTCTAAAAAAATAATGATGGGGATCGGAGAGACGCTTGCGCCGCCGCGTCATCATTCGCACTGAAGAACGGGTGCCTGTCCACTGGGAAGTGGAGCTGGAGGGGGACGGCCTCGCCGGCGCGCGGGAACTCGCGCAGGTGCACAATGCCAGCCCGCACGGCGCCTGCGTGCTGACGCAGTACGCGCATGAACCCGAGGAGCGGCTTTGGCTGCGCTCGCGGAGCGGGCAGATCCTGGCCCGCGCGCGCGTGGTGTATGCGCAGCGGCGCGAAGGGCAGTATGCGATGGGAATGGAGCTGCTGCTGACGGATGGCCAGTGGCGAAAACTGGTGAGCGGGGGCAGCGCGCTGACCCAGCACGCCAGTTGACGGCATTGGCCAAGCCCAACAAAGCGGCCGGCGCTGGCCGGTGGGATTGCGTTGACGCCGGCATGCCCGTAGATCGTCAGCGGGCCAAAATCTGGGGTAGAAGCGCGGAGCGGCAGGGCGCGATATCGGAAATAGCCGTGTAACATGCCCGAGGCTTTGTTTTCATTGCGTTACGGACGAAAATGTTACGTTTTGCAATGCCGTAACATCGCTGTTGGACGGGAAAAAACCGGCGGGCGCACGGGCAGCGTTGGCGCCGTGCGCGCGGGGGTGATGGTGGATTGTCAAACGCAGCGGCAGGACGCAGCAGGAAGCGCCAACCAACCCGAAAAACACTTCCCGACCGCGCCCGACCGCAAACCGGCGGGCTAGAAGGAGGCCACGGGAGCCGACCCGTGATCCCGCCGGCTGGCGCCCTGGGGCGCCCGAGGGAACCGGCTGGTTGGCCGAATTCCCTGCGTACTAGACGTAGATGCAGAGTTGCTGGGCGGGGTTGGACGAAAGAAGCGGTGGCGGAGGGAAAAGCCGTGGGGCGGTGACCGCGGGCCGCCGCGGTTGTGACATTTTGGCGGTATTTTGCGCAAAAGTGCTTTATTATCAGCGCCGCAAGTGTCACTAGATTGACGGGCACGGGCCCCGAGAGCCGAGGTCCGAAGGCGGCTGGCGGCGCGTGCGCCGCACCGGTTAGCGGGGCGGAGCGGGGGCAACGCCAACTTTGGGCGGGGAGTCCGATGGCGAGTGCCGGGTAGTAAAGATGGAGCCCAGGGAACGAGCCGCACGACTGGCAGTTGCGACCGGGCCGCTCCGGGGCCCATTTCTGGGACGCCCCGGGTTGCAGCGCTGCGGCTGGGCTGCGACGGCCGGGAACGGATGCCCGCTGACGCCCATGGCGTTCCCAGGCTGGCGCACGCGGCGCGGACCCGGGCGCCGGACGACGGGCCGCGCGACGACGTTTCCCGCGTTGCTCGTGGCGCTGTTGGCGGCATGGCCGGGTTACGTGCGCGGGCAAGCCGACGGGGCCGCGCAGGCGGAGCATGCCGGGCGTCGCGGCGGCACTCACGGAGAAGCCGGAGCGCGGCGGCGAAACGAATCGGCGTGGCGAAACGAAGCCGCCGGCGGCGAAGGTGATGCGAGCCGGGCCGTTGGCAACCCGACCGTGGGGAGCCGGGACGCGGAAAGCCGGGACGCTGAGAAGCGCGATGCGCGGAACCGGGGTGCTCGCAACTGGGAAGCGGCGAGGCGGGCCAAGAGGAAGAATCCGTGCCGCGGACCCAAGGCGCTGTTCAACCAACCGAACCGGCCGACGTTCGCCGACAGCGTATGCGTGGCGCCGCGGGGCAAGCTGCTATGGGAAAACGGCTATCGCGACCAGGTCAGCCGCACCCCCGGATACCAGGACCGGATCCGCCTACCGCACAGCGAGCTGCGATACGGGCTGCCGGGGAGATGGGAACTCGATGTTTTTCCGCCCAACCGGCGGGCAGCCGTTGTCGCCGGCGCAAGGGAGCGCAAGAAAGGAAGGACCGTCCCGCGCCGTGAGACTTGTGCGGCGGGATGGGGGAGGATGTGCGGGCCCAAGGCGCGGCCCAGCCAGGCCAGGGCACGATGACGCTGGCCCGAGACATTCGCCGCCGGGCCCGCGCTGCCGGGGAAACGCGGCGGGACCGGGCGGCTAATCCTCCATGATGCGGAGGAGCTGGCGAACTTGGGGATGGGCGATGGTTTGGCGCCGGCCGGAGGGCCAAGCGATCTCCAGCCGTTCCGGCTTTTCCTCGCCGAGGCCGAAGTGCAGGGGCAGATCGTGCTGGGAAAGATAGGAGCCCTGGGCGCCGACCTGCTGGAAGAAGACCTTGCCGCCGGCGTGGAGGCGAACGCGGGCGCCGATGGCGCTGGGATGGCCGCGACGGCCGACCAGATGCAACTGGAGCCAGTTGCGGGACTCGGCGCCGTCGGCGCGGAGGAGGAGCAGGGGGCCGCGATTGCAAAGGATGGCGACGTCGAGGTCGCCGTCGCGGTCGTAGTCGGCGAGGGCGAGGCCGCGGGCGACGCGGGGCACGGCGAGGGCGGGGGCGACGGCGGCGGCCACATTGGTGAAGGCCTGACCAACACCGTGGAAGAGAAAGGATTTTTCCGGCTGGAGCAGGTCGGGATGCTCGGGAGTTTCCAGCGTGTTGCCGTTGGCGACGACCAGATCGAGAACGCCGTCGTTGTCGTAATCCAGCCAGCCGCAGCCCCAGCCGACGACGGGCAGGGTGACGTAGGCGAGGCGGACGTCGGCGGCGACGTCGGTGAAGGCGAGCTGGCCGGAGACGCGGCCGAGGTTTTGGTAGAGGGAATCGCCTTCGCCCAGCCAATGGGCGACGAAGAAATCCAGTTCGCCGTCCTGGTTGTAGTCGGTGACGGCGAAGCCCATGGTGCCCTTGTTTTCGGCGGTCCAGGTTTGGGCGCTGCGGTCGAGGAAACGGCCGTCGCCGCGATTGTAAAAGAAGCGATTCATGCTCAGGTCGTTGCCGACATAGAGGTCCAAGCGGCCGTCGCGGTGGAAATCGGCGGCGGTGACGACCAGGCTGCGGCCATGGGCGTCGGCGACGCCGGCGCGATGGGCGATCTCGGTGAAGGTGCCGTCGCGATTGTTGCGGAACAAAAGGTTGGGTTCGGCGGTGAAGGACTGGGGATTGAGCTGCGGGGGAACCTCCAAGCCGTACTGGCGGGAGACGCCGGAGAAGCGGAAGGCGGAAAGATCGCTGGGATAGCGGACGTAGCGGCAGACGTAAAGATCGAGCCAGCCGTCGTTGTCGAAGTCGAACCAAAGTGCGCTGGCGCACCAGCCGGGATGGTTGAGGCCGGCGGCGCGGGTGACGTCGCGGAAGCGGCCGTTGCCGAGGTTGCGGTAGAGATGGAGGCCGTCGGCGCCGGTGACGCAGAGGTCCAGCAAGCCGTCGTTATTGCAGTCGCCCCAGGCGGCGCCCATGCCGAAATGCACCAGCTCCAGGCCGGCAGCCGCGGTGACGTCGCGAAACGTCCCGTCGCGCTGGTTATGGAACAGGCGGTTGCCGGGGCCATGGCGCTGGGTGCTGCCCCAAGCGCCGGGCTGGTTGACGACGTAGAGGTCGGGATAGCCGTCGTTGTCGTAGTCGCCCCAGGCCAAGCCGGAGCCCATATCCTCGGGCAGGGCATGGGTGCGGGGGCCGAAGGAATGGTGGAAGCCGAGGCCGGAGGCGGCGGCAACTTCGCGAAAGCGGGGACCGGCGGGAGCGGCGGCGCGGGCGGCCTTTTTGGACCGATGGCAGGCGGCGGCTCCCAAGATCGGTCCGACCATCGCGAGGCGCAGGAGTTCGCGGCGGGTCACCGGCGAGCCTGGGGAGCGGCGCGACGCCGGCGCACCGAGGCGCGGGCGGCGGGGCTCAGATCCACGACCCGAGTAGCCGCGGAGATTTGCATGACGGGAACGGGCGGCGGATGGGGGCCGAAGAGCTGAAGCTGGGAGTTGGAATTGAATTTGCGGTAGAGCAGGCGCAAGCGGCAATGCAGCGGGCCGGCGACGCCGCGGGGCAGCGGGAATTGGAAGATGTGGGAGTAGCTGGCGCCGGGGGGAATGACCTGCTTGCCGGTGGCGCCGACAACGTTCCAGAGGCTGTGGGTGTAGACGGGATGGGCGTCGCGATCGAGGAGATGGGCGCGGAACTCGACGGTCTTGCCCTGGATGGGGCCGTTGGGGGTTTTGAGATAGCCGGTGGCGAAGACGCGGCGGCCGTGGGCGTCGGTGACAGTCAACTCCAGCCAGGATTCAATGACGTCCAGCGGGCCGGTGGGAAATTGGTGGCCGACCTTGGCGTTGACGACCAAGGCTTGCAGTTCGGCGGTATGGCCGGGGATGAAGGGACCCTGGGGCTGGAGCATCACGGGCACGATGCGCCCGCGCGGCCATTTGCCGGCGATCGCGGGAATGATGGTCTTGCCGGCCATCCAACGGTCCACCAGCTGGGCCTGACGGCGGGCGCCGGGCAGGTGGAGCAGGGCGGCCATGTAATTGTTCGAGGCCAGGATGCGATGATCGTGGATGAAGCCCTCCGCGTTGCGGGCGGGATCCTCGGCGCGAACGTCGGGCATGTGGCAGTTTTCGCAGATCAGGTTCTTGCGCGGGTCGGTGTGCCAAGGGCCGTTTTTCCAGTTGTCATACTGATCCTGCAACTGCACGAAGCCCCAGCCGTTTTCGCGCTTGCTGATGTACTGCTTGTGGCAGGTGCCGCAGAAGAGGGCGGACTGCGAGGGTTTGACGTTATAGTCGGCGTTGTGCTGCTCCGGATGCAGGCGGATCAGCATGTCGGAGATGGCGAGCAGCAGGGGCTGATGGGACTGCTCGAACAAGTAGGGGGTGGGGCGGATGACGACGTAATTGGCGTTGCCGCGGCTGGCGGTGTCGCGGATCAGGTGGCAGAAGGCGCAGGACTGGCCCGCGGCGCCGATATGGCCGGCGGTTTGGCGGTGGAAGCGGCGGCCGGAGAGCAGCGTGACCGGCTCATGGCAGCCGGCGCAGTAGCGCACCGCCTTCCAGCCGCGGGCGCGGATGTAGTTGTCCTTGACCGCTTGATAGAAAAGATCGGTGGCGGAGTAGTGGTGCGCGCTGGGGAGCCATTCCTTGTAGATGGTTTGGTGGCATGTGCCGCAGGCGGCGGAGCCGGTGAGGAGTGAGGCGGGAATGGTGCGGTGGTTGAACGTCGTGGCGTTGGAAGGGGCGAAGCTGACCTGGCGCGGGGGCGGCGCGCGGCGGGCGTACCACAAGATGCCGCCGCCGGCACCCAGGGCAAGGCCGAGGACGATGACCGCGGCGGCGAGTTCGCGGTAGCGGGCCTCCGGGAAGCGGGTACGGAGCAAGCCCCGGACCAGGTGCAGGACGGCGGCCAGCCCCAGCAACAAGCCGACGGCGACATGCGCGATATGCCAACCGTAGGGAGTGAAGCGGCCCCAAATGCCGACGGCGGTCAGCCACACGCCGCTGATGACCACGGCCAGCCACCCCAGCCAACTGAGACTGCCGCTGCTGAACCAACTGCCGGCGACATGCTGGCGGACATGGGAGCGATGGCGGAAAAAAATCCAGGTGACGGGAACGATCACCAGGAAGCCGACGACGATGTGCACCAGCAACACCCACTGCGCCATGATGCCGAGAGGCGCAAGGAGCGGGAACAACCCGGTGAGCAGCAGAAAGATGACTACGCCGGAGGCCAGACGCAGTTTGCGCAGGGATTTTGGGGTGGGTTGCATTCGGCTCCCTCAAGAAGCAGCGGTTCAGCCGCCCTTGATCGGCCCGCCGATGGCGGGCCTGCGACTGAACTTCGACGACCGACCGTTGAGGCCCGCGAGCGATCCGGGCCTCGCCAAGTTGCCGCGGAACGGAGTATAGGCGGCGGGAAGGCGCGGGAACACGCGGGTTGAGGAGAATCAAAACGCCGGAGGACACCGCCTGGGGGCGGGTAATGCTTCCGGCGGCGGCGAATAACCAGAAGCGATTAGCGATACGGCGATTTCGCCGCGGGCGGCGGGGCGGCCCGCTCCCAAGGCGGGGTAGCGGATGGTTTAGCCGGGACCGCGGACGCGATTGTACGCGTGCTGGAGGAAATCCGATACGGTGACGGCGGAGAAGACGTTGAGCACGACGCGCGTGGCGCGCGGGCGCCAGATCAGCCCCGCGGTTAGAGTCCCCGCGACCCACGGGGCAATGCACCAGGGTCAAGTCAGCAACTGGCCGAGGGCCGCGCGGAGGCCGCTGCCGCGGGCCTTATCCACAACCTCGCCGTGGTGCAGATCTTTAGAAAACTCGACGAAGGGGGCGCGAACGGGGATGGTGACCCAATCCATGGCGATAATGCGGCCGATCTTGTGCGTGGCCACGGCCAAGCGAGCCCAGTCCGCGACGGACAAGTCGGAGGGCAACCGCGCTTCAGGGGCGGCCAGAAGGGGCAGGGCGAACAGGGTGGCAAAGACGGTGACCAGCACGCCATAGCCGGCGATCGGCCAATCCGTCCCGTACCCGCGCCAGGGCCAGATGCGGCCCTCTTCCGCCGCCGGTTCCGCCATGGGCGTTGCGATGCGGGGTTGCAGGCGAAGGATTGCCGCGCGGTCGGCGGGGCTCGGCGCCGGCACCGCAGCGGCGGCGAGGCGCCAGCGGGGGGCACGCGGGCTGAGCGCTTACGGACCAACACGCCACGGGCCCACCGGCCAGCATTGATTGGCGCGGGCCCCAGCCCCGCCGCTGGCGGGGCGTCCCGCTTACGCTTCGCTGGGGGCCCCTGCATCGCTTGCCCGATGGGGGCGGGTTATCTATCGCGCCGTGCCAGCGCAGGCAATCTTGCGGCCTTCCCGCGCCCACGTTGCGCCCCGGGCAAAAGGCGCGGCCCCCGCGATGGGCCGGGATTCCGGCGGCTGAGCCGAAACCCGCGGTCCGGCTCCGGCTACACTGAACGGTGATGCCAAACCGCTTGCGCCGCTTCCCTGCCCCATTGGTGATCCTGCTGGCATGCGCCGCGGTGGCGTTATTGCCCGCCGGCGGGTGGGCCGCCGGACCCCCGGCGGCGCGGCCGGCGGCTGCGGGCATGGCAGCGCCGGCCGGCAATGGGCCGATTACGGCCGGGCGGATGGTGAAATTCGGCGACGGCATTGGGTATTTGGTCGAGCCGGCAACGCCGGGACGCCATCCAGCGGTAATCGTGATCCAGGAGTGGTGGGGGCTGAATAGCTGGGTGAAGCAGCAGGCGCGGCGGCTGGCGCGGCGGGGTTATGTCGCGCTGGCGCCGGATTTGTACCACGGGAAGGTGGCGACGACGCCGCGGCAGGCGATGCAGCTGATGCGCAGCTTCGACATGCGGCGGGGATTGCAAGATTTGGAGTCCGCCTACGACTACTTGTGGCGCAACCCGAAAGTCGCCGGGGGACGGATTGGGGAGATCGGATGGTGCTTTGGGGGCGGCATGGCGGCGCGGTTTGCCGAACGCCAGCCGCTGCTGAAGGCGTGCGTTATCTATTACGGGGATCTTCCTACCAAGGGAGTGGGCCTGATCCGCTGCCCGGTGCTGGGGAACTTCGGCGGCGCGGACCGCGTGGTTACGCCGGCGCGGGCGCGAGCGTTCGCGCGGGCGCTGCGGGCGCATGGCGTGCCGGTGAACGTGAAGATTTATCCGGGCATGCCGCACGCATTCGCGCATTTGACGACCCCGGCGGGAGTGGCGGCGGCGAAGAACGCGTGGGCCCGGACACTGCGCTTCTTCCGGGCGCACCTGCGGGGGTAGTAGGCGGGGCGATAATGCATCGCAGCGCTGCGTTGGGCCGGCGCTCGGACTCCTCGCGTATTTCTGTATACGCTCCGGGGTCCTCGCTTGGCCCGCCTTGCGCTGCTCGATTCTCGCCCCGCTCGGATGGCAGGTTGGTGGGCCCGGCGGCGGTCGCGGGGGAAGGCGGATGCGGGGCGACAATGCATCGCAGCGCTGCGTTGGGCATTCCTTGGCGCTCCGCTGCGCTGCACTAACGCTCGGGCTACTCGCCCCGCCGATAGTGGTGCCGGGGCGGCGGCAACGGAGGGAAGCGGGAGCGGCATCTCTGGCCAGGTGCGGGTGCAACGGTCGCCGGAGTTGGCAGGATTGGCGGAGCTTTGGGAAGCGGCGGCGGCGGGACAGTCTTGCTTTCAGCGTTTTGCCTTTGCGCGGACATGGGGCGAGGTGTTCTTCCGGCGCGGGGCGACGCCGCTGGTGGTGCACGATGCGGCGGGGGAATGGATTCTGCCATGGGCGGCGCGGGACGGCGTGCTGTTCCCGATCGGGCACGGGGTGTTCGATTACCAGGACGCAATCGGGCAACCCGCGGCGGCGGACGCATTGGAGTGCCGCGCGGGGATGCTGGCGCGGGCGCTGCGGCGCTGCCCGAATTGGCGGCGGATGGAGATGCGGGGACTGCCGGAGGAGTCTCCGTTCTTGGGATTTTGGCGGCGGCTGGCGGCGGAACTGGGGCCCGAGGCGGCGATCACGCCGTTCGCGGCTGCGCCGTTGCTGCGGTGCGGAACGGGCGGGACGGCGACGGTAGAGGAGTTCGCGCGCGGGCATGGGCGGGCGGAAGAGCGGCTGCGGCAGGCGGAACGGCGGGGGCGGGGTGGGAAGGGGGGGAACCCCGCGGGAACGCGGGGGGCCCGGGGGGGGGGGGTGTGGGAGAAAAAAAAGCGGCGGGGGGAGCGGGGCGGGAAAAAACGCGGCGGCACGCCCGCGGGGGGGGGGGGGTGGGGGGGGGAGGTGGTGGGGGGCGCGCAAAGTGGGGGGGGGGGTGGGGGGCCG
>OFHJ01000248.1_pt1 | contig 22472 bp, 14 predicted proteins | sample 1522001 | NCBI WGS metagenome assembly OFHJ01 (sample SAMEA2464838, study PRJEB22497) | soil metagenome | biome: Grassland; feature: Farmland; material: Clay | place: Australia | collected 2013-02-01 | depth 1.2 m | reverse complement strand
CCGCAGCTGTGCGCTGCAGCGCAGAGCAGCCGCCCCGAAGCGGCGGGCGGAGCTGGCGTGCTAAACTCAACCCCAAATCGGGCCGAAATCGGCCGGTCGCCTACGGCCCGTGCCGGGGCTGTCCCGAACCTGGACCGGACGCCAGTGGCGGGGCAAGCCGCTCTCCCCCCAGGATGCTAGCTAAGGAGCTGTTTTTGTTGTCGCGCCGTATCATGAACGCCTCAATGGGATTCGCCTGGCGCCGCTGGATCGCGGCCGCCCTATTGCCCTGCGCCCTACTGCTGGCGGCGCAGGCCGACCAAGGACAGAAGGATTACCGAGTCGGCCACTGGTATTTCGTCCACAAGGAATATGACCGGGCGATGCGCTGGTTCGACCGGGCGCTGCAACTGAAGCCGGAAAACGCCAAGTACATCATCGCCGCGCGGCGGGCGCATTTCGCCGACGCCATTTACCACATCGAGCGCGGCAAGAAGTTTTATCAGCAGCACCGCGACGCGCAGGCGCTGGCGGAGTTCGAAAAAGCCGAGATCGCCGACCCGTCGAATTTCGCCGCCCAGCAGGGCGCGCGGATGATCGAGCGGCAGGAAGCGGCGCGAAAGGCCGGCAAGCCGGTGACGCCGCCGCAGGTCAGCGCGCTGACCCAGCGGCTGGAAGACGCCGGCGGCCCGGTGCGTTTGGGAGCGGTGGCCAGCACGCCGATCCATCTGAAGATGACCACGAACTCGAAATATGCCTACCGCACCATTTGCCGGCTGGCGCATTTGAACGTGGTCTTCGACCCCGGTTACCAGAGCCGCCCGGTGTCGCTGGATTTGCAGAACGTGACGCTGCTGCAAGCGCTGCACATCCTGAATTTGCAGAGCCGCAGCTTCTACACGGTGGTGACGCCGGACACGATCTTCGTGGCGGTGAACAATGAAGCCAAGCGCCATGAGCTGCAAGACGACGTCATCAAGACGTTCTACCTGCGCAACATCAGCAGCGCGACGGAGCTGACGCAGATCCAGCAGGCGATTCGCGCCCTGCTGGGCGCCAGCCATTTGCAAGTGGTCGCCTCGCAGATGGCGCTGGTGATGCGGGACACGCCGGACAAGGTCGCGGTGGCGCAGAAGATCATTGACGATTTGGACAAAGCGCCGCCGGAGGTGGTGGTGGACGTGCAGGTGCTTCAGGTCAACCGGCAGGTGGAACGCGACCTGGGCATTTTGCCGCCGACGCAGGTGACCGTGGGGCTGCAAACACCGTCCTCGACCAGCACCAATGCCACTACCGGAGCGAGCACGACGACCACGAGTTCACCGACGCTGCATGACCTGGCGCACCTGAACAGCAAGGATTTCAGCGTGACCATGAGCACGGCGGAAATTGACGCCATGCTGGACAACAGCATGACCCGCTCGATCCAATCTCCGGTGCTGCGTGCGGTGGAAGGACAAAAGGCGACGCTGCAAATCGGCGAACGGGTGCCGATCGCCACCGGCAGCTTCCAGCCGGGCATCGGCGGCATCGGCATCAACCCGCTGGTCAACACCCAGTTCCAGTACATCCCCGTGGGCGTCAATATCACCATGACGCCGTGGGTGAACGGCAACGATGTCACGCTGAACACCTCGATCGAAATCTCCGCCGTGAACAGCTACCAAACCATCGGCGGGATCCAGCAGCCGATCATCGGGCAGCGGAAGATCAGCCATGTAATCCGGCTGCGCGCCGGCGATAGCAACATCCTGGGCGGCATGTTCGAAAACGTGAAGAGCCAGGACGTCACCGGCATCCCGGGGTTGAGCGACATTCCCGGATTGAAGTGGCTGTTTTCCCGCACCAAGACCAACATCACACGGGAAGAAGACCTGATCGTGCTGACGCCGCATATCGTGCGGCGGCCGAACATCACGCGGCTGAACGAAGAAGCGCTGGACACCGGCACGCAAAACGACATCGAGCTGCGGGAACTGCCGCCAGCGACGCTGGCCAGCCCGGCGCCCGCGGCGGAAAAAACTCAGCCCGCGGCGCAGCCGCCGGCATCCGGAACCGGCCAGGGCCCGGGCGCGGCCACGCCGGCGGCGCCGTCCGCGGCGAATAGCGCGGCCCCGTCAGGGCCGGAGGTTTTGACGCTGACGCCGGCGGCGGGGCCGATCACGGTGGGCAAGACGTTTGGCATCACCATTGACCTGAGCCATGCGCGCGCGGCCTACGCCGTGACCATGCAGCTCAATTACGACCCGCGGCTGCTGGCGGTGAAGCAGGTGATGAACGCCGGCTTCCTGTCGCAAGGCGGACAGCCGGTGGCGCTGGTGCACAGCGACTATCCGCAATACGGCAACGCGCAAATCAGCCTGAGCCGGCCGGCCAACGCCGACGGCGTGGCCGGATCGGGAAAGCTGGTGTACATCACCTTCCAAGCCAAGGCGCCGGGCGTGGCGAATATCACCTTGAGCCGCGTGATCGCCCGCGATCCCTCCGGGCAGCAGACGCCGGTCACCACGAAGGCGACGACGGTGCATATTCAGTGATCCATGGCTTCACTGAACCGTGGCGCGGAGCCGGCGGGAGTAGACTAGGGGCACTGGGGCGTAGATGCGGGGTTTGGGGATGCAGCTAGGGATGACCGGCGCTGCCGCCGACGGCCTGGCGCGGCCGGCCCGGGTGCGGGAAGCGTCCCGGCGGGGCTTCACGATCGTGGAGCTGATCGTGGCGATCACCATCCTGCTGGTGCTGACCACCATGGCCCTGCCGATGGTGCAAATCCAGGTGAAGCGGGAAAAGGAAAAGGCGCTGCGCTACGATTTGCACGAAATGCGGACGGCGATTGACCGCTACAAGGACGCCGCCGACCGCGGATTGTTTCAGGTGCAGTTCGGGACCGACGGCTATCCCCCGACGCTGCGCGCCTTGACCGAGCCGATCGAAGGCGCCGGCAAGACCTATCGTTTTCTGCGGCGCATTCCGGTGGACCCCATGACCGGAAATAAGAATTGGGGGCTCCAGTCCACCTCCGACTCCCCGAACTCGGACAGTTGGGGCGGGGACAATGTCTTCAACGTCTACAGCCGCAGCCAAGGCACCGGGCTGAACGGCGTGCCCTACCGGGATTGGTAAATGTTGCAACGTCCGCATCCTCGTTCGTTGGCAGCCGGCAAACGCCGCGGCTTCACTTTGATTGAGCTGATGGTGGTCATGGCGATCATCGCCATCCTGCTGGCCATCGCCATGCCGATCTACCAGCGCACCATCCTGCACGCGAAGGAAACCGTGCTGAAGGACGACCTGTTTCAAATGCGGCAGTTGATTGACCAGTACACGCTGGACAAGCAGGAAGCGCCGCAATCGTTGCAGGATTTGGTGACGGCGGGCTATCTGCGCAAAATCCCCAAGGATCCCATGACCGGTTCCTCCACCACCTGGGTGCCGGTCACCTCGGACACCTTGATGAGCGCCGACCAGCAGCAGTCCGGCATCGTGGATGTGCACAGCGGCAGCGATGCGGTGTCGCTGGAGGGGACCCGCTACGACACCTGGTAACCGGTAGTAAGGGCGGGGCGATAACCGTCGCGGCGCTTCGTTAGCGGTTCGCTCGGGCTCCTCACGTACATCCCGGTACGCTGCGTCACCCTCGCTCCCGCCGCCTCGCGCGGCTCGGTTCTCGCCCCGCTCGAATGGCACGCCGGTGGGCCCGGCCGCCGGATCAGCCACGGGGCAGGCGGGGCGATAACCGTCGCGGCGCTTCGCTCCACCCCAAGGCCCCGGGCGGCTTTGGGGACAGCGGGTTAGCGATTCGCTCGGGCTCCTCATCCCGCCTTTGGCGGGACTGCGTCACCCCCGCTCCCGCCGAGCAACTCGTGGCATTGTTGGGCGCTGCGCTTCGCTGCGCTGCGCTTTCTTTGGCGCTTCGCTGCGCTGCGCTTTCTTTGGCGCTTCGCTGCGCTGCGCTTTGCCTGGCGCTGCGCTTTGCCTGGCGCTGCGCTGCGCTTTCTTTGGCGCTTCGCTGCGCTGCGCTTTCTTTGGCGCTTCGCTGCGCTGCGCTTTGCCTGGCGCTGCGCTGCGCTGCGCTTCCTTGGCGCTGCGCTTGGCCGCTCGGGCGGGACACGGGTGGGCCCGGCGGCGGGAGCAGCAGGGACGCGGGGCAATCGGAGCTTCGCGGTGGGGATTCCGGACGCGAGGGTAGGGTCGTTAGCAGCGTGGAACGCTGGTGCAGCCAACGCGCGGGCGGGGCGGACCCTCTAACACTTTTTGCCCGTGCCTAGGTGAGCAACAACGACGGTGGCGCCGTCGCCTGTTTTGGCGCCCAGCCCACAGGGGCGGGGCCGGATGGGGGATGGACAAATCGCCGCGCGGGGGGACCTTTATGGTCGCCACGGTGGAGTTTGCCGTCTGGTGATCGCGCGGGCGCGGGACTATGCGTATCGCACTGATCGCCCCTCCGTTCATACCCGTACCGCCGCCGCGTTATGGTGGCACGGAACTATTTATCGCCAATCTCGCCACTGGCCTCCGCCGTTTGGGCCATCACCCGGTGGTGTACGCGAACGGCGAATCGCGGCCGGCAGGGGAGTTGCGTTATTGGTTTCCGCGCATGGAATGGCCCATCCACGAGGACCTGCACGCCAGCTTGAAGGATTTGGCGCATTGCAGTTGGGCTTGCCGGGATGCGCCGGCGGATTGCGACGTCATCCATCTGAACAATGCGCCGGGACTGGCCTTCACGCGCTTTTTGGAGCAGCCGGTGGTGTACACGCTGCACCATCCGCATACGCCGCCGCTCTCGCGTTTCTACGACCATTTCCCGCGGGTGCGATATGTCGCCATCAGCCGGGCGCAAGCGGCGCGAGAGCGGGGCCTGGAGCGCCTGACGGTAGTGCATCACGGCTTGGACGCGGAGCTGTACCAGTTGGGAACCGGCCGGAGAACCTACCTTTGCACCATGGGCCGGATTTCGCCCATTAAGGGCACGCACCATGCCATCGCCGTCGCCAAACGGGCCGGCATCCCGCTCAAGATCGCCGGTGAGATCCAGCCGATCTTCCAGGACTATTGGGAAACGCGGATTCGGCCGCTGGTGGATGGACGGTTCATCGAATATGTCGGTGAAGTGGGGCTGGAAGAAAAAAACCAACTGCTGGGCGGAGCACGGGCGTTTCTATTCCCGATCGAATGGGAAGAACCGTTCGGCCTCGTGATGATCGAGGCGATGGCCTGCGGCGCCCCGGTGCTGGCCTTTGGCCGGGGTTCGGCTCCGGAAGTGGTGCGGGATGGCGTCTCTGGGTGGATCTGCGCCGATGTGGCAGAGATGGCGGTGCGGGCGGCGCAGCTCGCCATCAGCCCCCACCGCTGCCGCGCCTACTGCCAGCGGCATTTCGACCTGGAGGCGATGGCGCGGGGATATCTGCGCGTGTATCAGCCGGAAGCCGAGATCGCGCCGGCCGTGGCGGTACCCGCGCCGGCGGCGGCGTAGATGGAGCCGGCGAAGGGCGCCTTACGGGGCCAAGCTGGCGTCCGGGGCATGCACCCCAGGCGGGCATCCCGGCTGGCGAATCGGGGTTCAGGGTGGGGATGAGCGCCGACGTCCAAGGAGCGCCGGATGCCGCCGGGCGGACGGGCAGCGGCGCGGGCGCGGGCGGCGCGGCGACCGCGGAGGGAACGCAGGCCACGGTGGGAACCGGCAGCGCGGAGCCCAAGGAACCCGACAAGCCGCCGGCGGGAAGCGAGCCGCCGCGGCGGATCAATAATCTGAGCCTATTGGACGGCAAGACGTTTTCCGCCACCACGGTGGCGGGAGACATTTCCCCGGCGCATGCCGGGGATGTCGGGCTGTTCCACCGCGACACGCGATTCCTCAGCTATTTGGAGCTGGTGGTGGACGGACATCGCACCGTGGTGCTGTCGTCCAGCACGCAAGGCAACCTGTATGCCCAGATCGAGCTGGCGACCAGCACGCTGGTGCTGCGCGACGGCGGCGCGCCGGAGAACAACCTGCACGTCAGGCGCGAACAGGTGATGGCAGGACATTTCTATGAACGGGTGACGGCGGAGAACTTCAACTTGCAGCCGGTGGAGATCACGCTGGAGTGGCGCTTCGACGCGGATTTCGCCGACGTGTTTCAGGTGCGGGGGATGAGGGTGCGGCCGAAGGGACGGCAGCGCGATCCGGAAGTAACGGACGACGGGGTGATCTTCGCCTATGACGGCCAGGACCACATCCACCGCCGCACGGTGCTGCGCTTCGATCCGCCGCCGGAAACGCCGGAACCGCGGCGGGCAGTTTTCCATCTCCGCCTCAATCCGCGGGAACGGCGCCAGATTCTGCTGACCGTTACGCCGGAGACCGAGGGCGACCCGGTACGGGCGACGGCGGGCTTCAGCGCCGCGCTGCTGGACCGGCGCAGGCAACTTGAGGCGTTTTGCCGCGAGTCCACGCAGTTTGAATCCTCCGACGACGTGTTCGACGCCTGCATGGCGACCGCGGTCAGCGATTTCTTCGCCTTGCGAATTCCGTTCGCCGCGCGGGCGCATCCGGCAATGGGCGGGGGCGGAGCGGAAACGGAACCGGGCGGCGCCGGGAGCCGCTCGCGTGAAGGGGAGATCATCGCCGCCGGCATTCCCTGGTTCGCGACGGTGTTCGGCCGCGATTCGCTGATCGCGGCCTACCAGTCGCTGTTGCTGCGGCCGCAACTGGCGCGGGCGACGCTGCGTTTCCTGGCGCGATGGCAGGGACGGAAAGTAGACGACTGGCGGGACGAACAGCCGGGAAAGATCCTGCATGAGTTCCGGGAAGGCGAGCTGACGCGCAGCGGCCAAGTGCCGCACGCGCCTTATTACGGCTCGGTGGACAGCACGCCGCTGTTTTTGATCGTGCTGGGTGAGATGTTCCAATGGACCGGGGACCGCGAGCTGCTGGAGGAGCTGCTGCCGGCGGCGCGCGGGGCGCTGAGCTGGATCGAGAAGTACGGCGGCCTGGACGGCGACGGATTCGTCGAGTACCAGCGGCGCTCGCCGGGCGGGCTCGACAACCAGGGCTGGAAGGATTCCCACGATTCCAACCTGCACCGCGACGGGCGGCCGGAGGCGGGGCCAATCGCGCTCTGCGAGGTGCAGGGATATTGCTATGACGCCCGCTATCGCTGGTCGCGGCTGCTGCGCATTCTGGGCGACGCGGCTACGGCGGACCGGGTGCGGCGCGAGGCCACGGAATTGGCGCATCGTTTCGAGCGGGCGTTCTGGCTGCCCCGCCAGGGCTATTACGCCATGTCGCTGGATGGCGGCAAACAGCCGCAGGAAGTGATTAGCTCCAACGCCGGGCACCTGCTGTGGAGCCGCATCATTGGGCAGGACCGGGCACGGCAGGTCGCCAGCCGGCTGATGCGGACGGAGATGTTCACCGGCTGGGGCGTGCGCACGCTTTCGGCGGATGAGCCGACCTACAATCCGCTCAGCTACCATCGCGGCTCGGTGTGGCCGCACGACAACTCGCTGATCGGGCTGGGACTGGCGTTCTACGAGCAGAAGGACGCGCTGACCCGCATCATCACCGGCCTGTTCCAGGCGGCGCGGCATTTCCGCGACCTGCGGCTGCCGGAGCTGTTCGTCGGAGCGCAGCGGCGGGAGTTCGATATGCCGGTCCATTATCCCGTGTCCTGCTCGCCGCAGGCGTGGGCCTCCGGAGCGATGTTCTTGCTGCTGACCGCCTTGCTGGGGCTGCGGCCGGATGCGGGGAAAAAAGAGCTGCGGGTGGTGAATCCGGTGCTGCCGGAATGGCTGGATTGGCTGCGCGTGCGCAACATGCGGATCGGGCAGTCGGTGGTCAGCTTGGAATTCAGCCGGCGCGGGCAGCGGGCATTTTGTAGCGTATTGGACGTGCAGGGCGACCGGCTGGCGATCTCGGTGGACTTTACGAAGCGGGGATGAAGGCAGCGGCGCCGCCGCGGACGAGCATTGATATGCGCGGACCCCCGCGGCCGGCCCGTGCGAGCGGGCGAACCTGGTGTGGTGCGACTGGGCTATAAGCCGAAATGGAGCAGGACGACGGCCAGGACGAGGGTAGCGATGGCGATGGGCGCGCCGACGCGGAGATAGCGCCAGAAGCCGATGCTGGCGGCGGGGCGAGCGCCCTCGACGACGATGAAATTGGCGATGGATCCGGTGATGGTGAGATTGCCGCCGAGGGTGCTGGCGGCGGCCAACAACAGCCAATCGCGGCTGGATTGCAGGACATGGGCGACCGGCGCGCGGAGCAGCATCACTGCCGGGACGTTGCTGACCAGGTTGGAAAGCAGGGCGACGAACCCGGTGAATAGGGCGGGGTGGCGCAGCAGCGGGCTTTCCGCCCAGCGGGCCAGCCAGCCCAGCAGATGCGCGTGCTCGGCGCCGGCGATGATCAGGAACAAGCCGATGAACAGCAGCAGCAGGCTCCAATCCACCTGGCGGTACAGCTCACTGGCGTCACGGCGGCGGGAAATGAGCAGCAGGGCGGCGCCGGCGATGGCCGCCATGGCGGGAGGAACGCCGAGCAAAAAGCCAGCCAGCACCAAGGCCACGATGACCAGGGCGGGCAGCATGCCGCGATCGAAGTGGCGCGGCAGGCGGCGGGTGATCTCATGTTCCGGGGCCAGCGCCGGGAAGGGGTTCTCGAGCGGTGCAGGGTGTGGACGGGCCGCCGGCTCGGTCGCGGCGCGATCGGGGCCGCGACCCGGAGGCACGCTGGACCGCGCCGTAGCATCCGCAGCCGCGGCGGCCGGAGCGGCTGGAGCGGGGCGGGCTGCCCCGGCCATTTCGCCGGGGGGCGGCGCCGCGCCCGCGGTGCCGGCGGAGGCAAGCTCCGGAGCCAGGCGGGCGGGCCGCTCCAGCCATAGAATGAACGCCCAATCCACGAACAGGCCGGCGATGGCCACCGGCGCCAGATGGAACAGATAGGCGCGATAGCCGATGCCGGAGACGGAGGCGATGAGCATGTCCTGGGGATTGCCGGTGATGGTAGCCAGGCTGCCGATATTCGAGGCCGTGGCCAGCGCCAATAAATACGCCACTGGATCGCGGCGCATGGCCTTGGCGATTTGCAGCACCAAAGGGGCGAGCACCAAGCAGACGACGTCGTTGACCAAGAACGCCGAAAGAACGCCGGCGGTGAAGATGACGGCGGGAAGCAACTGGCCGGGCTTGACGCGGGCGACGATGACGGCGACGATCCAAGCGAAAAATCCCGCCCGATGCAGCGCCGCGGCGATGATCATCATGGCGAAGAGGAGAACCAGCGTGGGAAAGTCCACCGCGGCGATGGCGGCGCGGGCGGGCAGGACGCCGAGGAAAACAATCATCGCCGCGCCGATGACCGCCATCGCCGAGCGGCGAATCTGGGTTCCGGGCAGGCGGCCGGCGGCGAAGACGAAATAGCTGACGGCGAAGATCACCGCCACCGCGAGGTCGCGAACGTGAGGGGCGAGCCAGGGAGCCATGGGAGCGCGGCGGAAGGCGATATCGGAATAGCGGGCGCCAGCCTGGCAGGACGCCAGCAATAGCTCAGTGTAATGGCAGCGGGAGTTTGCGGCGGGCGGGGCGATCGCCGGCGCCGGCTGAGGATCGAGGGACCGGGGACGAGGGACGGGTGAGTTTCACGCTGCCGCCGCAGGTTTCGATGGTGCGGGGTCGAGGGCCGGGATTTTGGGTCCGCGGGGTGATGAACGGCGGGGTCCGCCGCGGGGCGGGCCGCATTGGCGGGTGGAAAGGGCGCGGGGGGTGGACCTATGATCAAGGCATGTCCAGGGCAGCAGAAGCACCGGGAGAGATCGCGGGCCGTTGGGCGGAGGCATTGCCGACTTATTTGCCGCCGCGGCGGTGGTTTGCAGACAAGAATCGTGCGATTGAGGCGGTACGGCTGAGGGATTTCGCCTGGCTGGCGCCGCCGGCGGCCGGCAAGGGCTCCGGACTGCTGCTGGCTATCGCCCAGGTGGATTTGTCGGGCGGAGCCGGATCGGCGTATTGGACGCCGGCGGTTTGGAGCGATTCGGAACCGGCGGCGCCGGTCGCCGAGGTGCTGGACGGCGCGCAGGGATGGCTGGGCGACGCGATGTCGGAGCCGGAGTTCGCCGCGGCGTGTTTGGCGGCGCTGCGCTCCGGACGGCGCGTGGGCGGCGAACACGGCGTGTTCGTTTTCCATCCCAGCCCCAGCTTGGAGCGGGATTTTCCGGACCTGGCCGCGGTCGCCGCGGGGCGGGCACGGCTGTCGAAAGCCGAGCAGAGCAACTCGACGGTGCTGTACGCCGATGCAAGCGGGACGACGCGGCTGCTGCTGAAATGCTTTCGGCGCCTGGCGCCGGGGCTGAACCCGGATGCGGAGGTGACGGGATATTTGACCGGACATGGCGGCGCGAACTTGGCGCCGACGCTGGCGGGAACGATCGAGTATCACCCCGCGGACGCCGGCCGCGAAACGCAGCCGAACGGGGGAACGGCAGGCGCATGGACGGTCGGGATTTTCCAGGGCTTCGTCGCCAATGACGGCGACGGCTGGGAGTGGGTGCTGCGAGCATTGCGCGCCGCGGCGCAGGGAACAGATGCGGTCGAGGAACGGCGGGCAGCGCTCGCGCCCACGTTGGAGGCCATCGCCGGGTTAGGGCGCTGCACGGCGGAGATGCACCTAAGCCTGGCCGCCGCGCCCGCCGAGATAGCCGCGTTCGCGGCGGAGCCCATCCGGCAAGAAGACTGGGCGGATTGGCAGAAGGCGCTGGAACGAAGCGCGAAGGCGATGGCAACGGAGCTGGCGGCGCAAGCCGCGGCGCCGGGCGCCGGCGAGGTGGCGCGGCGGTTGGGACGGCTGACATTCCCGGCGTTTCCCGGCGGCTTGGCGAAGATTCGCGTGCATGGCGATTTCCACTTGGGGCAAACGCTGCGCACGCGTGATGGCGGCTGGCGGCTGTTCGATTTCGAAGGCGAACCGGCGCGGCCGTTGGCCGAGCGGCGGCAGAAGCTGTGCGTGCTGAAGGACGTGGCCGGCCTGCTGCGGTCGCTGGATTACGCCGCCGGCGCCGCGTCGCCGCAGGGACCGGCGGCGATTCCGGCTTGGTTGGAGGAGTGGCGGCGGGAGGCCCGGCAGCAGTTCCAAACGGCCTATTTCGGCCGCATCGGCGATGCCCGCTGCGGACCGTTGCGGCTGGCGCCCGCGGGGGAAAAAGAACGGATGGCCGCGCTGAATTTTTTTGAGCTGGAAAAGGCCGTCTACGAGACGGGATATGAATTGCGGAACCGGCCGGATTGGCTGGCGCTGCCGGTAGCCGGCCTGAAACGGCTCCTCGCGTAGGAATAGGCGGGGCGACAACCGGCGCATGGCTTCGTTGGTGGTTCGCTCGGGCTCCTCACGTACATCTGGGTACGCTCGTTCGCCCTCGCTCCCCCCGCCTCGCCCTGCTTGATTCTCGCCCCGCTCGAATCTCCCGGCGGTGAGCCCGACGGCCCGAGCCCAGCAGTACTCGGCGGGGCGACAACCGGCGCATGGCTTCGTTCCACCCCAAAGCCGCAGACGGCTTTGGGGACCCCGGGTTGGGGCATCGCTCGGGCTCCCCATCCCGCCGTCGCCGGGTCTCGTTCGCCCCCCCTCCCCCCCCCTCCCCCTTCTTCCAGCCTTTTATTGTCTGTGCGCTGGCCTCCGCGCGCCCCGCTCCAAGCTTCGGGGGGTTCGACCCGCGGTGCTGGCCCCTTTGCAGTTGGCGGGGTGATAACCGGCGAAGAACGAGGGACGGGGGACGAGGGACAGGCCCGCGCGTGGGGTTGTGCACGGACCGCGGCTCGCTTGCCGAGTGCCGTGCCGGGCGTTCCTCAGCCCTGTGCAGCAGCAAACGAAGCGTCCAGCGCGGCCCGCGGCAGCAGGCGAGCCCGGCGGACCCCACAGCCGGATTGAGGCGGGCGGTACACACCCGGAGCCGACGCCGCAAACGAGTTCCGGGCAGAGCCAGGGCACGGAATAGCCGTGGCAGGGCGCCCGAGCCGAAGGCCGTTTGCTTCCCGGGCGATCGTTTCGCGGCGCCAACGCTCCGCGCTGCACGCGTGCGGCCACTTTTCGGCGGCAACTGGGGCGTTGGTCCGCCTGGGAGACCGCGGACTCGCTCGGGCCGCCCAGGGCTGGCGCGGGCTGGTAGGCTGGAGATTGCGCATTTTATTCATCGGCGACGTCTATGCGAGCCCGGGGCGGGCGATTTTGCGCGCGCAGTTGCCGCCGCTGGCGGAACAACTTGCGCCGGACGTGATAGTGGTCAACGGAGAGAACGCAGCCGGCGGGTTCGGCATCACCGGCGCCTTGGCCGATGAGATCTTCGCGCTGGGCGTGGACGTCATCACCACGGGCAACCACGCTTGGGACCGGAAGGAAATTCTGCCGTATCTGGGCACCGCGGGGAAGGCGGATTCCAACGCCGCGCGGCTGCTACGGCCGGCGAACTATCCGCCCGGGACCCCGGGGCAGGGCGTGTATCAGGGGCGGGCACGGAACGGCGAGCCGTACGCGGTGATCAATTTACAGGGCCGGGTGTTCATGACCGCATTGGACTGCCCGTTCCGCAAGGCGGACGAACTGCTGGCGTCGCTCCCTAGCGAATGCGCCAACATCCTCGTGGACATGCACGCCGAGGCCAGCAGCGAAAAGCAGGCGATGGGCTGGCATTTGGCGGGACGCGCGAGCGTGGTGGTGGGCACGCACACGCATGTGCCGACGGCGGATGAGCGCATCCTGCCCGGAGGCACGGCGTTCCTGACCGACGCGGGGATGACCGGCGCTTTCGCCGGGGTGATCGGCAGCCGCAAGGAAGACGCACTGGACCGGCTATTGCTGGGCCGGCCAAACCGGCTGGAGGCGGCCAGCGGCGACGTGCGCCTCTGCGCCCTGCTGGCGGTGACCGAAGGCGGGCGGGCCACGGCGGTGGAGCGGATCCAAGTGCTGGCCGGAGCGTAAAAGCGGGCCCCCGCCGCGGCCTCCGCGGAACGCGGCCCAGCCGGCGAGGCGCGTGGTTGCGGCCGCGGGCGGGTTCGCGGGGCAGGATTTCGCCGGCGAACACCGGCGCCAACGCCGCAGCGTACCGCCCGGTACTGGGCTCAGCTCGCCCGGCTGCCCGGCGCGGCGGGCTGGGGGTTAATGACGCACGACGCCACCGCCATGCGGCCTGCCACCGTCCATCGGCGAACCCATGCGCGGCCCGCCCATGGGAGCACCGCCCATCGGCATGCGCGCGGGGCCGCCCATGCGGGGACCGCCCATCGGGCCGGGACCGCCACGGGCTCCAGGCCGCATGCCAAAAGCGCGGGGCATTTGCCCGCGGCGATAGGCTTGCTCTTGCTGCCGCATCCACATTCCTTGGCGCTGCCGCTGGAGGACCCGTTGCTGGGTGCGGGCGCTGCGGCGCAAGGCATTCATCTGGGCACGGTTATAGCGGCCGCTGCGAGCGGCTGTGCGCAGGGCGATCTTGGTGCGGCCGGCGGCGGCGATGCGCGCCTGCATGGCGTTCCAGGCGGGCGTAGCCAGAATGCGCGTGGGAGCGGGAATGCCGCCGCTGCGCGCGATGGGGATGCCTCCGACCGGGGCGCGGTGCAGGGCCACCGGGGGCGCCGGCGGGCGGGGCGGCAGCGCCATGAAGCCGCCGCCGGTGTAGAGGGCCATGGGGTAGGGCTCAAACATCATGCCGCCCATCGGCGACCAGGCCCAGCCCATGGCGGTGTCCATCCATTGTCCGTAATGGAACGGCGCCCAGCCCCAGGGATAGAACGAATCCCACATATAGCCCATCGCGGGATCGAAGAACCACGTGCCGTTCATGTACGGATTCCAGCCCATCGGCATGCCGGAGGGATACCAGAAGTTGCCGTTCCAGTTGCCGTAGGCGCTGAGCATTCCCATGCCGTACCAAGCGTCGCCGTTGAAGTCGCGGCCGCGGCGGGAGACATCGGCTTCCATCACCTGATCGCGGTGATGGTTCCACTTGTCCCAGGCGGAGTTGGCCTTGGCCTTCGTCAACTCAGCAGGAGCTTGCTCGTTGAGCGTTAGCAGATCGCCTTTCTTGAGGCGGTAGGGCTGGCCGGCGGCGGCTACTTCTGTGTGGCCGCCCAGCATCTGGAGGCGGGATTGCTGGCCGCTGACGGCGATCTGAAACTCGGCCTTCTTGCGGGGAATGGTGGCCACGCCTTCGGGAAAAATGGCGCGGAAGGCTTGGCTGTCCTTGGGGTGCAGGGAGAAGAACGCCGTGCCATGCAGCACCGCGACGCCATTCAGGCGAACCCCCTGCGGCGAAAGCGCCAGTTGCTGAAAGACAACTTTGCTATTGGGGATGAGGCGGACGGTGGAACCGTCCTCGAACTCCACTTCGGCGCGGCCATTGGCGCCGGTGCGCAGGGCTTCACCCTGCGTGATAGGCATGTTGGGCAAGGCGCGGCGCCAAGCGGCGCCTGCGGACATCTTGACCTGCGCCTCTTGCGCCAGGCTGACGCGAACGATACGGATGTGCGACAACTGCTGCGATGCCGCGTGCGCGCTGGACTTCCGGGCGGCGGGCAGCGGAGCGGCCACCAGTGAGGCGGCAGCCAGCAGGGTGATTAACGCCACGGCGGACACGGCAAAACGGAGACGAAACATCACAAGCCTCCAGCGGGGCAGTGGAACGGCATGCCCTACCCCGATTGTCCGCCCGCTGGGCGGCCTGTCAACCCCCACCAAGGAATTGCGGCGCAGCCGCCCTGCTCAGGACGCCCCCGCTGGCCGCTGCGGCTTGGCTCCGCAGGCCGGCGGTGGAGGCCCGCTGCCGCTCAAAGCCTTTGCAGGTTGCCGGAAGGGGCGGAGCGATCACCGTCGCGGCGCTGCTTTTTCGTTACCCCAAGACCCCGGGCGGCTTCCTGGCCCCCGGTCCCCACCCCAAAACCGCGGACGGGTTCGGAGACCCCGATCCGACCACTTGGGCCCGGCGAGGCCCGTACGGTACGCCGTTGTGCCCCTCCCCTTAGCGGGCCGCCGCCCGCGGTGGAGCTTACAATAGAAGGTATGACCGAACGGCATTTGGACCGCCGCGACGTACGCTGGGCGCGGCGCGGAGTTGTGGCTGCACTGGCGCTGTGCTTCGCGCTGCTGGGAGCCGCGCCGGTAGCCCGGGCGGCGGGCATGGACGTGGTTCTGTTCAAAAAGCCCATGGCCACGCCGCAGATGCACCTGGTCACGGTGGGGGGACGAACCATTCACCTGCGGGACTTGCGGGGGAAGGTGGTGCTGCTGAACTTTTGGGCCACCTGGTGCGGGCCGTGCCGCATGGAGATTCCGGAGTTCGAGCAACTGCAACGGAAATACCAGGGCCGGATCCAGGTGATCGGCTTGTCCATTGACGAAAGTCCGGCGCGCCAGGTCGCGGCGTTCGCCCGCCGGCTGGGAGTCAACTACCCGGTGGTGATGGCGACGAACGCCATTCAGGCGAAGTTTGGCGCGGTTCCGGCGGTGCCGACGACCTTCGTTATAGACCGGCAGGGACAGATCGTGCAACGCGACGTCGGCGTGCACAGCTACGCGGATTTCAACGCCGTCATCCGCGCGCTCCTCGGCCTGCCGTTCGGCGGCCAGGTGGTGCGGGTGAACGAAATGAATCCCGACGGCCCGGTGGGCACCACCATGATCCCCGGCGTAATCGCCGCACTGAAACGCTTGACGCCGCAGCAGCGGGAAAAGGCGCTGGCGGAGCTGAACGCGGCGCATTGCACGTGCGGCGGCTGCGAATACTCCGTGGCCTACTGCCGCATGGTGGATCCAGACTGCGCCGTCAGCCTGGCGGAAGCGCGGAAGATCGTGGCGCAAATCGCGCGGTCCAAATGATGCCGGCGGGGCCGACACACGGCACGACGGCAGGACGGCATACGGCCTGGCGCGCGGCAGCGCGCGCGTTTTATTTAGGCCGCCATTTTTAGGCGCGCCGCGCCCCGCGTTTTCCGCCGCCACGCGCCCTCGCTCCGTGCATCCTCGCACCGCCCAGCGGCGACGCGCCGCCAGCCGCGAGATCTCCCAACGCCGCCCGCCGCCCGACGGCCCGCGACTACTCGTAACGCAGGGCGTCAATGGGATGGATACGCGCCGCTTGGCGCGCAGGATATAAGCCGAAGATGACGCCGACGGCGACGGAGACGCCGAAGGCGACGACGATGGAACTGCCGTTGACGATGGTCTCCCAGCCCGCGGCCCAGGCGATCAGCCGCGAAAGGGCGATGCCGAAGCCAACGCCGATGGCGCCGCCGGTAAAGGAAATCAGCACCGATTCGATCAAGAACTGGCGCAGGATATCGCCGCGGGTCGCGCCGGTGGCGCGGCGCACGCCGATCTCGCGGGTTCGTTCCAGCACCGTCGCCAGAACGATATTCATGATGCCGATGCCGCCGACCAGGAGGGAGATGGCGGCGATGGCCACCATGACCAAGGTAAAAATGCGCTGCGTCCGAGCCTGCTCGGCGAGGAGCGCGGCGGGGACGACGACGCGGAAATCGGCGACGCCGTGATGGGTGGAGTTGAGGATGGCGCGGGCCACGGTTGCCGCCCGGGTGACGTTGGCGGTGGGACCGAGAGCGATATCAATGCCGTCCAACGGGTCCTTGAAACTGAAGTTAGCGTCCCAAACGCGGTATTGGAAGGCGGAGATGGGGGTGTAGATGGCGTTGTTCAGGTCACTGCCGCCGCTGCCCGGCAGCTGCGCTTGCTGCCGTAGGACGCCGACGACGCGCCACCAGGCGCTGTTGAACTTGAGGTACTTGCCCAGCGCTGGGCCATAGCCCAGCAGCTCCACTTTAGCTTCCGAGCCGAGGACGCAGACCGCGGCGCCGGCGGCTTGATCGGTGGCATCGAAGAAGCGGCCCGAGGCGAGGCGCAGGCCATGGATGCGAGCATAGACCGGCGCCACGCCCAGCACCTCCGGCAAGGGCCCGCTGGGGGTCGGCAACAAGCCCTGCGGCCGCATCTCCCGCCGCGGCGAGATCCACCGCACGCCAGGGACATCGGATTGCAGCACGCGGAGATCGCCGTCGTCCAGGCCGTGTGACAACTGGCGGCGGCGCTGCAACTGCGCCTGGCTGGTGGCGGGAATGGAGTTGACCAGCAGGTTGTGCAGGCCCATGCGGGCGATCATCTCCAAGGATTGCTGACGCGCGCCGGCGCCGATGGCTAGCATGCCGATCACCGCGCCGACGCCGAAGATCATCCCCAATGCGGTGAGTGCGGTACGGACTTTTTGCCCCGCCAAATTCTCTCCGGCCAGCGCCAGGTCGCCGACGTAGCGGCGCCAAGACGCGGCGGGCCGGCCCCCGCCCGCGGCGCCGCCCGGCGGCGGATTCGAAGGGCCGAGAACGCCTTGCGGGCTCATGGCTGCGCCTTTCCGGCGGCGCCGAGCGGGTTGCTGAGGGCGATGACGGCGCCCGCCGCGATGCCGGCGATGGCCACCCGCGTGGCGCCCTGGCGCAGCACCTTCACCGGCTGGGGCGAAAAGGCTCCGCCGCGCCGCACATAGACGATGGGCTTGCCGTTTTGCCGGAAGATCGCCTCGGCCGGCGCCCAGAGCACGTGGCGCATTTGGCTGAGCACGATGCGCGCCCGCGCGTCCATGCCGGGGCGCAGCGCGGGGTCGCTGCCGCGCAGCGCCAGCACGCAGGTCTCGCTTTGTCCCGGAGAAAAGGCATTGCCCTGGAGACCAGAGACACGCAAGACGCGGGCGGGAAAGACGCGGCCGGGCAGCCCCTCAATCCGCACTTCGGCGCTTTGCCCCTTGGCCACATAAGCGCTGCCTACCTCGCCCAGATGCGCCCGCACCCGCAGTTCGCTGAGATCGGGAATTTCCGCCACCGCCGTTCCCGGCGATGCCCGAGCGCCGACGTGATATGGCTGCAGGGTCGCACCCGTGTAGAAATTCATCATTCCGCTGGTATCCGGCTCGATAGCAACATAGCCCGCCCGCGCGGCGCGCAAGGTCATGGCGGCGATATGCCGCCGCGCCGCCGCCGCCTGGCTTTGCGCCTTGGCGGCGGCAGCTTGCTGAATGGCGATCATTCCCCGCCCGCTGGCCTGCCGCTTGGCCGCATCGCGCTCCCATTGCCGCAGCTCCGCCTGCGCGGAGCGCAGGGTCAACAGGTTTTGCCGCGCGGTCAGCACCGGCAGCAAGGGGTTTTGGCGCACGGCGATTTTGGCCAACTGGACCTCAAAACGCGCGTGCTGGAGCGAATACGCGTCCTGGATGCTTTGGGCTCGCGCCTGGTCGCGCGCGGCGGCGATGTTGGCCTGCGCAGCCTGAGCCGCGTTGAGGGCTTTGGCGAGCTGAAACTGTTCCTGCCCGGTGTTGAAGCGCACCACGACCTCGCCGGCGTGAACCTCCGTGCCGGCGGGCAGCAAAAAGCTGATGCGCGGCATGGCGCCGCCGATGCTGGGCGCCAGCAAGCGGTCCGGCTGGCCGCCTTGCAGCGTGCCCTTGGCATAGGCGACGATGCGCACGGTTCCGGGCGCAATGCGGAAGGTCGGGATCGCGGCGGGCGCGGCGGATCGCCAAGCGCGCCAGCCATACCAAGCCGCGGCCGCGCAGCCAGCTACAACCACCACCGTGACGGCGGCCCAGATCCAGGGGCGGCGCGAGCGGCGGTGATAGGGAAGCGGCGCAGGGGCGATGGCGCGGGCCGCGTCGGCGCTCATGGCCTGGCTCCTTCCGCGCCGGCGGGGTTGGCGGCGGCGCGCGCGTGCGGTTTTGTCCCGGGCTGCACCAGAGCCACGCGCAGTCCGGGGACCAGGCTGCGCAAGGCCGCCTCGGTGGGATTTCTGCCCAGCACCGTCACCCGCCGCGGCGAAAACACGCCGCCCTGCTCCACGTACACGATGGCCTTGCCGCGGCGCGTGAAGACCGCCTGCGCCGGAACGAGTGGCACTTGACGCAACCGCCGCGTGACCACGCGCACCGTCGTGGTCATCTGCGGCCGCAGCCGGGGATCGGGATGGGCCAGTGTGGCGACCAACCGAAAGACTCGCGGGACCGGCTCGGTGCCGCTGAAGTCCAAGCTCGTCAACTGCGCGATGCGCTGCACGCGGCCGGTGAAGCGCGCCTCCGGCAGCGCCGAGACCCGCGCCCGTACCAGATCCCCGGTCCGCACCTGGCCGCGGTCGTCCTGCGGCAAATTGGCATGAATTTCCAGGGTTTGCAGGTTGGGAATCTGCCCGATCTCATCCCCGGCGGATACCATGTCGCCGACGCGGTAAGCATGGGGATTGGTGAAATTGCTGTAATTCATCATGTAGGTGACCAGCCCGGCGATGGGAGCGCGGAGCGTGGCCGCGGCGATGACGCGCTGCTCCCGGCGCAGCTCCGCCGCAGCTTTGTCCCGCGCCTGGCGCAGTGCCTGCAACTGCGCCGCCGCGGCCGCGGCGTGCAGCCGCGCCTCGGCCCGCTCCGCCGTCACCTTCGCCTGGGCCGTGGCCAGCGCCAAGCGGCTTTCCTGGCCGGCGATCCGGCTCAGGATGGATTCGCGCCGCGCCTGGAGCTGGGCGCGGCCCGCGGCCACCTGGTCCTCGACCAGCGCCAGAAGGTCCTGCTGGTGGGTGATCTGGGTTTGCGTCTCCGCCTGGCGCAGTTTGGCGCGCGCGGTGCGCAGCGCCAGCGCCCGCTGCCGCGCTGTTTGCTGCAATCCGGAGACGTCCAGCCGGATCACCACCTGGCCGCTCTTGACGCGCGAGCCTCCCGGCGCCAAAAACACGATGCGCAGGTTTTCGACGCCGTGCGGGGCGATCAGGAACGCCGCCTGCCGCACGGCCAGCTTGCCGCGGCAGCGGACAAATTCATCGAGGTCGCCGCGCCGCACCACCGCGGTAGGCAGGTCTTCGGCGCCGCGCCACGGCCGCCGCGCCAGCCAGCCGCCGCCCAGGGCGACCACCGCCGCCGCCAGCGCCCACCAGCGTTTACCCTGCCACGGTGCGCTCATGGCCGCGCCTCCGTTGCGCGGCGACGGCGCGGAGCGGACCCCAACCAGAGCGCTTGCACTTCAATCCACGGACCCGCAAAGGTCACCACTTGGACTGGCCGACGACGGCGGCCGCGCGGCGCGCCCGCCCACACGAACGCCTGGCCGTGGAAATAGTGCACCTCCCGGCGCGGCAGCAGCCAGCCCGCCCGCGGGCGAGAGGCGATCGCCAGAGAAGCGTTCAAATCCGGCAGCGCCCGTGGATCGTTGCGGTCCAAAACGAAGGTGGCGGTGAAGTTGTGGACGGAGGTGAACATCGGGCTGACGGCGATGGGATTGATGCGTAGCAAATGCGCCGGCAATGCCAAGCCCGGATACGCGTCCACCCGCACCTGCGCGCGGGCGTGCGGCGGCACCCAGGCCAAATCCATCTCACTCAATTGCGCCCGCACCAACATGCGGCGGGGGTCGAAGACGCGCAGCAGCGACACGCCGCTGTAAAGCGGCGTGCCCGGCGCAGGTTTGCCGTAGTAGGCCGGCAGGGCGCTGGCCAGCATGCCCGCCAGCGGCGCGCGGAGCACCATTTTTTGGCTGTCCGCCTCCGCCCGCCGCCACAGGACCTTTTGTTGGTCGCGCTGCAAGCGGGCGGCTTGGAGTTTGGCCGCCGCTTCCTTGGCCAGCCAGACATCGGCGGCGCGCAGGGCGCGCACATGGGCCGCGGCGTCGGCCAACTGCACCTGATCGGTGGCGATCTGCAAGGCGGTCAGCACCGGGCGTTTCTCCAGCTCCAGCCGGGCATGCCCCTGCGCCGACAGCGCCTGGCGAAGAGCGACGGCACGCTGCGCCGCCTGCGCGGCATTCTTGGCCGCAGTCTCCCGCACCTGCGAGGTTAACCGCCGATACTCCGCCTGGGCGTCGGCGGCGGCGTCTTGCAACCGGGTGCGATCGAAGGCCGCCACCACCTGCCCGCGTTTGACGCGAACGCCACTGGGCGCCAGGTAGGAAAGAGTGAGGCGGGCGAAGCGCTGGTTGAGCTGCGGGACCAGCAGCACGGCGGAACGCGCGGGGACGATTCGGCCGGTCACCCGAATCGTGCGAGCAATAGTTCCCCAGTGGGCCTGGACGGCGGCGGAGTCAGCCGGCGAGCGGGCCGCCACCGCGCGGCGGGCGCAGCCCCGCGCCGCACCCGGCAGAGGCGAGACAAACGGGAGGGGGCGGGGGGGGCGCGCCCCCCGCGGCGCGCCCGCCCACCGACACCCCCCCGCCGCCCCCACCCCCCGCGGGCCCACCGCAGGAATGTGGCGCAACATCCCCGCCCCGCCTCCCCCCCGGGCCCCCGTCGCCCAATAAAAAAAAAAAAACCCCGCCGCCCCGCCACTCCTTCACCCGCATCGTGCAGGGATGTAACCGCGGCAATGCTTCCGCCGTCTGCACGAGATCGTGAAAATGAGTCGCAAAAATCGCCCGGCAGCGTATCGTCCCGTGCAACGCTTCCAGGACGGCCTGAGCGATTGCGAACCCGTCGCGCGTCCCGGTGCCGCGGCCGATCTCGTCGATAATCACGAAGCTGCGAGGCCCTGCCTGATGCAGGATCGACGCCGCCTCGATCATTTCGACCATGAAGGTGGAGCGTCCGGCGGCGAGGTCGTCCGCGGCGCCGACGCGGGAGAACAGCCGGTCGACCAGGCCGATTCTCGCGCTGTCCGCCGGCACCGGCAGGCCGGCCTGGGCAAGGATCACGAGCAGCGCGTTCTGCCGCAAAAAGGTGGATTTGCCGGCCATGTTCGGCCCGGTCAGCAGCATCAGGCGGCGCTCGGGCGAGAGATCGGCGTCGTTGGCGATGAAGCTCGCCCCCGAAGACAGCGCCGCCTCGACCACCGGATGCCGGCCGCGCTCGATGGCGAAGGCGCAATCCTCGGAAAGCTCCGGCACGCACCAGCGCCCCGACGCGGCGAGCGTCGCCGCCGATTGCAGCGCATCCAGCATTGCCAGGGCCTCGGCACAGGCGGCGAGCGCGTCCGCATGCTCGACGATACGGCCGCGCAGATGCTCGATGATCGTGGCTTCCCGCCGATCCGCCCGCTCCCCCGCCTCGGCGATCCGCCGGTCGAGATCGGAGAGTTCGGGATGCGTGTAGCGCGCCGAGGACGCCAGTCCCTGGCGCAGGATCAGCTCGGGAAATTCCCGTAACTTCTCGACCGCGGAAGACGGCGCCTCCAGCACGTAACCAAGCTGGTTGTGGTGGCGGACCTTGAGGCTGGCGACGCCGTAGCGGCCGGCAAGCTCGGTCTGGAGCGCGGCGATCACCTGCCGCGCTTCGTCGCGCAGGCGCCGCTCGCCATCGAGTTCGCCGTCGAAGCCGGGCCTGATCGCCGGGCCGGCACCGTCGCGCGAAGGCGGCGTCTCGACCAAGGCGCGGTCCAGAAGCCCGGCGAGGTCCGGCGCCGGCTGCAGCCGGGCGACGATCCCGGCCGATGGCTCCGGGAAGCCCGCGAGCGTCGTGGCGCAGGCCGATGCGACCGCGAGCGCATCGCGCACCGTGCCCAGAT
>OFHJ01000247.1_pt1 | contig 22492 bp, 22 predicted proteins | sample 1522001 | NCBI WGS metagenome assembly OFHJ01 (sample SAMEA2464838, study PRJEB22497) | soil metagenome | biome: Grassland; feature: Farmland; material: Clay | place: Australia | collected 2013-02-01 | depth 1.2 m | reverse complement strand
AATATAATCAGAAAGATTCTGACAATTGTTCTGATAGCTGTCGCAGTGATTAGCATCCTAGCACCACAAATTGCTGACAGTCCCTTGGAGAAAGTTCTTTCACAACACGCCTCTGAAATTTTTGGACCATTTTCTATGCAAACGATATACGAGAATTCTACTTCTCCCATTCCAAAAAATGGAGGACCTGAGGCCCAGTATTATAATAGCTATGCTTGGGGTGGTTATGAATTTTGGGCTCCCTCAGGCTCCAGTTTCACTTCAGTGAATTCTTATGTAAATGTTGAAGCAGTACAAGACCCAAGCACGATTGCTACTTGTACAATTTCGATGATGTCCGCTTGGATAGGTCTTGAAGGTGGGCATGGTGGAAATAATGGATTAATACAGCTTGGGTATAGCATATCACCAGATAAAACTGTAAAAGTACCATTGAATCCGTCAGATAGTGTGTCAGCAAATGTTGGACCAAATCACGCATATCTGTGGTGGGAGTATTTGAGTTTAAACAATAACAACAACTATGGTGTTCCATATAATGTAGGTATTTCTAACGGAAATGGAGGAGCAGTTACAGTTCCTACTGGTAGCACCCTGTATTTGTCGATATCTACAAACGCTGGCGCAAACGGATACTTCAATCAAATTACATTCTACTGGGGTGACTCATCGGGTTATTCACATAGTGATACGGTGAATCTACCAACAACCGTGCATACAACTTGGTCCGCTTTTATGACAGAAGCACCATTAGATACCGCAACACAACACGAAGACCAAATACCTAAATTCAACGTTAATACTTTCTACAACCTCAATTTGGCCTCTGTGGCCAATGGGCAATATTCATATTATACCACAAATGCACCCTACAACGTGGGGGACTGGGTTCAAACATTTCTTGTCCAAACGTTTGACTACTGGACTGGTGGTCCAAATCCTCTAGCCCAAGGAAATGTAGGCAACTTTTATGGTACCTATGAGCCAGAAACTGCTCCGGGAGCCTATGAAGATGGCTTTCTCACTGGAGGGTGGCTCAACAGTAATTACAACATGTGCGGAGTAACAATATATTCATAAGTGTACATCGCTATGCATTGATAATCTGCACAAAGATTCATTTTTATCAAATAACTTTGAAACTTCCTGGTTTAGTGTGTGCTTATGGATAAGGTTCCAGATTTCCACATCTAAAACTTGTAGCTGTCTTGAGAGTGTTCAGATCTTATGTAATCCAAGTAATGATCACGAAGACAGAGTCTCAGGTTATGATATAGACACAATAGATAACACGGACCAATGGAAAACCTTTTTAAATACCCACTCCGGTCAAAAATCGGAGGTAGTGAACTGCACAAACCCATATAGGGATGCGGAGGGCCGGATTCGAACCGGCGAACCCCTACGGGAATGGACCCTGAATCCATCGCCTTTGACCTAGCTCGACAACCTCCGCAATGGTTTCCTAAATACTCTTGGAGTATATTAAAAAATTCCCAAATTGTGCAGATTGAGCTAAGTTATCTCTCTTATTTTATTTAGTGGGCGGAGCTTGGACTCTACTTAATGTATTTGTATACTTCAAGCATCTAACCATGAGTTGAATTGGATGAGTTTTGACTACTATGGCATTGATCACGTGCAGTTAGCAGCCCTCGAGGGAAGCGAGGGTGTTGCCAGAGATTTCTTTCATGGTGTATTGGGAATGAAAGAAATTGAGAAACCCGAGAACCTGAAGAAGAGAGGCGGGCTCTGGTTCAAATGCGGTACAAACCAGATACACATAGGCATTGACCATGATTTCAGGCCAGCTAAGAAAGCGCATCCTGCAATACATGTGAAGAATCTCAACGTGTTGAAGGAGAGGATTGTGGCAAAAGGCATATCCGTGAAAGAAGATGAACCATTGCCTGGTGATGACAGGTTCTATGTCGACGACCCGTTCGGAAACAGGATGAAGTTTCTGGAATGGAAATGAGATCCGGGAACTTCAATGCTATGTCGAGCCCTCTCAGAGATGGGCAGCTTGATTTGCCAAAACTGCAGTCTGCAGTCATTGCCTTGAAGGTGCCTATTCCACGGATTCTATTTTAGAAGAATTTTATTGAGAACCCATAGATGTCGTTCATAATGAATAGCCCAGCCATGTTAAGTTCCCATGCCAGTGGGAAACATCATGCCGTAATGCAGGACCATCACAGAGAAGACAGAGATGAGGTCCAACTCATGTCGGTTTGTGTGAAAGGCTGCAAGTTTGACTCTGCAAAACCGCCATTTTTCTGTCCAGCATGGACGCAGCTGTAAGTTAATCACGTTTTACTTTGTTCAGGAGACGCGTTCAACAAAAGGAATGCGCTGGATGCATGGAATGCTATGAGGTGCCAGTAAAATACCGAATCAGCTGGCCTCCAGAATTTTTGTCTGCTCCCTCCTCAACTTCACCGTACTGTTGTGGGCTATCTTAAGAATCTCAGGATACACATGGTTATACTTCCCTATCATGAAGTCAACGCTTGAATCAACTGAAATCCTGTGCCCCGGGCTGATGATCGTGTTCCTGTTAAGGACATAACCGATCTTTCTGTCTCTATAAAGGACCCAGTTGTGCTTGACTCTCCCGAGGAGAAGTGATTTGGCTACCCCTATTGTGGCCTTATTCAGGAAAACGCCAGTTGCTGATGCAAGACCGAAGAATCTTGGATGGATCAGCCCATTGCCGTCGATTAACAAGGTACCCCCGAAATTCCTGGCAAGCTGCTTTATGAACCTGTACTCCCTGTAGAACAGGAAACCGGGAATGTAGGGAAAATTCGCATCCATCGACCGGTTCCTGCTGATATATTCGTCATCTTCAGCGTATGAGAATGCGGCATAACCCTTTCTTCCGTCGTAAGAGACATCCACCGCGCCTATTAGGTCTTCGTCAAAATCGTCATCCATGGACACTCTCTCTGAGAGTTTTTCCTGTTCTCCCTTCATTTTTTCCAGCGGGTATTCTGTTTCAAAATCGGTGAATCTGTGGGAATCGACAAACTTTACCTTCCCGGATCTTACCGTCAGGCCCTCATCTCTCAGCCTGGCTGTATCTCCCCTTACCTCTTCAATTGTCTTGTAACCACCCAGTTCTCCCGATGCCCTTACCACTCTGTGAAGCGGCACGTTTTGCGCTTCCCTGAGCTCTGACTGCATGTACGCGCATGAAACAGCTGCCACTGGGTCCCCAAGTGCCTTTGCGATCTCAAGATACGATGCAACTTTTCCTTCAGGTATCTGTTTCACGAGTTCAACGAAGTATGTATAAAGATCAAAGTCCTCATAAGGACTGCTTATGACCACACCCTGCACCTCAGTTTAAAAACTCCTTACCGAACAAGAACTTTATGCCTCAAATTTTCTTCAACTGAAAAACTTTAATTTTATCCTTCCAATTGCCCGTAGGATTTGCATGTTTGAGTCATCGTTTCGCAGAATAGCGAAATTCTCAGCTAGGCACAGTACCGGGATTATAATTTTCTGGGTTATAGCCCTCATTCTAGTTGCCCCGTCATCAACTCTTTTCCTCAGCAACACCTCATACAATCTTGGGGGAAGTATTGTTCCTGCTAATTCCATGGCTCAGAAAGCAAGTGACCTTCAAACCCAGTATTTCTCATCGTCTGAGGGTCCTGGCTCGAACGGGTCTGCACTCATTATTGTAACCAGTAACACCAGTGTGACAACTCAGAAAGGGGCAGCCGGAATAATCAGCCTCGAGCAGAACGTAACATCCTATCTCAAGACTGTAAATGGATACGATAATATTACCACTGCTTTCACCCTTGAAAACAGCACTTTGTACCACTTCTCCGAAGGCCTCAAACAGGAGTTGAATTCAACCTATTCACTGATTTCATCGATCAATAATCAGATGACTGTACTGAACAACAGTGTAAACCAGACTGTTGGATTGATCTATGGACTTCCGGCATATTATCTAAGTGTTTTTTCCAACACCGGTGGAAATGTCTCATTGGCGTATTCTCAGACAGTAAACTCAACAGGATACACTGAACCAGCTGTTTCGTACGTGAACAACTTCACCCAGTACTGGAATAGCACATACACATACTATACACCCACAAATCTGCAGAACGCGATGAATGACTCCATTAACTGGGCACTTCACAATTCAACTTCCCCCTTCTACGCTTTGCTTCAGAATACCCCTCAACAAAGAGATCTGATCTATGCCATAAATGCAAATTATTCGTTCTTCTCCTACCTTGGTACAGCAGGGTCCTATTACAAGGATACAAATTATACGGGCTTTGTCAGGAACTATACAATCAGCACATTTTCCAGCCAGTTGTCGTCGAATTCCACCTTGGTATCATTTATTGGTGACAGCCTGAACCTGACAGTTAATGGTTTCCTTGAAAGTGTTTACGGACTCGGACAGCCTGCTACCGACCCTCAAATAATGCAGCTGATGGTCCCCATGGTAGCAAACGGGACCAAGTATACACTCAAGGGCAACCCCCTGATAACTTACAATGGTCAAACCCTGGAAGGTTTCCTCAGGGCACTTAACAGCACGGACAACATAGAATCCCTCGTAAGAAGCGAAATACTCCATGGATCATTCGCGAGCTACCCGGTTATTCCAACTCCGTATGTGTTTCACCAGTTCGTTGGATACGACAACAGTACCACTATAATGATTGCGAGCTTTTCTGAAAATTACAGCCTTACTGTTGTAAACACTGTTACGGATATTTCAAACAACTATTCTAAATCAGGCGGAATGCTTCCAAGCAGCCATTACTATGTGGCAGGGACAAGCGCTCTTGATCAGCAGTTGAGCAATGAGATATTGAACGGAATGGTTCGCGCCCTTGTTATTGGGATTGCCCTTTCCATCATAATCGTCGGGCTTTTCTTCAGGTCACCAGTTGCAGCATTCATACCACTGGCTATTTTCGCGTTCTCAACAGTACTTTCGATGGGCCTCAATGGACTCCTCTACCAGTATGTGTTCCATGCCTCGATCTCATTCATCACCCCGACACTGCTCCTGATACTAATCCTTGGGCTTACAAGCGATTATGTGGTCTACATCATGTCAAGATACAGGCAGGAGAGGAGGCGCGGGAACCCCACAGCTTTATTCGACGCGGGGCAGTGGGCAGGACATGCTGTGTTCACATCCGGCATAACTGTTGCACTATCCTATATTGTACTCTGGCTTTCCAATATCCCTATATTCAGCGATTCCGGTCTCACCAACGCAATAGGCGTGGGCATTTCAATAGCTCTGGCCAATACATTCCTCATCGCAATCCTAGAAAAGACTGGCACAAAGCTGTTCTGGCCATCCGACATAACGCACGCCGAGAAATTCCCCCTCGAGAAATCCATGACAAGGATTGCGGGTGTTGTGAAGAACAACAAGAAGAAGATGCTGGTAGTTTTCCTCGTAGTAACTTTCCTCGCTTCCTACGTTTACTTCGAGACGCCGACTAGCATGAATGTTTTCGACCTGGTGCCATCGAGCAGTGGGATCCAGGCACTGGAAGTCGTTAACAATTCGTTCAACGGCGACTTCTTCGATCGTGGATTCATAGTAATGAAATTTGCATCTCCGCTTGTTTCAAACGGAAATTACAACCTCACAGAAATGGGGCAGATAAGCGCAGTTGAGAAGGCGCTTATGAACCAGAATGAGATAACCCAGGTTTACGGCCCAACATTCCCTTACGGCTCATTTGTGCCGCCGGATTTCTCAACCGTCCCTTCGAGCTATAACTCAACATACAGGAATCAAACAAACTCGTTCATCGGGAGTGATTCACACTTTGCGACCATAGATTTCCAGCTTTCTTCCGTCAGCTGGCGGGATCAGGCCAGCAATTTTGTAAAAACCCTTCCAACGCTCATAAACGGCACTCTGGAATCATCAGGCGCCACCGCCCAGGGGACGGTACAGAACTACTACATTGGTGGTCTGACGCAATCTCTGAATGACGCGCACACGTATACTGAATCCACATTCGTCAAGATGGTGCCCATCCTTCTGATTGCAATATTCGCAGTACTGCTCATACAGCTCAGTTCACTGTTCACCCCCATAAGGCTCATTGCAATGGTGGTGTCATCAGTGCTTGCTGCACTCTCCGCAGTCTTCCTGATAATCTACTATGGCCAGGGAGAGCCTATCCTGATCTTCCTGCCATTATTCACCTTCATCACCCTCCTGGCAGTAGGGTTGGACTATGATATATTCATGGTGACAAGGGTCAGGGAAGAGGTTATGAAAGGGGCAACCGACGAGGAGGCAACACTTCTCAGCATCAAGGAAAACGGAGGTGTAATTGTGACCCTTGGGATGCTTCTCTTCGTCACCTTTGGCGCGTTGTATACCAGCGGCATAGGGATCATGGAAGAGATAGGCCTTGGCCTCGCACTCGGTGTCATTGTAGATACTTTCATCAGCTGGCCCTTCTTCGTGCCTACAATAATGATGTTCCTCAAGAAATGGAACTGGTGGCCATATAAGATGAATTCAAAGGATAATGATAACTAATTAATCATCATTTTTCTTCAGAATAACCTGCATTTTAACGCAGCGGTTGGTTTAGAAAAAGAATATATATTAATGGGTAATCTACGAGTGAATCCTATGAAAACCTATCTCAAAGTAACTTTTTCAAGTGAGGGGGCAAAGCCAAGCGAGGTAATAAACAGACTCAGGTCACTGGGATTCAAGCCTGTCATTGGCGAGCAGGATCTTGTATACGAATGGGGAAATAATGCCACCACGGAAGATTCAATATGGTTTGCAGACAAAATACAGGCGACCCTTGAGGGTTTCAAGGTTCTGTTCCAGGTTGAAACACTTTCAGAGTAGAACTATCCGTACCGTAAATCAACCAATCTAATTCTAACAGGGATTTGCAGCCCTGTGCCGCCGGAAGGGATTTACACGTTCAAAATTAAGACCATGCGGACTCTGCAATTATTGGAGTGCCCGGCTTATTGAGTTGGCAGATGTCGTTCATACAATGATTCCTGCAGTATTAATTCTGTTCCTTGTAATGGCCATTGCGTGGATAACATGACTCCAATCTCACTTTTTGTTTCAGAAGGAAAATCAGGGAGAGAGCACTGCTTTTTGTCTCCTTTCAGGTTTTGAAAAAGAGCGCAAGCATTGCCTGGCATTTGCCCTTGCTTTCCCGGCAACTGCATGGTCTTCGGGGCGCCTTAGCGGTGTAGTGAATAAACGAGTCTTCTCCTGTCACCGCAGGAACCGCATGATAAAAGCATGATTTTTCCTTTCTTGATTCTGAGCCTGGTTTCTGCTCCGTATGGGGTCTTGCATTTTTTGCAGTATGATCTTTTTATTCCTGGAGGGAGGGTTATGTCCGTTCTTTTCGCTATTGCCTCCATCATCTCCACATGCTTTCTCGCTGACGCAATATCAGTGTCTTTTTCTCCCATTGAGATTCTGTGGAGAATACTGATTCTTTCTTTCGCAATGCCGAGCATTTCCTTCTTGTTCAATTGGTTTCACAGGAATAATTATTAATTTTATATATATGTGACGTGCAGTGATTAAGCTAGTAGTCCTGGATGTGGACGGAACCCTGAGCGAAAAAGACAGGAGGATAGCCCCCGAAGTTGTTGAAACCCTTCCAAAAGTGCAGGAGAGGGGAACGCTGATAAGCCTGGTGAGCGGAAACGTTATTCCAGTGATGTATGCGCTTAAAACATATCTCGGAATAAACGGGCCAGTATTCGGTGAGAATGGAGGTGTGATCCTCTCAAACGATTCCATTGAGACGTTTTTCACGAAGGAAGTTCCACTGAAGTTTTTTAAGTACCTTCAAAACAGGGCAAGCATAAGTGAGATTCTGACCAACAGGTGGAGAGAAACTTCTGTTGCATTTTCTGCAGATAGGGAAGCTATGCTGAACGAGATTGCCAGGACACCCGGCGAATGGCTGAACAGGGTCGAAATAGTTGACAGCACATACGCATGGCACATCATGAGCAAGGGGCAGACGAAGGCTTTCGCGATAAGAAAGCTCATTGAAATGTTCGGCCTGGGCAAGGATGAAGTCCTGGTGTGTGGAGATTCTGACAATGACTATGCGATGTACGAGGTTCCGGTCAGGAAAGCAACTGTGGCAAATGCTACTGACAGCATTAAAGAGGAGTGTGAGTACATCTCAGACGAATCCCATGGGAGGGGCGTCATAGACATCTTCAGGCATTTCGGGCTCCTTTAATGTCGTTCAGGAACAATCCCTGCCTGTCAGAAAGCAATTCCCCGTTCTCCAGTGCCGGTGATCCCCTGATGAAAACATTTTCAGGGAAAACTGCATCGAACCCGTCAAAGGGGCTGAAGCTGTTCTTAGAATGGAGGCGGTTCTCGTTGATCTTCTGCATTTCGGAGAGCTTCACCGAGAAGAAATCTGCGACATAACCGATCTCAAGCTTCCCCTTTTTGATTCCGAAATTTGCGGGTGGATTCTCTATTACTGTACGGTAAAACACTTCCATCGGGACAATTCCTTTCTTTACAAGTGCGAGCATCAGGGGAAGCCTGGTTTCGACACCTATTATCCCTGATTTTGCATACTCGAATCCATCCTTGTCCTCTTCCGTGTGCGGCGCGTGATCGGAAGAAACCACGTCGATTCTGCCTCCGGCGTACGCTTCTAGCAGGCTGAGCTGGGTATCTTTTGACCGCAGTGGTGGGTTGACCTTTCCTTTAGGGCCAAGGCCCATGGCCTCATTGAGAAGCAGATGGTGTGGTGTAGCTTCGATCTTGAAATCCCTTGACTTTATGTCCGCCAATGATGCCATGCTGCTAATGTGTGTGACAGTTTTATCCGGGTACTTCAGGGATGCCACGTAGTCCACTGCCATCTTCTCACAAGCTTCGGGCCTGGACAGGTCATGATCAGCGAGAGAATGCACCTCCCTTCTGTTTCTATCAAGGCATTCATCAGATTCTGCATGAAAAACGAGCCTGAAACCCTCCTCTCGAAGTTTTGATATCTGATCCTGGGGTATGGAAGCAAGTCCGGTTGAATTTGTGCTTCCCCCCAGATATATCTTTAATGCTATGCTCTCTTTGCTGAGAACCTGGGCATTGCCGCCTGTAAAAAGGGAGTAAAGGCCGTAATCGCAGTATGATCTCCCCCTGATTGCAGCCTTTTTATCATAAAATCGGTCGTAATCCACTATTGGCAGCCTGTTGTTCGGCATGTCCAATACTGTGGTTGTTCCCCCGTAAACAGCAGCTGCCGATCCTGTTGAGAAGTCTTCCTTCGCAGTTTCCCCGGGGTCCCTGAAATGAACGTGTGTATCGGTTGAACCCGGTAAAATTCCGCCTTCCACCGAATAATGCACCTGTGCCTTCAGGTTCTTCTTGATTTCTGATATTATCCCGTTTGTTACCCCAACTGTCAGGTCCCTGAATCTCCCCTGGTAATAGAACCTGCCCGAAATCGCGACATCAGTCATGTATGCACCAGCAATGCCGAATATCTATAAAATCAGACCCCAGGTATCTCCCCCCATATCAGTTTGTGAAGTTGAGGCAGCACCCTCACATTCAGGTTATTCTTGAGGACTCTTTCGGTGAGCTCCTTCAGGCTTGAGCCCCATGCCGGCTGAAACACAACCTGCGTATCTTTCCCAAGATTGCCGAGGAAATCAACGGCGTAATCAAAATCCCGGTCGTCTGATATTACAAATTTGACATAGTCTGTGCTCCTCAGCAGTTCCAGGTTCTTCCTGTCCAGGCTTTCCTGCTCTTCAGATGATGGCGTCTTGATGTCCATGTCTATGACTGTGTTTTCAATCCGGACGAAATCGGCAATGGATATTGAACCCCCGGTCTCAATCAGGACCTTCCTGCCCGCCTTTACTGCACCACGGACGAATTCCGGGGCATCCCTCTGCAACAGTGGCTCTCCCCCGGTGAAGCATACCCATTCGCTTCTGGACTTGGAAACCTTGTCCAGAACATACTCGAGCATGTATTCCTGGCCACCCTGGAAGGTGTAGGTTGAGTCACACCATTTGCATCTGAGGTTACATCTGTTTGTCCGGACAAACATCATCGGCACCCCGATCAGGGGGCCCTCGCCCTGGATGCTTTCGAACATTTCCGTTAAGAGCACAGGATCATGATTAATGACCAGAATTTAGGCATTGCCTTTTTTTGCCGTCCATGGAACTGAGGCCATAAAGAGATGGGTACACACTTTTAAGCCGGCTCCGGGTATAATAATCATGATAGAGGATCTTATCCGTGCAAACCCTCCTCAATACGATGAGCTGGAAAAGAGGTCCATCGACTATATCCAGCACCTTAAAGGAGCCACAAGGCCCTTTTCAATCCTCCTCTTCCTTATGCCTGCTGTACTGCTGATAATCTGGATATTCTTCATTGAGAGCGTATTGCTGCTCGGCCTTTCTGTTGCGATATACATAGCAACTGTTCTTGTGGCAATATTCGCAAGATACAGGACGGAGAAGAGATACAGGGAGCTTACTGTCAGTTTTGGTTATTATATCATTCATTCAGATTACTCCATGTATACGATAAGGATGGCTTCAATAGTACTTACGGTTCTGATATTCGTACTGGTGGAAACTTACAGGGGATTCAACCAGATTGAATTCTTTTCCGTGGTTATAGCATTCATAGTGGTGTCATTCATCCTGAGCGTCTACAGCCCAAGATTTGTTAGATACGAGAAAATGTCCACCCAGATACAGTCTGAAGTTATCAGATCCGGTGTTTCTCATATTGCAAGCTCAACCAGCATGCCGGAATTCACGATACGCATTGTTCCGGAGAAGAAAATGAAAGTGGCAAATGCATACTGCACCGGAATACTGTCCAATAAAGTGTATGTGACTGATTACCTGCTCGAGAACCTCACTGAGAATGAGGCGCTGGTGATACTTGCCCACGAGCTGGGGCATGTGATCTACAGGCACAACCTGAAGACTCTCGCACTGACATTCTTCCTTCTGTTTGCGTCTGCGGTCATGTTCTTCTCCTACCTCTATATTTCAAATGAGTTGGCCTCTGCCCTCCTGACACAGGCAGGCATATTCCTCTTCATCCTGGGCATACCCGCACTTGTCCCCGCCGTAAAGAGAGGGTATGAACTGCAGGCTGATATGTTTGCATCTAGGTTCCAGACAGAGGAAGCCGCAGTAAACGCACTTCTTAAGACAAACTATCTCAATCTGACACCAGTCCAAGCTTCGGGCGGCATCACCCACCCACCTCTACCTATCAGGATTAACCGGATGAGGCGTGCTATCAAGATGAGGGACTTAAAGGCAAAGTTCTGACGCCATACACTTTGGGCACGATAATCCGGCGATTGGAGAATGATTATATTTTGTCTCAACCTTATGGTTCATGAGCTATGAGAATTTATTCACCTTTGCCAGAGAAGCTGAAACCATACTGATTCTGAACGGCGGAGGCAATTCGATTGACAAGAACTTCTTCTATCTTACTGGAGCCGAAAGCGGTTCCTTTGAGGGGTCTGCAGTCATAGCTACGAAAGATGATCTCAAGATCATAACCTCCTCCCTTGAGGAGGAAGTTGCCAGGGATACCGGCCACGAAGTTGTGGTATACGATTCGAGGAACGGCATGAGGGATATCCTGAAGGAAGAGTTCAAGGACGTGAACACAGTAGGGCTCAACTACTCATCTCTCACGATGGACCTGTACAAGGAACTGCTGAGGATAATTCCTGATAAAGAGTTCATAGATGTCTCCAGCTCAATTTCGGAAGCAAGGAAGATAAAATCGGAGGAAGAGCTCAAGAAGCTCAGGGAAGCGGCAAAGATTGGGAGTGAGATCCTGCCCACAATTTTGGACAGGTTCAGGGAAGGCATAACCGAAGCCCAGGTGGCAGCAGAAATGGCCTATGAGATGATGAAGGCGGGAGCTTCTGAGCCTTCTTTCAGTACAATAGTAGCCTTTGGCGCAAACAGTTCCATGCCGCATTACAGCCCCCATGATGTTAAACTGAAAAAGGGTGACTTTGTGCTGATGGACTACGGCGCACTGTACAAAAGGTACTGTTCTGACATAACCAGGACCGTGGTCTTTGGCAGGGCGAGCCAGGAGCAGAAGGATATGTATGAAGTTGTCAGGAATGCCCAGGAAGAGAGCATGAAGGAGATAAAGGACGGGGCAAACGGAAAGGATTTGGACGGAATAGCATCAAAAATCATTGATGACACCAAGTACAAGGGGAGGTTCATACATAGCCTTGGCCACGGCCTTGGAATGGATGTCCATGATCACCCCGCACTTGGAAGAAACCTGGACTTCATCCTCAAAACCAATATGGTTGTAACGGTGGAGCCCGGGGTGTACATTCCAAAGTTTGGAGGAGTCCGCATAGAGGATGACGTGATTGTTAAAAAGAACGGATTCGAGAAAATTACAAGTGCACCCACGTATGATCTGATAGAAGTTTCCTGATGACACCTTCCCTCATAATACCGGATGAAAAATCGTTTACAAAGCCTTCAGAAATAGAGTTCATTCTGAACTCTAATGACTCATCGGCCTCACGGATCAGGAATGAGGCAGAGGAATTCATAGCAAGGAGCGTTGAGGAAAGGGGAATCTCACCCGGGATAGGCAATGACGCATTCAGGCTGGCCCTCTGGATCCTTGCGGCCATAGACGAAAGTGTCCTGACTGCAAGAGTGATCAACCAGCAGAGGGATTATCTTGAGAATTCTCTGAGAAAAGAGAACCCGGAAGATGTGGAAGAGTATGCGGGAAAGGTTGGGATAGGTGTAACTTATGATGTTACTGATGGCCTGTTTTCCATTCCGGTGGAAGAGTTCCTGAGAAGCACCAGAAGGCTTAGCGGGTCCCGGTACAGGCTCAGATCCCAGGCCGTAAGGGGCGGTCTTGTCTACGCAGTTCAGGAGACTGTTGCAAAGGTCATAAGGGAGCATTTTGTTGCGAGAACCTTTGAAATTGTGGACAGGATTGACGTCTCTTCAGCACGTGAGATACTGGGCGAGTGGTCTGAGTTCGCACAGAGAATGAAGAAGCTGTACAGGGAGAACCATGCAAAGAAGACCATGGAACTCGGGGAGATAGATTTCAAGCTTTTCCCCCCCTGCATCAAGGAGTACCTGAAAGAGCTTCACGATGGGGTAAACCTTCCGCACATAGCAAGACTGACACTGGCAAGCTTTCTCCACAAAGTTGGCATGAAGGGTGAAAACATAGCTGAGCAGTTCAAGACCGCACCTGATTTTGACCCGAGAACAACTGAATATCAGGTCAAGCATATAACCGGGGAGATTTCCGGAGTCGAGTACTCTCCGCCAAAGTGTGCGACTCTGCAGGCGAACCATATCTGCTACAAAGGTGACGACACACTTTGCAACCAGGAATGGCTAAAACACCCATTATGGTATTATGAAGTCAAGAAGAGAAAGAAGAATTAGGACAGCTTTCTCTCAATCATCTTAATGACTGTGGACTTTTTGAGTTTTGACTCGACTACAAACATTTTTGCCTCTTCCCACGGAACCCGTGGGTACCTGGCATCCCTGATTTCATATTTTGCGTTGATGGATCTAAGGATTTCGTGAAGTTTCTGATCAGTAAAATTCTCGGCTGCAGATTTCTTAATTCTCCTGCCCTTGGAGCGGGATATTTTAGGGTTGAAATATTGAGTATACAAAGTAAAGGTCATAGAAGAACTGCGTTAATTATGCCATCCTGGCCCGGTCTTGATGTTATCCTTGCCTCGCCAGCCTCAGTCCGAATCACAGTTCCCCTGTTGAGTATGTTTCTCTGGACATAGTGCGGGTTGGCTGGGTTCTCCTTTACAGTAACAATCTTTGCTTTTTTGGTTGACTTTGATTTCGGATCGTAGACGTTTGCCTCTGATCCCAGCATGAGGATTGCCTTTGTGTTGCCTCCATAGCCTCTCTGAACCTTGCGTGAATCCTCACCAATTCTAGTCATGGTAGGCTCCCTGCCAAGTTCATATCTTCTCTTTGCCCTGGACTGTTTCAGTTTCCCGCCTGTTTCCTTTTTTCTTCCTTTACCCTGAAATATTGTCATTTTATTATACCTTCCATCATTGCTTGGAACATATACTTTGCCTCTGATTGCGATTCTGCATAAAAACCTTTATGGAGTGACGATCAGTTGTTTTCCATTCTCTCAAGAAGCCAGTATCTTTTCTCAACGTCAACGAGTATGACATCATCCGCCCCCGGGGAAAGGCTTTCGATGTTGCCCGCCATTTCTTCAAGCAGAGCATTCCATGTTTCCCGCTCCACTTCCCAGAACATTGATGAAATAAGCTTGTGTTTTGCCCTGAACAGTTCATCCGTAACCTCTGAGTTCACCGTTTCATAATCTTTCCAGTACCCTTCAAGGTAAGAGTGTATTGTAGTCTCAATCATCTCGAGTATGTTTTTCTTTACCACTGTTTCAGCTGATGTGGCGTATTTTTCGAAGAACTCGGCCCTCTTCCTGTAATATTTTGTTTCATCCGCGTTGGCAAACGTTATGAGGCCGGAGATATTGGAGTCTTTGGTAATATCATTAAGCTTTTCAGAGTACCCGCCGGATGTTTGAACTGCGTTGGGGTCCATGGTTATAATTACCCTGGCGGGCTTCATGCCCTTAATAAGTTCAAGGAGCTTGTGAATACTGTAATCACTCACTTTGTTATGGCTTTCTCCTATAAATGAAACTATTTTCACCTGTTTGCACCCTGCCTGTCCCTATCGACACTCAGTAGATATACTTACACCATTTTCCATTTGATCTGTAGTGTTGAAATTAATGTAATTCTGGATATCTGTACCAAATGTGTTTTATATCCATCTGATCATTCCTGAAAGATGGCTAGCAAAGGTTCAAGAAGGTCGCCAAGTGGTTCCAGAATCGGATATCTTGGTGGAGTGATAGGGGTAATACTTGGTATTCTGTACCTGCTCTTCGCCAGTGTGTCAACACTTGTCCATCTGTTTCACTACATCCCCGTAGGCTCATTCATTTCCGGAATCCTGGGAATTGTATTCGGCCTGTTCTCGATAATTTCAGCCGGCACCGCCAGAAGGGATGCCGCTATCGGGGGAGTGCTGCTGATTGTTTCCGCAGTACTTGGATTCTATTTTGTTGGGGGACTCTATGTAATATCCAGCATTATAGTTCTGATAGCAGGGCTCATAGCATTAGTGGAGTATATCAGGTGATTGCTTTCTTCTCAGACGGTGTGCAAGGTGCGGCTACACCATAGATTTTTATATCAAGAAACGTAAGGATTTCGAGATAAATTGCTGGACTATTTTCAATATCTCTGGATAGCAGTTTCTGTTCTTTCTGTTTCAATAACACTTATTGAAGATAGGGCCAGATTTATAAGGCTTTATATATATTCAATTCCAGTACTCCTTGTTATTTTTTTATTCGCCCACTCCCTGATAGTTTTTCCCGTATACATACTGTCCCTGATTTCAGCCGCATACATGTACACCCAGACTTTCTTCAGCGCATTCGTCGCAGAAGTGGCCATTGTCCTTTTTGCAGGATATGAATTCCAGTCCGATCTCATATGGATTTCAATAGATGTGTCAATCTCCACGGCGATAATACTGACGATGATGTTTGACAAGAGGCTTAAATCCTATACCCATGACAACGACTCAGGCCGTGGGAAGATCAAAAAGAAGGAAATCTACAGGGACTACCTCCAATCTGTTGTTGGAGTCCTTATACTTGCCCTTTTGTTTATAGAGGGGGTTGAGAACTCACGAATTGTGATAACAGTAAGCGTACTTGTCCTCTATGCTGTAGGGAATTATTTCTACCTTCACAGGAAGAATCTTATTGGCGATTTCCTGTGGTCATTCGAAAGAGAGGATACACCTCTCGGGATAGGCTCAATCTGGTTTGCATCTGGAATATTGCTTGCATTCGCCATAATAAATTCACTGAGCGTTCTCTACATCGTGCTATTTGTTCTCGTAATTGGAGATTCGGCTGCCACAATTGTAGGTGTGAATGTGAAAACATGGCCACTGTTCTTCAACAAAAGGAAATCAGTGGGTGGATTTCTGGCCCTTTTCGCACTTTCTGCAGTATTCGGCTTCTTTGTCATAGGATACCTGGGGATACTTTACGCACTGGTAGGGGCAATAGTTGAAAGCGCAACGCAGTATCCGCTGGATGACAACTACATCATTCCCCTGGCGCTGACCGCACTTTCAGTTGCCATCTGATTGTGCCTCCAGTCCGGCGTAGTAAATAATTTCTCTCGGGAAACTGCTCTCCATGAAACCTATTGACTCGTAAAGGCCTCTAGCCTTGCTTTTCATGTTCACCCACAGGTACATTGTGTTGAAGTTTGCCACCTTGGCTCTTCTGAGGGTTTCAAGAAGCATTGCCCTGGCTATGCCTTTTCCCCTGTGTTCTTTCCCCACAAAGACATCTATTATGAGGGGATACCCCGGCGTTTCCGTGCCCGATTTTCCGGATGTCACAATGCATGCACCCATAAGCTTGCCATCGTAGCGTGCAATTCTTGAAACTTCTGTCACAACTCTTCCGTAGTTCCCTTCGAATATGGATCTTGCCAAAGCTACCTGCTCTTCCTTTTTGGTGGAGAAGAGCAGCTCATCTTCTGACCCCTGGTAGGCAGAGATCTGTGCAGAAAGATATTCCTCGATATTCATGTTGTTGAGGCTTTCAACCCTGTATCTTTCGGGGACAACAGGGTCCGATTCCGGGACTTCCTTCAGCGGAATCTCCATCATTGACCTTTCCATCCTTCCAAATCCCATCTTTTCAAGAACTCTTGAAGATTCTTCCGTGCCGTTGAAGATGTCATTTATCATCGCGAACCGGCCCATAGACTTAGACTCGTTGAGAAGCCATCCCAGAAGATTTTCTGCCCTTTCCCCGGATGCAAACTTACCGTCTACAAAGCCAACGTTGCCAAGGATTCTGTCTGTCATGCTCTCGGGCATGACATAATAAGCATAACCGGCCGGCTCCTTATTGGACATAATCAGCCTGGATTTGATCCTGTTTTCGTTCAGGTCTTCGATTATCTTGTTGAAGGTTTCTCTTATTCCCCTTCCCGGGAACTTTTCCTCCAGCGATGAGATCTGGCTCTCCAGAATGGGAGCCCAGTTGATTTTCACATTATCAAGTTCCATCTGACGGCCCATCATTTTTCGGCATATCAACTTTTTTTATTATGCCGAGGTGCAAACTGGTCTCTTGATTAGAATTCCGTGAGAGTTTCATTTAATTATTCTCAAGGTGTAGCCGTAAGACAGTTCCGGGAAATATTATTAGAATTGAAACGATATCTCTATGAGCTTCATGGAGGACCTTGAGAGAACAGAGAGATACAATAAGCTCGCGATCGAGTATTCAGAATATTACAAAGGCAAGGTGAGAGTGGTCCCCAAGGTTCCCGTAAGGCATCTGGATGATTTTTCATACTGGTACACCCCTGGAATAGCAGCTGTTTCAACTAAAATAGCCTCAGATAAAGATCTGTCCTTTGAATTGACTGGAAGGTGGAATTCGGTTGCCATACTGACGGATGGAACCCGTGTTCTCGGGCTTGGGCATGTTGGCCCTGAAGCTGCTATGCCCGTGATGGAGGGAAAGGCCCTGATCTTCAACTTCTTCGGAGGAGTAAACGCTGTCCCAATTCCGATCAGGGTTAAGTCCCAGGAGGAATTTATTTCGGTAGCAAAAGCACTTGAGCCTTCATTTGGCGGCTATAATCTGGAAGACATAGAGTCTCCTAAGTGTTTTACTATCCTCGAGACCCTGCAGAAAGCACTCAACATACCCGTATGGCACGACGACCAACTCGGTACTGCCTCAATCATTCTTGCCGGGCTCATCAATTCTCTAAGGCTGGTCGGCAAGAGGATGGAGGACGCCAGGGTCACGTTTGTAGGTGCTGGAGCAGCAAATATAGCTGCGGCATTCCTGCTGGATGCGGCGGGCTTCAACCCAAAGAACATAATACTCGTAGACTCAAAGGGGATCCTTGAGCCCGAACGTGAAGACATGGATGTTCTGATGATCAACAACCCCCTAAAATACCAGCTCGCCCTCAAGACCAACGGTGACAGGGTTAAAGGAGGCATCCCGGAGGCGATTAAAGGTAGCGATGTTGTTGTATCGGCTGCCAAACAGGGACCAGATACAATAAAGCGTGACTGGATCAAGGCCATGGAGAAGGATGGAATAGTCTTCGCACTTGCCAACCCGGTGCCGGAAATATGGCCTGATGCTGCAAAGGAGTCCGGTGCAAAAATTGTTGCCACGGGCAGGAGCGATTATCCAAACCAGATTAACAACAGCCTGGTTTTTCCCGGAGTTTTCCGTGGTGTTCTGGACGCCCGCGCAAAAGGGGTTAATTTTCAGGTAATGGTTGCAGCGTCTAATGAGATTGCAAACTTCATAGAGGACCCGACACCAGACAATATTGTCCCCACAATGGAAGATTGGGAGCTGTACCCCAGCGTGGCGTCAGCAGTCGCTTCCAAAACAGTTGAAATGAAGCTGGCGAGAAAAACCGGCACTAAGCAGAAATTTTTTGATATAGCAAGTGAGATTATACAGGAAAACAGAAACATTTACATGGATTTGCTTGACAGGAATCTAGTAAAACCATTACCGGGGGTAAGGAAGAATGACTGAAAACATTGTAATAAGAAGGATGAAAGCAGAGGACCTGGATGCCGCTCTTGATCAGGTAATAAGACTGAAAAGGCTTAATGCTGAGTTTGACAGCATATTCAATGTAGCGGAAGAGTCCAAGAGCGACTTCAGAGATCATTTGAATGAGGCGCTCAGTGACGGGGACAGATACATAGTGCTGGTTGCAGAAGCAGGATCCAAGGTAGTTGGCCTTGTCAAGGTGGACATACACACACGGCTGTACTACAAGCCAAAGTATGAGGCGAGAATCGTTGAATTCTACGTGATGCCCGAATACAGGAGAAAGAATACGGGCAAGTTGCTTATGGATGAACTGTACAGGATACTGAAGGAAAGGAAGATAAGACTCATAACTGCAGAATTTCCTTCGCTGAACCTCATAGCTCTCGGCTTCTACAAAGGAATCGGGTACAGGGAAGTAGTTAGCGTCTACGGGAAAATGATAGAAGACGATGAGTAGAGGGGAAGACACTTTTCCTCATTCCGCCCCCTCCTTGCCTCATGGGAATCCCAATGTCCTGAACATAACGTAGATGCCCACTATTATTATTATAATGGAAAAGAGTTTCTTCAGCCTGGATGTATCCATCCCGGTTGAAATTCTCGAACCGAATATGCCGCCAAAAATCCCGCCAATAATGTAGAAGAGGGATACTGAATACAACAGGTTCCCTGCGATACCATACCTTATTGCAGTAAGAATCCCGAACGATCCCACCACGAGAAGGGATGTACCGATAGCTTCGTTTATGTTTATTTTCGTGGAGTACATCAATGCAGGAACGATCAGGAAACCGCCCCCAATGCCGAAAAACCCCGATGCAAAACCTGTCATCAAAGAGGACCCGCTGATTTTCCCCAGGTTTTTCTTCAATTTTTTTTCTGGTTGAGGCTCCTTGTGAATTGAATGACCTTTTTTTCCCATATACATGAAAAATCCTACTCCTATCATGAGAAAAGAGAAAAGAAGAAGCAGGCGGCTGCTTTCTGTTAACAGCCCAATCGTGGTTCCCAATAGAACCCCTGCTGCCCCAATGAGGGAGAATATTATCCCCACATTCATTTTGATCTTTACACGCTTCCTGTGCGAAAAAAAGTTGATATATGCATTTACACCCACAGCAAGGGCAGTTGTTCCTATGGCGTAATGAACATCGTTTATGCCTACGAAGTAAAGGAGAAGAGGAATCGCGAGTATTGACCCTCCGCCACCTATCAGCCCCAGGGTGAAACCTACGGCCAATCCAGAAACCATGGACAAAAGCAGCTGCAGAATTGTGACAATCATTTACTCATGGGTTATCTCATAATTCTGTTTAAATCTTCATATTCGTGAAAAATAATCACGTTTGTGAATCAAATAGGAATCTGCCGAGCTTATCAAGTACCTGGCCAGCCTCCGATATTTTTACAGTAAGCCATATTTCCGTGTCCAGCCTGTAGATGTTTTTGATGTCAAGCCCGAATACATTTAGGTATTCCACCACAAGTAGCGTAATTCCAGGTTCTCCTGCTGACTCTTCCGGCAGTATTATTCTTACAAGCGCCAGGTCTGATGTTCTGCCAGACTTTAGAATGCAGCGATAGCGGTTTCCTTCCCTGACCGCCAGCAACAACCTGTCTCCAGCATCTGAAAGGTCATCCAGATACTCTTCCGAATACCGGTATTCTGCGGCAAGGTTGGATTTCTTCAGGATCTCAAGTGCCCCAGAATCTTTTCTTTCAGACCTGATGCCTGAAAGTGTTTTGACGATTGTATTCAGCTTCACGCTTGTTCCAGTCATGGATTCTACCTGATTCTGAATTTTTCGCGCAAGACCTGTATAATTGGCGAGGCCACTGTTTACGAGCATTGAGTAGAGGATGTTCTCTCTGACTATTTCCTGAATTGCATCCCCGGTTTTTACCACAACATCCTATGTAATACAATTAGAAGTAATTTTTGTGAAAAAAGGCAAAAGTTTCCATGAACATGAATTCATGCGTATGTGGTTTTACGGCTAAAGGTAAAGGCGCATTTCGTTTGTCTGCCTGAAACCAAACTTGTGATAGATTTCCCTCCCCACTGCAGAAGCATGCAGATCCATTCTGTCGTAGCCGTTTTCTTTTGCCCACTTTATGGATTCCCTGATTATGAGTGATGCAACACCCTGACCTCTGAAGCCCGGTTCAGTGAACATTGAAAGCAGGTAGGGTGCATAACAGTTCAGCCTCGCAGGTCTCGGTTGGTCCTCCTTGATCAGAATGCATCCGCTTCCCGCAAGCCTGCCATCTCTCGATCCTGCTATGAAGGCAACAAAGTTGTTTTCAGACATCTTTTTTGTGATCCACTCTTTGGTGACATTGTTGAATTCTGGATCATACTCGTCTCTGTTAGGATTGATTTCCTCAAACATTCTCAGCCTGTGATCCACCAAAATGTCCACATCATCCTGTGTGCCCTTTCTTAAAAGGAAATTTCCCTGCTCCATGCAGTGGTAATTTATTTTGTATTTAAAAACACATTAATGAAAACGGGCCCGCTGGTATTTGACTAATAGTTTTAAACGAATACCTTTGTTAGCCTATGAATCATGGTACTTCATGGTTAAGACTGCGAAATATGGAGACCTGCTCCTAGATGATTCCGTAAGGAGATGGCATGAAAACCTTAACGCAAAATCTATGATCACTTCTGAAGTCTATCTTAGGACATTAGGACTTTACTGTGAACTAAACAATACGATTCCTATAGAAATCGTTGCAAATGGAAAAACAAAAGAGTTCAAGGATTCCTTTACTGACTTTGTGCGAATGATGGAAAAAGAGGGCAAAGCTGGATCATATATTGTGAGATTCAAGAAGGTTCTAAAATCATGGTTAAAGTTCAATGATATTCTGGTCTCATTCAACGTGAATATTAAGGATGAACATCATAATCCAACAATAGAGAATGAGAGAGTGCCAACAAAGGATGAACTATCAAGGATTCTGGGAAAGACTACAAAGAGGGCTAGAGTTTCGATTGGTCTTATGGCATTCTCTGGGTTAAGACCTGAGAGCTTGGGGAATCATGACGGTTCAGATGGAATCAGGTTAAGGGATTTCAAGGAAGCTGAACTATCAGAAGATAATCTCAAATTCCATGAGACACCGGCAATTCTGACCATAAGGCATAACCTAAGCAAAGCCAGACATTCTTATTTCGTGTTTGTACCGGATGAAACAATAGGCTACATTAACGCGTACCTGAAAGAGAGGGCTGAATTTGGCGAGACCATTAACCTTGATTCGCCTTTGTTATCATTCGATTACTACAAGAGAGGGCAAAGGGGAAAGAATCAATTTCTCAGGACTGCCTTGGTAACAAGAGAGATAAGGACTGCAATCAGAGGTATAGAACTTTCAATGAGACCCTATGTATTGAGGACTTACTTTGCAACCGGTCTTGATATTGCAGAATCTAAAGGAATCATATCACATCCTTGGAGAATGTTCTTCATGGGCCACAAAGGAGACATTGAATCCAGATACTCGACCAACAAAGGAAGATTACCACCGGATATGATAGGAGATATGAAATCGGCTTATCTCAAATGCCTACCATTACTGGCTACAGATTCCAGAGAGATTTCAGCAACAGACATGAGAAAAGAGTTCCTTACACAGATCCTTAAAGAAGATGGATTCACGGATCATGAAATAGAAGAACTTGGATTGTTGGAAATGGATGCAGAGAAAAGG
>OFHJ01000246.1_pt1 | contig 22583 bp, 18 predicted proteins | sample 1522001 | NCBI WGS metagenome assembly OFHJ01 (sample SAMEA2464838, study PRJEB22497) | soil metagenome | biome: Grassland; feature: Farmland; material: Clay | place: Australia | collected 2013-02-01 | depth 1.2 m | reverse complement strand
CGAACCCGCCCCCTCGGAACCGGGCTGCCGCTCTTTGCACTCACCCGGCAGGGCGACGAGATCCCGGTGGACATCAGCTTGAACTCGGTGCAGCGCGGACTGCGGATGCTCACCGTCGTGGTGATGCGCACACGAGAACTCGTTCCGCGGGCCGTCGCTGCCGGGTAAATCCCGAGGCGGTGCACGGGCGCAGGTCCACCGCGCAGCGGTACGAAACTCACTTGCGCCGCGCGCGCCACGCCAGCGCCAGCATCGCTGCGCCGAACACCAGCAGCACCACGCCCCACCACAGGTCGATGTTGATGCCGAGCGAACGCCTCGCGAGGACCGCGCCCCCGCGCAGGCCATAACCTGCGAGCAGGATGCCGAGCAGGCTGAACAGCGCACCGAGCGGAATGCGGATATCGAGTCCCATGGGCCCTCACCAAAAGAGCAGGTTCAGCGCCACTGCGGCGCCCAGGACGCACGCGCCCAGAACCGCCGGGCGGCGATACCAGCGCGCGGTGCCGGATATCTCGCGCGGCGTCAGTGAATAGACGAGCCCGACAAGTTCGCCCGGCGGGCGCGGGCGGGTCGCCAGACTGACGGTGAGGGTCACGAGAAAGCACACGGTGAACGCGTAGATCGCAGTCCAGAAGTTCTGTGCCATCTGGCTCGGGTACAGGCGCATGACGGTGATCCACCCTCCCTTGATGCCGGCGGTCGCGCCCGCCGGCAGTGTCAGGCCATGATGGACGGCGGCCGCCAGGGTGCCGGCGATCAGCCCCACGAATGCACCGTGCCCGCTGGCCCGCTTCCAGAACATGCCCAGCAGGAATGTGGCGAACAGCGGCGCGTTCACGAAGGCGAACAGCAGCTGCAGCAGGTCCATGATGTTGTTGAACCGGTTGGTGACGTAGGCCGCCGCCACCGAGAGCGCAATCCCCACGACCGTGGCCATGCGGCCGACGGCCAGGTAATGCGCATCGGAGGCATCGCGGCGGATGTAGGCCTGGTAGATGTCGTAGGTCCACACGGTGTTGAATGCCGTGACGTTACCGGCCATACCCGTCATGAAGCTCGCCATCAAGGCGGTCAATCCGAGTCCCAGCATGCCGTTGGGAAAATAATGTCCCAGCATCAGGGGCACGACCATGTTGTAGTTGAGCTGCCCGTCGGCCTTGTGCGGCAGCGCGAGCCCGCTCGCCCCACCGTGCATCGTGGCCGCGATGGCGATCATGCCGGGCAGGATGACCAGGAACGGGAAGAGCATCTTGGGAACCGCGGCGATGAGCGGCGTGCGGCGCGCCGAATCCATCGACTCCGCCGACAGTGCACGCTGCACGACCAGAAAGTCCGTGCACCAGTAGCCGAACGAGAGCACGAAGCCGAGCCCCATGGCCATGCTGAACCAGTCGATGCCCATGGGGTTGTCGTGAGGACTGCCCATCACGCCCCAAGTGCTGAGCCACGCGTCGGGCGCGTAACCGCGCGCGTGCGCGACTGCGTGCAGCCCGGCGACCAGCCCCTGCCAGCCGCCGACGTCCCGCAGGCCGATCAGCACCAGCGGCGCGAAACCGAACACGATCAGAAAGAACTGCAGCACCTCGTTGTAGATTGCCGAGGTCAACCCCCCGAGGAAGATATACACCAACACGATCAGCGCCGAGAGCGCCACGCTGGTGTTGAAATCCCACCCGAGCAGCAGGCGCAACAGCAACGCCAGGGCATAGAGCGAGATACCCGAGGAGAACACCGTCATCACGGCGAAGGTGATGGCGTTGAGCCCGCGGGTCTTCTCATCGAAGCGCAGCTTCAGGTACTCCGGCACCGAGCGGGCGCGCGAGCCGTAGTAGAACGGCATCATGAACACCCCGAGGAACACCATCGCCGGGATCGCACCCACCCAGTAGAACTGGCTGGTCGCCATGCCGTACTTGGCGCCCGAGGCGGCCATCCCGATGACCTCCTGCGCGCCGAGATTCGCCGAGATGAACGCAAGCCCTGCGATCCAAGCCGGCATCGCCCGCCCGGAGAGGAAGAAGTCCGTGCTGGTGCGCATCGAACGCTTCAGGGCGGCACCGATGCCGAGCACGAAGGCGAAGTACGTGCCCATGATGATCCAGTCGATCGCCTTCGGATGCATGACCGGCCCGTTCAGGCGCGCCGCGACGCGCGATGGCGCTGCCAGGCGGCCGATAGTGCTTCGGCGCGCCCACGCACGATCGCCGGTGCGTCACCGGCCTTGTAGAGCGCACTGCCCACGCCAATGCCCGCCGCGCCGGCACCCAGCCAGTCGGCCAGGTCATGTGCACCGGTGCCACCGACCGCCCAGACGCCCACCGCCCGTGGCAAAACCTCGAGGACGGCCTTCAGGTACGCCGGCCCGCCATGGGCTGCCGGGAAGAACTTCAACTGGCTCGCGCCGGCGCGAATCGCGGTGAACGCTTCGCCGGGGCTGAGGAACCCCGGGAAGCTCTCCAAGCCCAGCTCCACGGTACGCCGGATGACATCGGTATCGGTATTCGGCGAAACCACGAGCCGCGCACCGGCGGCAGCGGCATCCTCGACGTCGCGCACCGAGAGGACCGTGCCGGCGCCGACCAGGGCCTGCTCGCCGTACGCATCGATCAGCCGGGCAATGCTCTCCAGCGGCCGGGGTGAGTTCAGCGGCACCTCCATCATGCGGATGCCCCCGGTGAGCAGTGCGCCGCCGATCTCGAGCGCCTCGGACGGCTCGACACCGCGGAGGATGGCGATCACCGGCGGGGTTGCCGCGCCGGCCAAGCGTTCACTCGTCATGTCGTGACCCCCACAAGTCCCGGCCACTGCGCCGTGCAGCGCCGGTACACCGAATTCGGGGCGCTGCGGCTGTCGCGCCCAACGCCAGGAGCCGAATGCTCCACCGGCTGCCCGGTCAATTCATAAGATTAATATGCTTTTAATCAAAAGTCTGCCCCGGGGAGCGCACTCCCCGGGGCCATTCGCCCGCCCCGCGGGCCGGCCGGCCCGTCAGTGCCGGGCCGGGCCGCTTCCCGTGACCGAGAAGGTGTACACGATGTTGTTGCGATACACCTGTCCGGGATCGAGCCGCGCGGAGCCGAAATTCGGATGGTTCGGCGTGTCCGGAAAGAGCTGCGGCTCGAGCACGAACGCATCGCCCTGGCGGTAGATGTGCCCCGACGTTCCGACGATGGTGCCGTTGAGGAAGTTGCCGCTGTAGAACTGCAGACCCGGCTGGTTCGACTGCAGCGTCAGCACGCGCCCGGAGGCCGGGTCGACGACCCGGGCCATCAGTCGCAGGCCGCGGATCGGGCCACGTCCGAACACCCAGTTCATGTCGTAGCCGCGCCCGAAGAGCAACTGTCGCGAATGGCCATCGCGGATATCGCGCCCGATCGCCTTGGGCGTGCGAAAGTCGAACGGTGTGCCCGCCACCGGGCGAATCTCCCCTGTCGGGATCTGCGTCGCGTCGGTCGGTGTAATCTCCGCCGCCGGGATCATGAGCCGCTCGTTCATCACGCTGCCGGAACCCTCGCCGGAGAGGTTCCAGTAGACGTGATTGCTGAGATTCACGATCGTTGCAGCATTGCTGGTCGCACGGTAGCGGATCGACAGCTGGTTGCGGTTCGACAGCGCGTAGGTCACCAGCGCGGTGAGCGTGCCGGGGTAGCCTTCCTGGCCGTTCGGGCTGACGTAGCGCAGGGTGACGCTGCTCAGCGTGGCGCCGCGCCTGATGCCGACCACGCTCCACACCCGCCGGTCGAACCCCTTCGTGCCACCGTGCAGCGAGTTCGGACCGTCATTGATCGGCAGTTGGTACGTGTGACCGTCCAACGTGAAGCGACCCTTGGCAATACGGTTGGCAAAGCGGCCGACGGTTGCCCCGAAATACGGATCGGATTTGCCCAGGTAGCCGTGCAGCGTGCGGTAGCCCAGCACGACGTCCGCAAGGTGCCCGTTGCGGTCCGGCGTGACGATCTGCTGTACCCGTGCTCCATAGGTCACCACGCGAACCGTGATCCGGTGCGCATTGCGCAGTGTGATCGCATAGACCGGCCTGCCGTCGGGCATGTGGCCGAACACCGAGCGGGTCGCGGTCACCGCGAAGCTCGGCGGGACGCCGCAGATCCCCAGGATCGCCACGGCCGCCATCGAGTTGCACAAGACCTGTCGCATCACGCAGTCACCTCTGTGGAAAGATGCTGGCCGCACTCGCCCCGACGTGCCGCGGCGGATCCTCTCCGCCGGACGTAGCGTCGCGGCAAGCCACTGCCAGAAGCTCTCCCCGGGGTCATTGTAATGGGGACTGACGCGGTGTACAGGCGCGCATCAGCCGCCTCGCACCCCCGGGCAAAGTGCGGCGCGGTATGCGTCGAGTGCACGCTCGTCTTCGTAAGAAGTTGAAGCACATCGGCCGCTGGACGTCCCAGGTGACGTCGAGGTACTTGCAGCCCGGCTCCCCGCGGAAGGATGCTGCGCATTCTCCCGGATGGGCGCGAGGAATGTCTCGAGCTCTTCCTCTCGGACCTCGAGCGTGACGACGAGTGCGATCATGCCCCGATTCTCTGCTCAGGGCACAGTCGCGCGAGGTGCGGGCAACCGCACGCCGCTCTGCGCCGCAATCTTCTCCAGGGTGCTCCAGGTCTGTGCGGGAATGTCGATGCTCTGTTGCCCGGCGCGTTCGCCGTGACGCGCCGCGAACTCTCCGGGGAAGAAAATCTCCTCCACGCCGGGGGCCCTGGGCGTCGACTCCGAACCGGTTCAGCTCGTTGGCATCAACGCAGTAGTTCATGACCGCTCCACGGTCACAACCACTCGCAGGCCCTGCGCGGTACCCGTTCTGCCCCCGGCAGGAGCAGCGACGAGGTGGCATGCCGGGGCAGTCTAGCGCACCGACCCTCTCTGCAACTGCGCCCCGGTCGTCGCGCCAAGCCATCTGCTCGTCGCGCATCGGGTGATCCGCTGTTCCCGCAAGCGCATCATCCCTAAATCGTGGCCCGCCAGGTGCGCCCATCTCGTGGCGGGCCGCCACGCCCCCCGGCCCCATTTTCAGCGAGGTGAGTTCATGTCGATGTCCAGCGCAGCCCTGTCGTCATTTGAACTGGGACTCAACGCACTGTCCTCGCTGCTCGAGAAGGCCGACACCCATGCCGCGGCGAAGAAGATCGACCCGGACGTACTGCTCGGTTCGCGGCTGTTTCCCGACATGTTCCCGCTGAGGCGCCAGGTGCAGATCGCCTGTGACTCGGCCAAGAACGGCGGGGCGAGGCTGGCGGACGTCGAACCGCCCCGGCACGAGGACACCGAGCAGACGATCGCGGAGCTGAAGGCGCGGATTGCCCGCACGATTGCCTTCCTCAAGACACTCGATGCGGCGGCGATCGACGCATCGGCCGGGCGCGAAGTGCACTTCCCGCTCGGCCGCGACAACCAGGGCAAGATGCGCGGGGTCGATTATTTCAACCACTTCGTACTGCCGAATTTCTATTTCCATATCAGCACCGCGTACGGGATCCTGCGGCACTGCGGAGTCGAAATCGGCAAGCGGGACTACCTCGGGGGCATCCCGATCACCGTGATCTGAACCGGCACAGGATGCCGCTGCCGGTTGCGTCGGCGCACCGCGGGCAGGTGATCCGGCCGGCTCAGCGGGGCGCCGAGCGACCCGCCGGAAAGCCCCAGTCCTGCGGACACGTCACGGTGCCGTCACGATAGATCAACGCCGGGGCGCGGTCCTCCCTGAGGAACAGCGCCGCATCGAGATCCACCACATCACACACCTGCCCCACCACGCACGCCGGCGCGAGGCCGAGCGACGTGCCGGACATGCAGCCGACCATCGGCGTCATGCCGAGCCGGCGGATTTCGTGCACCATGAGCAATGCCTCGGTGAGTCCACCGCACTTGTCGAGCTTGACATTCACAACCTCGAAGATGCCGCGGACGCGAGCCAGGTCGGCAATCGACTGCACGCTCTCGTCGGCCGCGAGCGGGATCGGTGAGTGAAGAGCGCGCAGCTGTTCCTCCTGCCCGACAGCAAGGGGCTGCTCGATAAGGCGCACATCGAGTGCCTGCAGGCTCGGCAGCAGAGCCTCCAGCGCCGCGCGCGTCAGCCCCTGATTCGCATCGATACCGATCCAGGCATCGGGACGCGCCTCGCGCACGGCGCGCAGCCGGGCGATATCGTCCTCGCCGGTGAGTTTAAGCTTCAGGCGCGGCGCCGGTGCGTAGTCGCACGCCGCCTGCGCCATCTGCTGCGGCGGCCCCGCGCCGATCGTGTAGGTCGTCGACAATGCCCGGGGTGATTCGATATTCGCCCGGGCGTATACCGAGACCCGCGAGATCTTTGCCTCGAGGTCCCACAGCGCCGCATCGAACGCCGCCCGGGCACCTCCTGGCGGGAGGATTCGTCGCAGTTCGACGCGCGAAATGCCCGGCTGGAGCAACTCTCGTACCCGTTCGATCTGCGCGGCCATCCGCTCGGGAGTCTCCCCGTGATAGTACACGCCGCTCGCTTCACCGCGCCCGTGCAGCCCGTCCTGCTCGAGTTCGACCACCAGGACATCGAAATGCGTAAACACATAGCCGGAGATGCGCACGGACTCCTTCATGGGCCAGCGTTCCGGCAGGACGGTGATCTTCAACATGTGAACCTCGTCTGCCAACCCGGCCACCGTGCGCGGATCGCAGGGCAAAGTGTCCCGCTCAACACGGATTTCGCGCTTCGCATCTGCACCGTCTAGCCAGCACGCTCGAAGTGCACGCCTCGCATGCGCTCGGCATTGAGCGTGAAACCACGGCCATGCGGTGCAAAAGTAAGCACCCCGCCCAGCGGCGAGAGCGGATCGAGGGCACTCGCCTGCCAGACCTCGGCACCGAGGGGCGTCAATGCGTAACGCGCCTCGCCAAAGCGCCCCGTCGTGGTCAGGCGGACCCGGCCACCCTCCTCGAACACGTGCGCCTGTACGTGCATTGACGCAGCCGTGTAGCACCCCGCGAGCTCGCCCAGGCGAACTTCGCTCACGGCCGTGACGCGCTCGAGCGTGTCCTGCTCACCGAACTCGCTGAACCAGAGGGTCGTGCCGTCACTGCGCACCGCCTGTCCCAGAAATGAGAACATCGGGGCGAGCCGCCACGTGCCGTGCTCACCCGGCACAAGCCCCATGGGCATGCCCCCATCAACCCGGATGAAAGGACTGTCCCCCAGCGAGACCCACTCGATGACTCGCCCGGTGCGCGCCGAGCGGTACATGCCGTAGACTCTGGGGTCGGGTCTAGCCTGCGGCACGGGCTGCAGACCGGGCACGCACGCGTCGATCACCCGGAAGGCGAGGTCGATCGAGTTGGCATCCGCGCGATTCACCGCAATCGACACATCCAGGCCCGCCGCAGGCACCTTGATCATCTGCGAGTTGCCGCCGATCACCCCGCCGGCGTGCGACAGTGTCTCCACGCCCCGGTAACGGTCCGGCACTAGACCGAACCCGTAGGTTGTGAACGTCCCGTTCGCAAGCGGCTGGGGCGCACGCATCTGCTTCCAGGTCTCCGGCGATCCGACCCGCGGCGCGTCCATGTGACTCAGCCAGCGCAACATGTCATCCATGGTTGAAACGACCCCGCCCGCGCCGGTCAGCTCCATACCCATCGTGGCCTTCGTGTACCTGCCCTGCGGATCGAGCATGTGCAAGGAGGCACTGCTGGACAGGAAGTCCGTTTCCCAGCGTCGCAAGCACGTGTCGTACATGCCGATCGGCGCAAATATGCGCTGCTCGAGCACCTCCTCCAGGGACTGCCCGCTGATGCGCTCGATGGCCGCACTCAGCAACAGATAGCCGCCGTTGTTGTAGCTCCAGCCGTGTCCCGCTGAGAACTCCCTATCGTCCATGGTGCGGTAGTACTCGAGTAACTCCGCATCGGTAATCACCCGACCCATACCGTGCATGAACATGGACACCTGGAACACGTCGCGCAGACCCGCCGTGTGACCCAGCAGGGCGCGCATACTGACCGCCCGGTTTGCGGGGTGCAGTTCCGGCAGGTATAAACCGATTTCCGCATCGAGGCTCGCGCGACCTTCCTCGCACAGCAGCATGAACGCCAGCGCCGCGAAGTGCTTCGTGGTCGAACCGATGCGCATCCGTGTCGCGGACGTCAGCAGTACCGGGAGCTCCATGTTCGCCAGACCGAAGCCGCGCCGGTAGACCGGCCGTCCTTCGATGGCGACGCCGACGGCAGCCCCGGGGAGTCTGCACTGGTCGAAGGATGCAAAGATCCGGTCTAACGCCTCGGGATCGCAAACAGCAGGGTGCGTCTTGGAACTCATCGATCACTCCGCGAAGATCGAAGGTGACAAGCGTGACGGCACCACGCGCCGCACTCGGAACGGCCCGGCAATGGAACACGGCCAACGATGAGCCAGTGCACCAACACGCGGGTCGTAATCAAAAATGCAGCGTGACGCGGGCACCGATCGTGCGTGGCCTCTGGATGGTGATTTCCGTTGGCCCGAACGACGTCGTTGCCGCAAGCTCTGCACGGTCGTTGGTCACGTTGTTTACGTAAAGCATGACGTCGGTTCGCCCGTCGTTGATACCTGCGCGAAGATCGAGCAGTGTGTAGGAGGGGAGGACGTAATCAGGAATTTGCATGCTCGAGGTGAACCCCGAATGGCGCGTCCCGTCGTACTTCGCCGTCGCGCCGAAATCTGCCTGCCATTCACCCCAGGCGTGGACCCGATAATCCGCCGAGAGTGACCCGCTCCAGCGTGGATCGTACGGTAGCGGATCGCCCACCGCGAGCGCCCCGGTCGCCGCGCTGTTCGCCCGGGTGATCTGCGCATGGGCCTGCGCAAGAGTCAGATTGAGCGTCAGCGAATGAATTGGCTCGAGCATGACATCGGCCTCAACGCCGTAGGACTCGGCGTTACCGCCGTTGCCGAGCCCGGAGACGCTGTGCGCCGAGATCGGCACGAGGATGCCGTCCCAGGCCATGTAGTAGGTGGTCAGGTCGAGCGAGCCTCTGCCGCTCCAGAACCCTGACTTCAAGCCCAACTCGTAGTCCTTGGTCGTGTCCGGCTGGAAGGCCGGCGGCAGACCGTTGACCCGCGCGTTCGGTCCACCTGGTCGAAAGCCTGTGGCAAACCGGGCGTAGACCATCGTGTCACGCGAAAAATGGTAACGCGCCGTTGCCAGGTAGTTGGTGATGCTCTGGCTGGAGCGGCTTTCCGGGAGATTGTACGGGGTCGGCGCGCCGCCGAGGGCGGTCAGCACGAAATTGTAGGCCGCCGCGTCTGAACCGCCGAAGGTCTGCGAATAGCCCTGCTGGATGTGCCCGAGACGGATGCCGCCGGTGAGCTCCAAGGACGGTGTGATCTGGTAAGTCAGATCCCCGAACCCGGAGTATTCGCGGTAGCTGCTGAAAATATTGAAGTAGATGGCGGGATCTAGGTTTGCCAACACGGCACCGGAGGCGGTGCGCCCGACCATCGGTTCGTTGTCGCTGTCTCGTTCATCGGAGTAGTAGCCGCCGACCAGCCATTTCCACGGGCCATCACCGATCGAGTTCAGCCGTAACTCCTGTGTGAACTTGCGCACGCTGCCACCGGTGCCCATCGCCAGCGCCTGGGGAGCAGGGAACGGCTGCCCGCCGAAAGCCGGCAACAGGCCGAGCACCGTGGCAAGCCCGCCGCCAGTGCCGTTGAGTACGTCGGCCGTGCGAATACGCTGGTAAGAGGTCACCGAGGTGAGAGTGGCGAACGACATCCGGTAGCGTACGTTCGCCAGGCCGACCCGAATTTGCTTGTCTGAAGTCGGGTATACGTAGGCATCGTACGCGAGCCCTCCGGCCACGGGCTGATGCGTCTTTGGGTTGTAGATCACCTTGTCGGCGACGGCGTCGAAATTCTGGAAGAAGCCGGTCAGCATCACGCTGAGGTCGTCATTCGGACGATACAGCGCCGAGACCATCGCGCCCCAATGCGAGGCCTCGTTCTGGTTGGCGATCCCGCGCGTCGCGTTGTCGATGTAGCCGCCGCCGAGGTCGCGGTACGCCGAGACGCGGATCCCCATCTTTCCGGTCACGATCGGCAGGCTGGCTGCCGCGCGCACCATGTAGCCGGGTTCCCCGTCCACCGTGGCACTGCGCCCACCACGCAGGACGGCGGTTGCTCGGCGCAGGTCAGGCTTGCGCAGCGTGTAGGAGATGATCCCGGCCAGGGTGTTCGCGCCGTAGAGTGTCCCCTGAGGGCCCTTCAGAACCGCCACGTTCGAGAAATCGATCGGGTCGAGATCGAGCGCATCGAGCGCACCGCTGGAGGTGAGCGAAGAGCTCGCCCCGATGGGCGCACCGTCGACGACGATTCCAACCAGTGCCCCGGTGTCCGCACCGGAGGTGATGCCGCGGATCACGGGCTCGCCGGAGCCGAACGAACCCATCACCTGCATCCCCGGCGTCAGGCCGGCGAAGTCCTTGAAGCTCGTGTAGCCTTCGTTGAGGAGGGAGGCCCCGCTGAACACCGTGAGCGATGCGGCCACGTCGCCGGCCCGCTCGGGCCGCTTGGTTGCGGTCACGATGACCTCGTTGAGTTCCGGAGTGCCGACCGCGGCGGCTGTTGCGCGCGGCGTCCCGGTATCCGCCTGCGGGGGAAGCGCCGAAGAAGCCGGCAAGGATGCCGGCATCACGGCACTTGTGCGCCGGGCACTGCCGTGATCATCCGCGACACGGTTGATCCCCAGGGTGTTGGGCCCCACCGGGTGGAAGCCAAGACGTGTGCCCGACAACAACGTGTGCAGGGCTGCAACGATGGGCATGCGCCCATGCACACCCCGCGTCGCCAGATGCTCGAGCAGAGCGGCCGGGGCAGCGATCTGGACGTTGGCTTGACGTGAGAATTCAATCAACGCGGAGGCGAGAGATTGCGGCTGGATGTCGAAGTGAACCGCCCGCTCGAATACCGCTGACCCTGCGGTTCCGGCGCGTGCGGCGGTCGGCCATGCACAGCACCCGAGCATCCCGGCCAGCAGCCCGATGGCCGCGAATCGCACTGTCCGCATAATGAGGTCCCCCGGTTGAACGGATCGTGTCTGACCCGATCCTGTGCTAACAAGACGAGTGAGCGGACGGATCCGGCACTCGGCAGCGGATCGGTGATGCTACGGGTTGCCCGGGGTGGGGCGCGCCGGACGGCTGGCCAGGATCAAGGTGCGCCCGCCGGTCGAGATCAGCTCGACCGGAAATTCATTCGGCAGCGACTGCACCCAGGTGTCCGCGCTGCGAGTGAACACCGTGCCGGTGAAGCGAATGCGGCCGGCGGCCTTGTCGCCGATGACGACCGGGCGTCGCGCGTAACGGTCAACGTCAGCAATCACGGCCGACAAGGGCTGATCGACGTACTCAAGACGCCCGTTGCGCCAGGCGAGCACGCGCCCGGTATTCGCTCTGCGCAGCAGCGGCCGGCCACTGCGGTCCCAGCTGACCTGCTCACCGGCAACCAGTCGCACCTGCACCGGGCGCGTCGCCGGCGACAAGGGCGCCGGTCTCGGGTCAGAGAGGACTTCGAGTGAACCCCGCACTACCGTCACCACCGTCCGTGTACCGGCATCGCGGATGTTGAAGGCAGTGCCGACATCGCGGATCGTCAGGTTATTCACCGTCAGGATGAACGGCCGGGAGGGGTCATGCACCACGGAAAAATAGGCTTCCCCGGAGTGCATCGCGACCAAGCGTTCCGCGCGCGTGTAATGCACGGTCAGCACGGATTTCGGCGCCAGCTGAACCGTCGAGCCGTCCGGGAGCGTGGTATTTCGAACCAGGGGCGCGAGAGTCGCTGCCGCGGACACCGCCCGTCCAGCCGGGTGGCGGTGCGTGAGCGTGCGTGTTGCCAAGACGAGAGCCGCGGCCCCCGCGGCCAGGGCCAGCGCCCAACCGAGCCGCCGGCCGTTGTGCCGGGACCGCAGCCCACCTCGCGGCGGTGCTCCACCTTCGCCGAGGCGCAACAGACGCTCGCGCACGGCCGCATCGTCGGCAAGATCACCGCAGGCAAGCCAGAACGATTGCATCTCGTCGAACGCACGCTTGTGGCGCTCATTGGACTCGTACCAGAGCGTCCACGCCGCAAGGTCACGCTCAGAGAGCGCCCCGTCGCGGATGCGCACCAGCCAGTGCATCGCTTCGTCCATTGTGCGGATGTGCGTCCGGACTGCCCTGGATCGCTGCCAGCCGGGCACACTCATGCCTTCACCCTCGCTGTGGCCTCGGACGGCGGTACACCGTCCAGACGCAGCTTGCAGTAGATCGCCGCGCGGCTGATGTAGTTACGGGCCATGCGCTCCTGCACACCCAGCTCATGGGCGACCTCACCGGTCGAACACTCCTCGAAACGGTGCAGTACGAACGCGCGGCGGTAGGCGGGTGGAAGCTCACGCAGCGCCTGTTCGAGAACCTTGAGTTCCTCGGCAGCCATGAGCCGACGGTCCGGGCTCAGCCGGTCGATGAATTCGCGTTCCGGACCGCTGCGGTCGAGCCGCTCCCGGTTGGCGCGCTGACGGATCCGGTCCACCGCGAGATTCGCTGCCGTCTTGAACAAGTACGCTCGCAGGAAGCTCACGGTCCCCGGTTGGTGCAGCTGCAACAGCCGGACGTAGGCTTCCTGGGCAACCTCGCGGGCCTCCTGCTCGTTGCCGAGGCGCGCGATGAGGAACGACTGCAACGTCCGATTGTGTTCCTCGAACAGGTGCGAGAGGGCGTGCGCATGGTCCGGTGAGCCCGCGGCCGATCGTTCGGTCGGGGCGGGTTCGGGCTTAGGGCTCACGCGTCTGAGCATCAGGTCATCGCACCTTCGGGGCAGGGAGGTCTCCGAGAATAAGACGATTGAGCGGCACAGCGCGGCACTGCGCACCACGGTCTAGGTCGGCCCGACCCATGGGCGATCGCGTAAACTTCCTCGTAAATCATTGGATTGCACCCGCAGCGGCACGTGAGCGGACGCCGCGCGCCGCTCAACGCGAGGGCGGTGGACTGGATCCGGGCGCAAGTGCCGAGCCGGGCTGAGGCGCCAGCGGAGGCGTCGGCACGGCCCCAGCCGCGCTCGAGCTCGCCGGCGGTGACCCCGGCGTGACAGCCGGCGATGGCGCGGCGACCGGCGGCCGAGGTTCTGTACCGGGAGCGTGCTGTGCCGCCTCGCCAGGCGGCGCGGCGCCCCGGTGTTGGGACTGTATCTCGTGCGATGCCTTGTGCGTCACCGCGCGGCCCACCTTCTCATGCGTCTTCTGGTGCGCTGTGTGGCGTGCCTTCCCCGAGGTCTTGGGGTGCGGACCGGGTAGCTGCACAACGGTCACGGAGGCAACGTTCGTCACCGACGGATCGTCCCGGAGCTTGACGTAGAGTCTGCCGCCCTGCGGGTGTGGCACCGGCAGCGCGTAGCCGGGAAAGCCATCGGGAACCTCGAGCGGATCGCGGAAAGAGCGGTTGTTGGCGATCGACTTGAGCAGAAACAGGTCGGCCCCGGAGAGCTTGCAGGCCAGTCGGAACGTCGCCGGGCAGACCAGTTCGTGCAGCTGCGGCAGGCGCACCAGGGTTGCAAGGGGCTGCCAGTCCCCCTTGACGCCGTCGTCGATCACCCTGAACTGCAGCGGCCCGAACGCCGAGGGTCCGAAGGCCCGGGCGGGATCGAGCGTCGCGATGGCGACCTGTTGATTCTCCAGCGTGATGCCCCCATTGCTCAGGCTGAGCAGGGTCGTAAACAGTCCGTCGACCGTTTCGACCTGGATCGACTCGTCCTGATCGAACACCGTGGGCGTATCGGCGCGCACCGAGAACGTCAGTTGTGCATGCTGGGGGACCTCGTTGTCATCACCGAGCTCAATGTGGCTCGGCGCCTGCGCGCCCGACCGGTATACGCCCTTGGCGATGAGCGTGACACTCGGGCGAGGTGCAGCAACCGTGCTGTCCAGCGTGAGCACGCGACCGTCCTTCAGGCGCACCCGAGCGACACCGGCTTCGCCCTGCCGCAGTTCCTGCGCGGCCTTTGGATCCTTGGCCGTCACGGTGAGCCGGTCTACCCCCTGGTGTGTCGTGAGGGTGCCGGGGGCGAACACGACGCCCTCGATCCTGAGGCTCGCCACCTCGTCGAGGCGGCTGCCCTGCAGCTCGCCCTGGCTGTCCCCTGCATGGAGCATGAAGCTGTCGAGGCTGGCCGGCACCGAGTACGCGTCCAGGGGCACCTTGATGAGCGCCCCCGGGCCGAACTGCCTGAGGAGCACCGTCAGCGCTCCGGGCTGCACGTTCTGCAGCGGGAGCGTCACTTGGACCTGGTCCGGACGCACCGCCTTCCAGTGCGCCGCGATCCGCTGACCGGCCGCGTCGCGCACCGTGATCCCGGCAAGACAACTCAAGGTCGGCGCCGTGAGACGGATCGTGTCCTGCCGACCAACGATCACCGCATCGTCCCCCGGTGTTGCAACGGCCCATCCTCCGTGGGACACGTTCTGGAACTTGAAGCGGGGCCCCTCGTACGCCTCGAAGCCCCAATCGCCGTGAAGCACCCCGGACGGGGCCGTCCCGAAGCGCCTCTTGCGCAGCGGCCGGGAGTCGACCACGAACCCACCCTGCTGCGCATCCGCGCGTGCCGGCAGGTCGATCGTCTTGCCGTTCGCGTCGGTCAGCCGCAGCCGCATGCGGTGCGCGTAGGCCGTCGAGAAGACCAGCGGTGCCCCCTCGACGGGCAGAACGATCCTCGGCTTGCGCAGGCAGAAGCGCCTGCTGGGATCGACCGCGTGCAACGGCGGCAGTTGGGGCGCCTCGATCGCCGGCAGCGCCGTGACCAGCACCGACTTCGGGTCGTGGAACGACGGCGGCGTATTCAACGTCAGCACCAACACGTCACCATGCTGGGCTGCCAGCGCGGGGATGTACTCGTATTGGGCGGTCGTGAAGGAGCTGAAAATGCGTGCGATGTCGATGATCGAGGCGATGTACGGGCTGTAGTAGCCGTAACTCAGCTGCGGGGTATAGCTCGCTTCCATCGCCAGCGCGGAGGCTGGGCCGGAGGTCAGCGCATCGACGATCGAGGTGCTGTGGCCGTCGTTGAGGATCAAGGACTGTCCGCCCTGCATCAGGCACGGAGCCTGCAGTTGCGCAATGCGCTGCAGGCATTTTCGCTTGACCTTGATCGCGAGGCTGCGGGCGAGCCGCGGCGCGGCCTTGGGGATGCGCTGCGGGTCGCGCTCGTCGAGGCGCTCGATCGCGTCGAGATAGCGATCGAGCCGCCCGATGTCGAGCGTGGCCTGGTTCAGATCCTGCGACGTGCGGACGAAGGCACCGGGCCGTCCCCGCACGGCACCGACCAGCGTGCTGAAATCGCCGTCCGTCTGCGGGGCCAGGAACACGAGCACTTGCCGGGCGCCGCGCGGCACCGTGACGTTCAGGCCACTGCGAGCGCATTGCGCCTCCCACGTCGCGCAGCGATGAAACCAGCTCTCGGGCGGGGGATTGGTCGCACCGCGCAGAAACGCCACGATGAGCAAGTAGTGCTCCGACTGAGTGGGCGGCAGGTCGGCGCGGATCCACAGCCGGTCGCCGACCGCAAGGTTTGGTACGTCGGCGATCGGCAACGTCTCGTGGTGCCGCACGACCGTCACCTCCAGGTCCGGCCCCGCAAGATCAAACGGCGCAACGCCGGCCTGGACTGCCAGGCTGAAAAAGACGGAGAACGCGGCGCCGAGCGCCAGCAGTCGGGGGAAGCGCATGCCGCTATTGTACGGTGAGCCGTGGGCCGGGAAACCGTTCATTGCGTCGATCCGGAGCGACGCGGTGGGCACGATGCGGTTCAGCGATTGTTCAGCGCACCCCAGGATACACTCGCATCGCACCGCGGCCGCCCGCAGCGCTGCGGCCCGGGCCCGGCACGCCGCGCCGAACACGGCGAAACGTCCAACAATGGTGGATGACGGTGCGAGCGCGTTCAGCCGGACGACGCGTGGCGTTCTGCCCAAACACTTCCCAGCGCGGCGACGACGAGGCCGCAGACGACGAGGATGTCGGCCACATTGAACGCATAGGGGTTATGTAGGGCGCAGCAGCTGATGTTCAGGTAGTCCATGACCGCGCCGTAGATCACTCGATCGAGCGCATTGCTCAGCGCGCCCCCGATGGCGAGCCCGATGGCGATCGGCACGAGCCGGCCGCGCATGCTCGCGCCCCATGCCGCGAGCCCGATTGAAATCGCCACGGCCAGCCCCACGAGAACCCCCCGACTCGCGTAGCGGCTGAGAAGGCCGAAATCGATTCCCGGGTTCCAGGTCAGCACGAGATTGAGGAACGGGGGCCAGACATGCACGACACGCTCCGGGGTCAAGTCCAGCCAGTGCACGACGATGAACTTGCTCGCCCGATCCAGACCGAAGGCGACCCCCGCCGAAATGGACAACCGCTGCCAAGACACCATGGGAACCTCGCAGATTCTTCCAGCCGTTCAGCGACACACACCGTTCACACGGCCACGCGCCGCGCACCGCTCAAGCGGAACACCTGCTCCGCCCCCAACCCGTCGAACAGGACGTCGTGACAGCTGAACACGAGCACCTGGAGTTTATCGGCCGCACGGAACAGCACGCGGTGAACCTGCCGGATCCGCTCCGGATCGGTGTTGACCAGCGAGTCATCGAGCACCAGCGGCAACGTGCCCTCGCCGGCGAGTACCTCCGCCAGGCCGATCCGCGTCAGCAACGCGAGCTGCTCCTGCGCACCGCCGGAGAGCGCCTCGAACGGCTCGCTGAGATTCTCGCCGCGCAGCCCCACCATCTCCAGTGCCTCGCCCATGTCGAGCTCACGCCCGGGGAACAGGCTCACCAGGTAGGGCTTGACCCGCTGCATGACCGGCACCGTCAACCGCTCCACCACGCGCTTGCGCTCTTCGCTGAGGACGTCCCACAGGCGTCGTGCCGCCCCGGCCTGCCGCTCGAGGCGCTCGAGTTGTACGCGTGCGAACTCTAGGTTGGCCTGCGCATCCTGCAGCGCGTCGTAGGTGCCGACGCCCGAGGCAGCGTGCAGGGCGCCGGTGAGCCGCTCGACACGAGAGCGGACCTCGTGGACCTGCGCCAGCAGGGCCTGGTGCGCCACGGCAAGCCGCTTCGCGTCGCGCCCTGCCTCCTCGCCGCCGAGGTCGTCAAATTCCCGCTTGCACTGCTCGAGGGCCTGCTGCGCCCGACCGCGGGCCTGCACGGCGTCCTCCACTTGACGCGCAAGCGCATCGGCCGCGGGGCGGCCTGCAAGGTCGTCGGCCAATCGTTCGCGCTCTGCCCGCCGGTCCGCGCGCACACCGTTCAGTGCCACGCCGTCCGAGCGGGCCTGCCCCAGCAAGCCGTTCGCGGCATCGCGTGCCTGACGCGCCTCGTGCAGCGCAGCCTCTGCCGACTCGAGCGCCTGTTGCAGTTCCTCCTCGGTACCGGCCACGGCCATTGGCGGCCCGAGCCGCTCCAAGTCGGCTTCGGTCCGCAACAACGCCTCACGAAGCTGCTCACGCGACTTGCTCCAGGTCGCACGCGCCTGCCCCCCCAGTTGTTCGATCTGCTGGGTGATCTGCTGAACACGCTCATGGGCGGCGCGAGCCTCCTGCACCGTCGCGACACCGCACCTGCGCAACGCCTCAGCGAGGTCGGCATCGGCGGCGGACTTTGCATCACGCAGTGCATCGAGCGTCCCGCGCCCGGGCTGGACCTCGATGCGGGCCACCTCGCCCAGGGTCAAGGTCCGGTTCTCGACGATGTCGAACGCAAGCTGGGCTCCGGCCGGATGCACCGCACCGTCGACAGCAAGCGATTGAGTCAACGTCACGATGACGCTGACGGCCGCCCCGCGCAGGTGCGCTTCGGCGGATCGCGCCGTGTCTTGCAAGCGCTGCAATTGCGCGAGCGTGTTCCGCTCGATGTCGGGCTCGCGCGCCCTGAGCTGTTGCGCCTCGTACAGTTCACGGTCGATCCGCTCGAGGTCCGCGACCTTTGCCGCGAGGTCACGTTGGCGTTCGGTCAGCTCGCTGCGCCGCCCTTCACGGCGGACCTGTTCACGCGCTGCTGCAGCGGCCTTGAATGCCTGCTCCGCCGATGTCACGCGCTGCGCGGCCGCCTCGACATCGATCTGGAGTTCTCGTTGGCGTACCGCCAACGCTTCGCTCCGGGCATCCAGCGCGGTGGTCTCCGCGCTGAGTCGCTCGAGCCCCTGGTCTGCCTCACGGCGTCGCGCCAGCTCCTGCTCGGCGCTCGTGACCGTCACCAGGGCGGTGGCCAGCACGCCCTGTGCAGTGGCCAGCTGCGTACCGGCTTTCTGGGCGGCCGCGGCGCGCTGCTCGGCCTGTGCGGCCTCGCGCTGCGCAATTTCCAGGCGCGCGGACAACGAAGCGAGCTCGCAGCGCGCCTCCTGCACTTCGACCACCGTTTGCTCGCGGGCATCATGCACCCGCTGGGCGTCCTCGAGTCCGGCCTGCGCCTGCGCGAGAGCCTTGCGGGCGTTGCGCAGCGGCGTCGTTTCCTGGCCCGTCGCGGTGTAGTAGCGAGCGTACTCCTGGTGAACGCGTTCCATCAGCCGCTGGCCGCGTTCCGAGATCGCCGCGATACCGATTTCCCGGGACAGCCGCTCCTGGAGTCGTCCCCGGCCGTCCTCGTTGAGATCCTCGCCCGTGCCGCGCCGCGACTCGCCCTGGGCCACCATGAGCAGCGGCCAGATCCCGAGTTCCTCGACACGCGGTGCGCGCGATCCGCTGGCGCGGGTACCGAGCAGGCTGCGCAGCTGCGCCTCGGCGTCCTCTGCGCGAAGAGTCTCACCGCCACCGACGAGTCGCGCCATGGCGCCCTTCAGGAACTGCTTGTGCAGCTCGTACTGCCGGCCCTCGACTTCGAATGCAAGACGCACGGCAGGCGAGTCGTTCGAATTCCAGCTCTGCAGCCACTGCTTGTGTTGCGCGGCCCCCTTGTGTGATTCGAACAGCGCGAACTGGATGGCCTGGAACAGCCGGCTCTTGCCGGCCTCGTTGGGACCGAGCACCAGGTTCAGCCGTGGCGAGAACGGGCCGAGACTCTGCGACAGGCCGCGCCAATGTCGGACTTCGACCTCAAGCAGGCGCATCGCACGCCTCCCGCTGCAACCGGTAGAGGAGCTGCAGCGCGTGCGCGTCCACCGGCTGCCCGCCGGACTGCAGCCGGGCGACGCCCGCGGCCATAAATCCCTCGGCGGTCATGCGAGCCAAGTCTTCCGCCCGGGGCTGCGCCTGGAGCGCGTCCAAGTCAGGCGCAAGGTACGCAAGTCGTTCGCTGTATTCCCGGACGAGTGTTTCGAGGGCGTCACGGGCAGCCATGGACACCGCTCCACGCACCCGCAGGTTCACGAGGGTCTGGGAGCGTTCCGGCAGTCCGTCGAGCTCCGCACGCAGTTCATCGACCTGTGCATCCTCGGTCATCTCCCGCTCAAGGGTCAGCCAATGTGTCTGGGCAACCTGCCGACGCTCCACCCGCGGCTCGCTCCCCGGCGCGTCGATCTCCACGATCAGTACCGCACCCGGATCGGCTTCTTTGAACCGCGTCGGTTCAGGCGCACCCGGGTACCAGGCGCGCGCGTTGTAGCGGAAGGTTCCGTGCCAGTCCCCGAGCGCGAGGTAGTCGAATCCTTTGCGGATCACCCGGTCGGCATCGATCAGGTTCGGCACGACACTGTCGGTATCGCTCGAGAAGTTGATGACGCCGCCGTGCGCCACGGCAATCCGGATTCCCTCCCCCGCGGCGCGTTCCGGGAGCCATGCGGTGGGATCGTCGATTTCGTGGCGGCGCAGCAGCGGACAGGGATAAACCAGGGCTGCACCGAAGCGGACGGGTTCACGCCTGAACAGCAGGCTCACATTGCCGGGAAGTTCGAGCCGGCAGAGTGCTCCATCCTCGGTGGCTGCATCGTGATTGCCCGGCAGGAGCCCGACGGGAATGTCCCCGAAGCTGCGCAGGGCATCCGAAGTCTGCTGCAGCGCGTCCCGGCCCAGCGCGTTGTCATCGAGCACGTCACCGGCGACCAGGACGCCATCGGCCCGGACTTCCCGTGCCAGCGTACCGATTGCGCGAACCGTCTGGAATCGCAGCAGCCTCAGCTGCGCAGCCCGCTCCGGGCTGAGGTATCTGAGCTTCAGTCCAAGCTGCCAGTCCGCAGTATGAATAAATCGCATCCCTTGGCCTCCCCCGTCATCTGAACAGTATTGCACCCGATCACATCGGCGCTTTCCAGCCACGGGCGTCGACCGGAGTGCGAATCGACGCAGCCGAAATCCCCCGGCACCCTCGCACCCCGTTTCAATGCCGCGATTTCCGCTGACTTTCGGCAAATGGCCCCGAGAAGCGCATCGGCGCGCCCTTATTCGGAGTACAGTAGAGGGGAGTGAGCGTGGTTTGATGTCCGCGTTCGAAGGCCGTCCTTCTGAACGGGACGGCACCCGCAGCGTCGAAGACAATGGAGATTTCGTGCCCAGACCGAATTATCACCACGCAAAGAAGCAGAGAGAACTGGCGAAAAAGGCTCGTCAGCTGGAAAAGCAGCAGCGGCGCAAGAGCCGCGGCAATGCGACCGAAGAGGTTGCACCACCCACGGACGCGCCCGGGGACCTGAGCGCTCCCACGCCGGCGCCCGAGGCATGAAGCTCGGCCCCACACGTGGGGCTACAACGCGCCAGCAGCGCGCGAGCGAACTACATCTGGATCGGGCCGCTGCGCAAGCGCTGCGCGTAACCTTCCCCGCAGTCGCCCAACTGCGCCTCGAGCTTTGCTTCGAGTCCGACGACGCGATCACCCCGGCACCCCAGGCTCATGTCCTACACCCACCGGCCCGGGCCTACTTCGTGTTTCCCTGTCCCTATTCCGACTGTAGCGGACGTTTCGACCTGAACACCGCCGTGCAGCTGGCGGTACAAGATCCGTCCCATCGCAGCGACGGGACGATGGAATGCACCGGGTTGCGGGCAGGCCACTTCCCTGAGAAGCACCGCTGCCAGTTGCGCCTCCATTTCACTGTGACAGCAACGTACTCGCCAAGTCCGTAAATTGGCGCTCTCGTCGGGTCGCTTCGCCGAGGAGCCGCCGCGGATCCGGCTCTCTCCCGGCATGGGGACCTGGACCCCAAATGATCATGGCTCCCGCATGCCCTGGCACGCATGGCCTGGCGCCTCAGCACCCCGCGCGACACTGAAGAAGAGCCGGATCTTCGCTCGGAAGCCTGCTGCCATCGACGGCCATGGCAGGACAGGCGGCAACAAGCCCCTGACGGGGGCACGCCCGGGTGCCGAGCGGGACAGGCGGCGCGACCCGCTGCCGCAGGCCCCGGAACATAAAGTTCGACAGTCCGCCCCGGAATCTTGTAGTCTACTGTCTGGCTCGTATCTTTCCGGCTTGTCTGCCTTGGCCTCACGCACCACACCGGTGCGTCTTCGCGCCACGTCTGCCACCCTCGCAAAGCTCCGCGAACCCGTAGGCAGGACGTACCCTGCCATAGCATCTTTATTTCTTGTGAGTATCTTATTGTGACGAAACTGTACGTTGGTAACCTTCCGTTTACGGCGACCGAAGAGGCCGTCCAGGCCTTGTTCTCCAAGCACGGCACGGTCGAGAAAGTCTCGCTGATCAATGATCGCGACACGGGTCGTCCGCGCGGCTTCGGCTTCGTGGAGATGTCGAACGCCGATGCCTCCCGCGCCATGCAGGAGCTGAACGGTGTGGACTTCGACGGCCGTGCGCTGCGTGTCAACGAGGCACAGGACCGCGAACGGTCCGGCGGCGGCAACCGCAATGGTGGCGCGCGCCGGTACTGATCGGCACCGTCCAAGCACGCCGCGCCCCGGCCATCCCGGCCGGGGCGTGGCATGTGCCTTTCCGGGGTGCGAAACGCAATCGATCAACTTCGCGCATGAGCGCACACCAGCGTCCAGCCGATGAAGTTCCGATTGCGGACAGTAAACGCCTCGGGCGCGACCCCGGCTGCAGACCCGAACATCGTCCCGCCGCACATTTCCACGGCGACCGCCGTGCGAACCCCAGAGCGCCGGGGTATCAAGACACACCACTGATCCGGTGCACCGGCGAGAGCTGGCCCGATCAATCAGGATTCTTGAGAAACCGCGACTCCCAGCTGGGCCACCCAGGCCACGGCCACTGAATACTGCGCGGCGAAGGTTTCGGGACAAACCGGGCGTCGCGCACGACGCGGATCCAACCTCGGCACCGCGCTCAATCGCTGCCGATCCCGTGCTGAACGCGCTTCCCGCCCGCCCGCGCAGGACCCCGTCAGGGCCCCTATCCCAGGCGTGCGCAAACACCCCGCAACGCATGGACCGGTCGGACCCGAGCCGACGAACCGAGACGGCCGCTTGATTACGCTCTCCTGCCAAACACTGCACAGTGATTCGATGGTTCTGCTGCGCGGCGCGTTCTTCAGGATCAGTCACGATGGAGTGCTTCGGGGACCGGACAATGCACCGGCGGCACGCTACGCGGCAGGTTCGTGGAGATTTGCACGGAACTTATGCCGTATCCTGGAGTGCCGCGATTCTGCCTACCTGCGCGTAACCCACCTGGATGGCTCACGTC
>OFHJ01000245.1_pt1 | contig 22587 bp, 17 predicted proteins | sample 1522001 | NCBI WGS metagenome assembly OFHJ01 (sample SAMEA2464838, study PRJEB22497) | soil metagenome | biome: Grassland; feature: Farmland; material: Clay | place: Australia | collected 2013-02-01 | depth 1.2 m | reverse complement strand
CCATGACTAGCGCGGCCGAAATCGAAGCACGCGCAGCGGCGTGGGTGGCACGCAGCGACGCGCTCGGGCCGGCCGCTGATGCGCAGCTCACCGCATGGCTGCTCGCCGATCCGCGTCACCGTGCCGCTTACCTGCGTCTCGCCGAGGCCTGGGGCCGTACCGAACGGCTCGCCAGGCTGCGGCCGCGCAGCGAGGCAATCGATCCGGACCTGCTGGCCCCGACCCGGCGGCGCCCCTCCGCGTGGACCCTGCCACGCATCCGGCGCAGCGCCGTCGCCGCCGCGGCGGCTGCCTCGATCGTCGGCCTGTTGGCCTGGTGGGGGTTCGCGGGCCACGGCATCACGCAGGTCTACCGTACCGGCCCGGCTGGCCTGTCGCGAGTCGCATTACCTGATGGCACGGTGGCGACGCTGAATGCGCATACCGAGCTGCATATACGCTTCCGCGGGGAACTCCGAGAGGTGCACTTGGTGCGCGGGGAGGCCGAGTTCAACGTCGTACACGATAAGCGCAGACCCTTCCAGGTGAGCGCCGATGGGCGCACCGTACGGGACGTCGGGACGGTTTTTGACGTGCGACGCGACGATGCTCAGACCGTCGAGGTGTTCGTCAGACGGGGTAGAGTCGCAGTTCTGCCCCCCGGCTCTCCCGGTGGCGAGCCGCAGACGCTCCCGGTGCTGCGGGCGGACGACGTGGCTGTCCTGACCGGGCACACCGTGGCGGTCCGACACGCCTCCCCGCAGGAGATCGGGCGCCAGCTCCACTGGGAGCGGCGCATGCTGGTTTTCCAGGGTGAAACGCTGCGCCAGGCCGCAGCCGAATTCAATCGCTTCAATTACCGCAAGATCATCATTGCTGATCCGGCTCTCGGCCAACTTCGCATCGGCGGTGAATTCCGCGCGCTCGCCATTCGCAGTTTCGTTGCCGCGCTCGGTCATTCCTTCAATATCGCGGCCGAGCCCGGTTTGAATCACACGATCGTGCTGTACAGCCCCGCACGTTGAGGGTGGGCCGGCACCCGTGTAGGAAAATCCGACCCGGGCCGTCGATACTCAGGCACATGAGAACAAATCGACTGAGGGGGTCGTATGGCACGCATCTCGCGGTGGCGCCTGGTCTGGGGAATCGTTGTGCTCGTTTGTGGCTGGCTGGCGCTCCCGCCGAACGCCGCCGCCGCGACCAACCCCATCGTTTTCAACATCCCGGCGCAACCGCTGCCGGCTGCGCTACATGATTTTGCACAGCAGGCGCACCTGCAGCTGCTGTTCGACTACAAGGCGCTGGAACATCTCAGGGCGCACCGGATCGTCGGGCGCATGGCCGCGCCGGATGCGTTGCGCCGTCTGCTGCGCGGCTCCGGGTACACGTTCAGCCGCGTCAATGCGCACACCATCGCCATTCGGCGATCCCAGTCCGTGGAGGCCGACCCGGCAAGCACCGCTTCCGCGGCTGCTCCCCCACCGGCATCCAAAGCGGCGAATGCCCCGATCGTACTGAAGCATCCCAAGCACCAGTCCGGGCTGCAGACGGTGCTGGTCGAGGGGCGGTTCATTTCCAGGGCGGGCTTCAGCGCGATGAAGATGAACCTGCCCGCCAAGGACACCCCGTTCTCGATTTCCACGTACACGCAGAGCTTCATGCACGCAATCGAGGCCCAGCAGGTCTCGTCGCTGTACTCCTACATGACGGGCATCCAGAGCGCGGGCATCACGGGATACGACATCGTGTTCCGCGGCTTCCAGAGCGGCGCAAACGACCAGAACTCCATTCTCGTCGACGGCCTGCCGGGGCTCGCGACCCGTTTCGGTTCGCCGGCCACGATCGGTATTCAGCGCATCGACGTGGTACGCGGTCCGGCTTCCGTGTTGAACGGCGAGGAACAACCGGGCGGGTTCATCAACCTGGTCACGAAGAAGCCCCAGGCGCGTCGTTCGCTGGAACTCTCCGCCGTCGGTACGGCCTATGCCGGACACGGCATCGGCGTGACGGACAAGCCGGGATTCACGGTGGGCATCGATGCTACCGGTCCGATCGCCGGGAACCGACATTTCCTGTATCGGTTGATCGTCTCGGATATGAACCGCGATACCTTCCGGACGTACAGTTACGACCGGGACATCTATATCGCGCCGAGTTTCACCTGGAAGATGTCACGCGATACGAAGCTTACGCTGCAGTATGTCTACCAGGGACTGAAGTACAGCTACGACACCTACCTGGTTGCGCCGAAGAGCGATATTCACCTGGTCGCTCCCATCACGACGCGCTACCAGCAGCCGAGTGATTACGGTAAGGAGCACGGCAGCGTGCTCTCGATGTTCTTCTCGCACCGTTTCAGCAACGGGTGGAGCTGGCACCTCGAGACCCGTGACGTGTGGCACACGGACCAGGCCCGGGGATTTGATGTCACTGCCGTTGCGCCGGACCTGATGTACGTGGAGCGGCGCGCCCGCGGGCAGTTGAATACCCGCGGCTACCATTACGCCGATACCCACCTCGACATGAACTTTGACACCTTTGGCGTCAAGCACATGGTGGTGGTGGGCGCGACCGCGGGCCGGGACTCCGAGGACACGAACCGGCTGCAGTTCTTCAATGCGCCCTCGTCCGGAGCGCAGTCCCTGAACATCAGTATCTACAGTCCGAACTACAACGGGGTGCCGCCACTAGCGGACTTGCCGCTCGTGGCGCCCGGACATGACACTCTGCTCAACGACCGCTACACGGTCATCCAGAATCTCGGCGCCTACATCGCCGACGAACTGACGTTCTCCAAGCACTGGAAGGGCTCGCTCGGTCTGCGCTATGCCGCCGACAAGCAGTGGATTCATACCTCTTACCCGTTGACGGGCAAGATCCTTCCGGAGACCGTCGCCACCGCGCACAAGGTGCTGCCGATGGGGGGTATCGTGTACCAGCCGGACCGGCACTGGAGCTTCTATGCGAGCTACAGTACTTCCTTCGTGCCGCCACCGGCCAACGCCATCAATATCAATGGCATCAACGACTTCGTGCCGACGTCGGCCAACCAGGTCGAGGTCGGGGAAAAGGACAGCTTCCTCGGCGGCAATCTGACCTCCACCCTGGCGCTGTTCCGGATCGACGAGACGAACACGCTCAGTCACTTCCATTGCGTCGATTACGGAACCTGTTACGAACAGGTCGGCAAGGCGCAGTCCAAGGGCGTGGAGTTCGAGCTGAACACCCGGCCGTTGCCCGGGTGGCAGCTGACGGCGGGCGCAGCCTACACGAAGGCGCATGTCACCAGCTCCACGAATGCGTACCAGGTCGGCGTGCAGTTGCCGAACGTGCCGCTGTGGGCCGAGCACCTGTGGTCCCGGTACCAGTTCCAGTCGCCCCGGCTGCGCGGTGTCGGTGTGGGGCTCGGCATCATTCACGATGGGCAGCGCAACGGCTTCACCCCGACCAAGGCCGAGCCGATGCTGCTGCTGCCGGCCTACACTCGCGTGGATGCCGCGCTCTATTACGTTCGTGCCGCATACACCCTGACGTTCAAGGTGACCAACCTGCTGGACACCACGTATTACCAGAGCGCCGGGTTCAACGGGGACATCAACCTGCTGCCGGGCGCGCCGCGCACGTTCACGCTGTCGGCCAGGGTTTATCTGCAATGAGGGATCGAAACGTCGGAGGCAGGCGCTCGCCGCGGTGCTGCGCTGGTCTCGCTCTCGCGCTGTTCGTCCCGATGGCTCTGGCGCAAGCGAGGGGCAACGGTCCCGCCACGGTGCAGTGGCAACTGCCCCCGGCGCCGGTGCATGCCAAGCAGACCCGCGCCCAGGATCTGGCCGGGATGCGCCAAGGGCGCAAGCTGCCGCGGCCGGAGGTGCTGCAGCCGACGCTCGATCCGACACTGGGGAGTTTCAAGCCGCGCTACGGCCGAGGGCTTACCGGAACGTTGCGGCTGATGTGTTCGGATACGATGCCGGCGTTGGTGCGCGCGTGGATTCGCTCGTTCCGGCATTATTATCCGCGGGTGCGCATCCTGTTCGGCCCGCCGTTCGAGGGCAGCGACGGGGCAGGGGCGCTGCTTCGGGGCCGCATCGACGTCGCCTTCGTGTCACGGGAGCTGAAGCCGACGGACGAGACGGCGTTCCAGGCGAAGTACGGGTACCGTCCGACCAGCGTGCCGGTTTCCGGGGGTTCCTGGCGCCAGTTCGGCTACCTGGATGCCGTCACGGTGATCGTCAACCCGCACAACCCCGTCGAGCACCTGACACTCCGGCAGCTCGATGCGATCTTTTCACGGTCTCATCTGCGTGGCGATCGCGCTGCACTGACATGGGGTGCAGTCGGCGCACGCGGTGCCTGGGCCGACAGGCCGATCCACGTGTACGGCATCAAGCCCTGGAACGGGTTCGAGGAATTCGTGCGCCAGCGTGTGCTCGATGCGGGCGGGAACCGCGGGCACTGGCGGCGCGGGATGCATTTCGACCGGACCGTCTTCCCCGTGGCGCGGCGCATCGCCGCGGACCCTGACGGCATCGGCTACACGGGGCTCGCTTTTGTCGATGCGCCGGTGAAAGTCGTGGCGCTCGGTCGCGGTGGCCAGGCCGTCTCGCCGACGTACACGAACGTCGCACTCGATCGCTATCCGCTCAGTCGCCTCGTCTATGCGAACGTCAACCTGCCGCCCGAGCGGGCGCTGCACCCCGCCGTGCAGGAATTCCTTCGCCTGATCCTCAGCCGCCAGGGCCAGCAGGATGTGCGCAGCGAAGGGGTGTTCGTGCCGCTGCGCGCGTTCCAGGTGCGAGCCGCTGCGCGCACCGCGCGGTTGCCGGGCGCCGGTTGAACCCATGCGCATGAGACGATGGGGGCGGCTCGGACTGCTGGCGACCGGTGTGGCGCTGCTCGGAGCGGCGACACCGCTGATGGCGGCCGGCCGCTTCCCGTACAGCGTGTTGCGCCGCACCGAGCTGTCCTCTGCCGGGCGTATCACGGCGCTGCTGTTCGACCCCAACGAGCATGCCGTCTACCTCGCCCAGGGTCGCTCGGTGCGCGCCTACCCGGTGGCCGGAACTCGGTCCGTCATACGTCGCCGGCTCGCGGGCGACGTCAGTGCCCTGGCGCAGGATGCAGCCGGTGACATCATCGCGGCGGTGCGCCACCCGGCACAGCTGGTATTCCTTGCGCCGCGCACGCTGCGAGTCATGCGGCGTCGTGCACTGGGGTCGCTCGTGCCCGCCGCGCTGCTCTATGACCGGCAGGCAAACATGTTGTTTCTCGCAGGGCAGGCACGCGGTCTCGTTGAACGAGTCGATCCGGCCTCGGGCAAGCTGCTCGGGCGGGTGCGCCTCGGCGGTGAGCTGGGGCAGATGGCCGGCAATGGCCGCGGCACTTTGTACGTCGCCAATCCAGCCCACGATGCTCTCGAGGTCATCGACGCCCGCCGGATGCGTTATGCCGGGTCCATCCCGTTGGGCGGATGTCACCGGCCGCGTGGCCTGGCGATGGATACGATCGGCCGCCGACTGTTCGTGGCGTGCGCAAACGGTCGGGCGCTCATCGTCGATGCCGACCTGGGGTTTACGTTCAAGCGCTTTCAGATCCCGCCGTCGGCAGCCCAGCAGGTGGCATTTGGGTTCCGTCCTCTCGGTTCGCACCGGTGGAAGGGTGGCGTGTTCATCTGCGGCGAATCCGCGGTGACGGCGATCCAGATGCAGGCATTCGTTCGCTACCGCCTGCATGGGCTGCTGCCACTCTCGGGCCCCTGCAGCGCCATGGTGCTCGCGGCCCCGGCAGGGGAGTTGTGGCTTGCGCTCGCACCGCTGCAGGGTCGAGCGGCTTCGCTTTGGGTGCTCGGCACAAAAGCCCGGGAGGCTCGATGAACCGTGGTCTGCGCATGCTGCGCGCCGCAGCGTGTTGTGTGTCGCTGGCAGTGGCGTTCGTGTCACCCGCGCACGCGGGGCTTGCACCTTGGACGGCACTCGCGGGCAAGACCGTATTGTTCGTCACGGGTGGTGTGGCTGCTGCACAGCCCAACGATGATGCGCTGGTGGCACGTCACCTGCGCAGGCTGGGGTTCGTGGTACACACGGTCGATGCCCACGTCGCGCCTGCGGCGGCGCGAGGCGCGGCACTCATCGTGGTGTCCTCCACCGCCGATGCGCACGTACTCGGCAACAAGTTCGCGGCCGTTGCGGTCCCGGTGTTCACGTGGAATACCTTCGATTACCCGAACCTGGGCATGACCGGGCCGGTCCTGCACCGGGATTTCGACGTCATCGACCCGGTGCAGCATTATGCGGACAGTTTTGCGGTCCTGTACGGGTTCGGTGCCAACATCACCTCGCAGATCAGCCGCGCGGTCGGTCTGCGACCACAATTGTTCGGCACGCTCTACCTGGAGCCGGGAACGGCCGGGTGGGGCCGGCCGGGTCCGGGCGGGACGGTGATCGCCGACTTCTTCGGTTCGCGCCGCTATGCCGCGGTGTTTACGTACGAGCGCGAAGCGACGCTCGCCAACGGGCGTGCGGCACCCGCACGGCGCGTGGGGTTTTATCTTGGCAACGACAATTTTCACCTGCTCACCGCAGTGCATGGGCCGGCCGCGAAGGATCCCAACCTGCGCCGCTGGGCGATTGGTCGGAAGCTCTTCGATGCCGCGCTGCGCTGGGCCGCTTCCCCGCCGCCGCCGCAGCCACGCTACGATCCGCACGCGCTCGATGCCGCGCTGCAGCAGGTCGCGCGGGGCAAGAAGGTGCTCTACGTGGAGCGCGTCAACGGCGGGGAAGGCCGCCGTTCCGATGCGCACATCGTGGCGCACCTGCGCGCCCTGGGCTTTCTGGTCACGGTTGCCGACCAGACCGCGCCCCAGGCGGTGGCACGCGGCATGAACCTCGTGATCATCTCCGGGACCTGCTCGAAGTGGAAGCTGGCCAACAAGTACGTCGACGTGCCGGTCCCGCTGATTTCGCTGGAGGGGCTGCTCTCTGATTCCCTGCACTTCGCCGGGCGCGATCGGTACGTGGATTACGGCGAGCACGGCGAGTTGCTCGAGAGCGACGATCCGCCGGAGAATTACCTCGACATCGTCGGTGCCTGGAGCCCCATGGCCGCCGGACTGGGACCGGGCCTGGTGAAATTCACGTATCACCCGGGGGTGCTCAAGTGGGCCGATCCGCTGCCGGACGCAACCGTGATCGCCACGCTGCCGGGCGAGCCGCGCGAGGATGCGATCTTCGCTTACCCCAAGGGTGCGCGGATGGCCGGCGGATTCATCGCACCGGCGCGCCGGGCGCTGTTGCCGCTCGACAACCCCTCGTACGATGACATGACCCCGCAGGGCAAGGCGCTGTTCGACGCGGTCGTTCTGTGGGCGGTGCGCCGCTGAGAGCGGATCAGTCGGCGGCGAACAGGCCGCGGAACCGCGCCGGCTCGCAGCGCAGGTACTGGCTCGGTGCGTGCACCTGGGCGCCCAGTGCGGCGGCGGCGTGCCAGGGCCAGCGAGGGTCGTAGAGCACCGTGCGGGCGAGCGCCACGAGATCCGCCTCAGCGCTGGCGATGATCGTCTCGGCCTGTTCAAAACCCGTGATCAGCCCCACGGCGACGACCGGGATGCGCACGGCGGCCTTCACCGCGCGCGCCAGCGACACCTGGTAGCCGGGTCCGACGGGGATGCGCTGCGCGGGGTCCAGGCCGCCGCTGGAGACGTGGATGGCGTCGCAGCCCTGGGCCTGCAGCCGCTCGGCAAATCTGACCGTCTGTTCGATGTCCCAGCCGCCGCTGACCCAGTCCGTGCCCGAGACCCGCACCGACACGGGGCGCTCGGCCGGGAATGCAGTGCGCACGGCATCGAAGACCTCCAGCGGAAAGCGCAGCCGGTTCTGCAGCGATCCGCCGTACTCGTCATCGCGGCGGTTCGACAGCGGGGAGAGAAACTGGTGCAGCAGGTAACCGTGCGCGGCGTGGATCTGCACCGCGTCGATCCCGATCCGGGCGGCGCGGGTGGCTGCGGCCGCGAATGCCTCGCGTACCGCGCGTAAGCCGTCGCGATCGAGTGCCGCCGGTGGGAGCTGTCCCTGCGTGAAGGCCAAGGCAGAGGGCGCAACGGTCTGCCAGCCGTGTCCGTCGTCCGGCGCGAGCGGGTGGCCCCCCTTCCACGGCACTTCCGTCGAGGCCTTGCGGCCGGCGTGCGCCAGCTGAACCGCGATCGGAATCGACGACCAGCGCCGGATACGCGCTACGGTCTCTCCCATGGCAGTCTGCGTCGCCTCGTCCCACAGGCCGACGTCGGCATACGTGATGCGTCCCTCCGCAAGGACCGCGGTCGCTTCAATCGTGAGCAGTGCCGCGCCGCTGAGTGCCAGGTGGCCGAGGTGAATCAGGTGCCAGTCGCTCATGCGGCCGTGGTCCGCGGAGTACTGGCACATCGGTGCAATCACGATCCGGTTGGCCAGCTCGAGATTGCGCACGCGCAGCGGCGTGAACAGGGCAGGTCGGCTTTTCGCGGTCACGGTGTTCCGTACGGAGCGTCGCGCATACTGCGCAATCGGCAAATTTTACCAGCCGCGGCGGGTCAAGACGACGCGCAGCACGCATCCGCCGGAGGCAGCAGCGCAACGCTCAGCGGCGCTGGCGGTGTTCGCGATCCTGTTCGCGGGCGATGATGTCCGCAAGTACCGCCGCGTCGGCGGCCAGGCGTTTCAGCAGGTCGTCCAGCGTGAGGATTCCGGCGAGTGTTCCCCCATCATCAAGCACCGGAACGCGGCGGACTCCGTGCGCCCGCATGCGCTCCATTGCACTCTCGGCTTCCTCCGAGGTGCGTGCGATCACCAGCGGCACCCGCATGATCTCGCGCACGCTGACCTTGGATGGATCGAGGTCTTTGGCCAATACCTCCACGACGATGTCCCGATCGGTAACGATGCCGATCGGCACGTGTTCCTCGCCATCCTCGTCGATCACCACCAGGTCGCCGACATGGTGCTCGCGCATCAGGCGCGCGGCATGCAGGGCGCTGATTTCTGCGGTGCAGTACACGACGTCGGGCGTGCAGAGATTCTTCAGTTGCATGATGTCGGACCCTTGCTATCGATCGAACCGTACGGACCCACCCGGGTCTTGTGCCCTGCACCAATCAGCGTGACAGGACGTGCGCCAGGTGCAGCCATTGCGCCTCCAGGGGCTTGCGGGTTGCCACCGCCTCGCGCAGCGGGCTCGAGGTGACCCGCCCGCCAGCGAGCCCCAGCAGGATCCCGTGCTCGCCCGCGCACAGGCGCTCAACCGCCTCGGCACCGAGCAGCGTGGCGCTCAGTCGGTCGAAGGCCCCCGGGGTTCCCCCGCGTTGCACGTGCCCGAGCTTGGTGACGCGCAGTTCAAAGTTCAGCCGTTCGGCGTGCTCGGTGAAATGTCTGGCCAACGCATCGGCATTGTGGCGCGCCCCCTCGGCGACCACCACGATGGCATGGCTCTTACCGCGCCGGTACGCATCCTGGATCGCGAGGGCCACGTCCTCGGGTGATTGCTCGGCTTCCGGGATCACGATCGCTTCGGCGCCGCCGGCGATGCCCGCCATCAGCGCCAGGTAACCGCATGCGCGGCCCATCACTTCCACGAGAAACACGCGACCGTGCGCCGCGGCGGTGACGCGCAGGCGGCTGATCGCCTCCAGCGCAACGTCAAGCGCCGTGGTGGCACCGAGCGTGACCTCGGATCCGCCGAGGTCGTTGTCGATCGTTGATGCGATGCCGACGACGGCCACACCGTGATCGGCGAGCGCCAGGGAGCCATGCTGCGAGCCGTTCCCGCCGACGACGATCAGGCCGGAAATCTCCCGCGAGGCGAGTTGGCGCACCGCTTCGCGCTGCCCCTCCTCGGTGAGAAATGGCGGGCAGCGGCTCGTTCCGAGCATCGTGCCGCCGCGATCGATGATGCCACCGACCTCGCGCGCGCTCAGGCAGCGGAAATCCCCGGCAATCAGCCCGCTGTAACCATGCCGGACGCCGAACACCTCGACGCCGCGGGCAAGCCCGGTGCGCACAACGGCCCGGATTGCGGGGTTCATCCCCGGCGCATCACCTCCGCTGGTCAATACCGCGATGCGTCTCTTGGGGGACGGGGGGGTGCCCGCGCCGGGCCCGTGGGTGGTTTGCGCAGCCCCTGGCATCGGGGCGTTCATGCCGGCTCCTGCAGCCACGCGCAACCGCGCAGGGTGGGTATGAGAGGGGTTCGCTCCGTCACTGGGCCCGGCCTGCGTCACGCCGGACGCTGTGCACAGTACCGGAGACGTCTCTCATTTCCTCCGCCAACACGTCGAGCACATCATCGAGAGAGAGCACGCCAGTGAGCATCCCGGCGGCGCCTACGACCGGGAGACGGCGCACACCCATGCGGCGCATCGTGCGCAGTGCCTGCTCGAGCGGATCAGACTGATCGACCATCGCCGGGTACTGCTTCATGACGTCTGCGACCGTGAGCAGTTTCGGGTCGGCCTCTCCGGCGATCACCGATACGACGATGTCGCGGTCGGTCAGCACGCCCACGGGACGGCCATAGGGGGTGTCCGGTTGCGACTCGACCACCACCAGGAAGCCGACCTTCTTCTCACGCATCAGGCGCGCGGCGCCGATGAGATCGGTGTGGGGCGTCACGGTGACGACCTCTCGAGTGCAGACGCTTGCGACGTTCATGGCGATGTGGCCTTTGTCATGAGGATCATATTCCGGTCTGCGCCGCGGTGCCGCTCGTCGCAGGGGCGCCGGCAAGCTCGCGTTCGAGTGCCAGCACGCGCAGGGTAGTGGGGATGAGCGCGTCGGGATTCAGACCGATCGAGTCGATCCCGAGGCGCACCAGCTCCGCGGTAATCTCCGGGTAGTCCGATGGCGCCTGCCCACAGATGCCCGAGTGCCGTCCGTTGCGGCGGCAGCCTTCCACGGCCTGCTGGAGCATCTTGCGTACACCAGGGTCGCGCTCGTCGAAGTCGAACGCGACGGCCGCGGAGTCGCGATCAACGCCGAGCGTCAGTTGCGTCAGGTCGTTCGAGCCGATCGAGAAGCCGTCGAATATCCGGCTGAATTCGTCGATGAGCAGTACGTTGTTCGGAATCTCGCACATGACATAGATTTCGAGTCCGTCTTTGCCCCGTTCCAGACCGAGTTCGCGCATGCGGGCCACGACGGCGGCGCCTTCCTGAACGCGCCGGCAAAACGGGATCATGGGTGTGACGTTGCGCAGGCCCATCACTTCCCGAACGCGCTTCAGCGCGGCGCACTCCAGGGCAAATCCGCCGGCATAATCCGGGTGCGTGTAGCGGGATGCTCCGCGCAGGCCGAGCATCGGGTTCTCTTCCTTCGGCTCGAACCAGCGCCCCCCGAGCAGCCCGGCATACTCGTTGGTCTTGAAGTCGGACATGCGCACGATCACCGGCTTGGGGTAGAAGGCCGCGGCAATCGTGCCGAGCCCCTCGGCAAGCCGCTCGATGAAGAACTCGCGCGGATCGGCGTAGCGCCGCGTCAACTCCGCGAGGGCTCGGCGTTCCTTTTCGTCCTCAACTCGTTCCGGGTGCAGCAAGGCCATCGGGTGCGCCTTGATGTAATCGGTGATGATGAACTCCATGCGCGCCAGGGCGACCCCGTCATTCGGCAGAAAGCTCATTTGGAAGGCCGTCTCGGGATTGGCCAGGATGAGCATCATCTTGGTCCGCGGACGCGGCAGCCGCGCCAGGTCGGTGCGATGCACCTCGAAGGGCAGTTCGCCGGGGTAGACCTTGCCGGTCTCGCCCTCGGCGCACGACACGGTCACCTTTTGCCCGTCCGCGAGCAGTTCGGTCGCATTGCCGGTCCCGACCACCGCGGGAATGCCGAATTCCCGGGCGACGATCGCAGCGTGGCAGGTCCGTCCGCCGCGATCGGTCACGATTGCAGCGGCCCGCCGCATGATCGGCTCCCAGTCCGGCGTGGTGCTCTGGGTGACGAGGACCTCACCGTTGCGGAACGAACCGATTTGCGCACTGCTGTTGATTCGCCGCACCGGGCCGGTGGCAATGCGCGCCCCGACGGCGTGACCGGTCACGAGCGGCGCTGCAGCGGCGCCCAGGCGATACTCCTCGAGTAGCGCGACGCTGCGGTGCGAAGCACTGGTCTCGGGGCGTGCCTGCACGACGTAGAGCTGCCCGCTGAGGCCGTCTTTCGCCCATTCGATGTCCATGGGCGTGGGCTGGCCGGCCCGCTCGCTGTAGTGCCATTCGATCTTCAACGCGTAGTCGGCGAGCGTCAGGACATCCTCGTCGCCGATGCAGTAGCGTTCGCGCTCCTGCGGTGTCGTGGCAACGTTGCGGGTCGGCTCGGTGGCCTCCTTGTCCGCGTAGATCATCTTGACCTGTTTGCTGCCGAGCGAGTGGCGCAGCACCGCGCGACGTCCGGCGCGGAAGGTGGGTTTGAATACCAGGAATTCGTCCGGTTCGACCGCCCCTTGAACGATGTTCTCGCCGAGTCCGTAGCTGCCGGTGATGAGCACGACATCACGGAAGCCGCTTTCGGTGTCCAGGGTGAACATGACGCCGCTTGCGCCGCGATCCGACCGGACCATTTTCTGCACGGCGACCGAGAGCGCCACCTTGAAATGGTCGAAGCCGTTGTCGGTGCGATAGTGGATCGCCCGGTCGGTGAACAGGCTGGCGAAGCAGCGACGGCACGCGTCGAGCACCTGCGTCTCGCCCTGGATGTTCAGGAAGGAATCCTGTTGCCCGGCAAAGCTCGCCGTGGGCAGATCCTCGGCAGTCGCCGAGCTGCGCACGGCAACACTTGTCGCCTCGGGGGATTCGCTCACCAGGCTCCGGTAGGCGGCGAGTATCTCCTCCTGCAGGTCCGCGGGCAGCCCGGCATCGTAGATCAGCTGCCGCGCCTGCTGGCCGCGCCGTGCGAGATCCTCAGGATCGTCGACGTGTAGCTGCGCGAACAACTCACGCAATGGCTGGTGCAGCTGCGCATGGTCGAGCAGGTGCCGGTAGGCAACCGTCGTGATCGCAAAGCCGTTCGGGATCGGTACGCCCTGCGGGCGCAGCGCCTGATACATCTCTCCGAGCGAGGCGGTCTTGCCGCCCACCAGGTGCAGGTCTGCCGAGGAGATGTCCGAAAAGAAACGAATATAACGTGCTGCGCCGGCCATCGGTCCTCCTGTGGCAGGAAGTGGCACGGAGAGCCTGGCCGCGAACCGGTCGGCGATCCGGTGCCGTAGCGCAGACGGTACGCGTCCGGCGTATCGGGCGAATCCGCAGTTGTGCTTATCGGTATCGCGCCCGGCGCGGGCCCGCAGTGCGCGCTGTCAGACGGTGACGGTTCGCATCCTCGGTACCGGCGGTCGGCGGGGCTGCAGTGCAGGGCCGCCGCCCGGGCGACGGCCCTCGTGTCGGTTCGGTACCGTTGCCGTTCAGGCCGCAGCGCTGCGCAGCGCCTTGGGATTGATGGGCAGCGAGCGAATCCGTTGGCCGGTTGCCGCGAACAACGCGTTGCACAGTGCTGGCAGGACCGGCGGCAAGGCGGGCTCACCGAGACCGGTCGGCGGATTGTCGCTGCGCAGGAAGTGCACCTCGAGCGGTGGGGCTTCCTCGATGCGCAGCAGCCGGTACGTGTCGAAGTTGCTCTGCACGACGCGACCGTTCTTCAGGGTGACGAGCAGGTGCAGCGCCTGGCCCAGTCCGTCGAGTATGGCGCCTTGGGCCTGGTTGTAGGCGCCCGCCGGATTGATGATCTGGCGACCGATATCGACCGCGGCCCAGATCTTGTGGACGCGGGGCACCCCGTCGGGCGCCACGCTGGCCTTGACGACTTCCGCGACGTAGCCGAAGTGGCTGTAGTAGAAGGCCAGACCCATGCCGGTCCCGGCCGGCAGCCGGTCACGCTGGGCCCACCCGGAGCGCTGTGCCACCAGCTCAAGCACCCCGCGCACGCGACCGGTATCAAAGGGCGGAATCTTCATTCCATACCGCGACGGTGGCGCAGGCAGGACACGCGGTGGCCCGTAGAGCTCCAGGCGCATCGCGAGCGGATCGCGTCCAGCGGCGTGTGCGACCTCGTCCAGGAACGACTCGAAGGCGAAGGCGAGCGCATTGCCGCCGGGGTTGCGCATCGGCCCAGTCGGGGCATCCAGCTGGATCAGCGACTGGCCATACTGCAGGGCGGGAACGAAGCCGGCCGGGAAATGATCGCTCGGCAGGCCCGCCGAGGATGCGACTCGGCCGTCTTGACCGAAGCTGATGAAGTGATCGCGGAACGCGGTCAGCCGGCCGGCGGTATCGAGCCCGGCCTCGAAATGATGAAACCCCGCGGGTCGGTACGAATCGTGCTGGATATCCTGGGGCCGGCTCCAGAGCAGTTTGATGGGCCGGCCGGCACGCTTGGCGATCATCGCCGCCTCGGCCATGTAGTCATTGTTGAGCCGCCGGCCAAATCCGCCGCCCACCCGCGTCATGTGCACCCGGATCCGCGCCGCGTCGATGCCCAGGGTGCGTGCCACGAGCTTGGCGCCCGGGCCGGGATTCTGCGTCGGCGCCCAGATCTCCACGCTGCCGTCGTGCGCGACGCGCGCGGTGCAGTTCTGCGGCTCGAGCGTCGCGTGGGCCAGGAATGGATACGTGTAGGCCGCGTTGACCGTCTTCGCCGCGTGCGCCAGCGCCGAGTCGACGTCGCCGTCGCGGCGGATGATCGAATGGGGTGCCCGGCGCGAGAGCCGCCCGGCCTGGGCGGCAAAGGCCTCGGAACTCTGGTGTGCCGCAGCGCGCGGTTCCCACTGAGCGCGCAGCTTGCGCAGCGCCTTCTGGGCGTCCCACCACTTGTCGGCGATGATGGCCACGCCGTCGACCAGCCCCATCTTGATCGCCGCGTCAGGCTCGGACCCGTGCAGCACGAATGCATCGCGGACCCCGGGCAACGCCTTGAGCTCCTCGATGTTGGCGTGCAGCAGCCGGGCCCCGAACACGGGGGATTTCTCGTACACCGCGTAACTCATCCCCGGAAGCGACATGTCGATGCCGAACAGCGGCTCCCCGGCGAGCACGCGAGCACTGTCGACTCCGCCGGTGAACGTGCCGATGATGGTGTACTCCGACGGGCGCTTCAGTCGGACGCGATCCAGGTCGGGCGGCGGCAGGGCGGCCGCGTGTTTCGCGAGCGCGCCGTAGCTGAGCGTGCGACCGCTCGAGCGGTGGCGGATGGTGCCCCGCTCGGCGACACACTCGCGCAGCGGCACGTTCCATAGACGCGCCGCGGCGCTGAGCAGCATCTGCCGGCCCGCGGCGCCGACGCGCTGCATCGGGATCCAGTTCAGCGGTGTGCCGAGGCTGCCACCGGCGAACTGCGCCCCGTAGAGCGGGTCGAGCATCGCCTGCTCGACGTGCACGCGACTCCAGTCGGCATCGAGTTGATCGGCGATGAGCATCGGCAGCGTGGTCTTCATGCCCTGGCCGATCTCGGGGTTCTTCGCCACGATCGTGACGGTCCCGTCCGAATCGATCCGGATGTAGGGATTGAGCGTGCCGGGGGGAAGTGGGCCGTTGCCGGCGTAATCGGGATTGGGAAGGTTCAGCGTCAGGAGCAGTCCGCCGCCGGCGGCGGCGGCGACGCTGAGGAATGCCCGGCGTGAGAGCTTCGGCGCTTTGCTCACCGGATCGGGATCGCTACCGTCGTTCATGAGCGTTCCTCCCGCGTATCGGCGGTGGGAAGTCCGGCGGCCCGCTTGATGGCCGCGCGGATGCGAGTGTATGTGCAGCAGCGGCAGATGTTGCCGTGCATCGCGGCGTCGATGTCCGCATCGGTGGGCCTGGGGTTCTTCGCCAGCAGCGCCGTGGCGGACATGACTTGCCCGGCCTGGCAGTACCCGCACTGCATCACGTCGAGTTCGAGCCAGGCGGCCTTGACCCTGCGGCCCCAGTCGCTCGCGGTGACCCCCTCGATGGTGACGACAGGGGCTTTGCCCACGGCCGAAATCGGGGTGACACAGGCCCGCGCCGGGACCCCGTCGAGGTGCACCGTGCAGGCGCCGCATTGGGCAATGCCGCAACCGTACTTGGTGCCCGTGAGGTGCAGGTCGTCGCGCAGGACCCACAGCAGCGGCGTGTCGGGATCCTCGTCCACGGTGCGCTGCTCGCCATTGACCTGGATCGAAAACCTCATGAGCGCCTCCGCGTGTGTGGCGCCGCCCCGGGGAGGGCGCGGCCCGGTGCTCGAGAGCCGAAAGTATAGGAGATCCGGGCCACGGGGTCAGCCGGATTGGAGCGGAGCCTGCAGCGGGTGCGCCGGCATGACGAGCGGGACCGCTGGCGTGGCGCGGGGTCTCAGCGCGGCGCGGCCGGAAAATATGCGGCGAGGTCCTGCGGGGTGTCGAGGTCGAATGCCGCACTCGGCATGGCGACTTCGAGGACCTCGTCCGCGTGCTGGCGCAGCACGGCCCGTGCACCGGTGTCGCCGCGCAGCCTGAGCAGCTCCGGGAACAGGCGGCGCGGGAAGATCACGGGCGGCCCGATACGCTCCCCGCAGTGGGCTGCGGCAATCGCCGCCGGGCGGCCTCGCCACCGCTCGGCGAGCTGGCGGTATTCGTCCACGGTGATCCCCGCCTGGTCGCCGAGAATCAACATGACGCCGGTACAGGCGGGCGGCACTGCCGCCAGGCCGGTTCGAATCGAGCTGGCCATGCCCTCGCTCCAGTGCGCGTTGACACACGTGCGAACCGGTTCGCGTGACAGCAGGGGTGCGAGCGCATCGGCATGTGCGCCGAGAATGACCCAGGTGTGCTCGAGCGCCGCGGCTGCGCGGCGCGCGACGCGCAGCACGAGTGCCTCGCCCTCGATGCGGGCCAACTGTTTGATGGCGCCGAAGCGCTTCGAGGCTCCCGCGGCGAGCACGAGGGCGTGCAGTTCGGCGGCGGGCGCGCTCACCGGGCGCTCGGACCGACAAGCCCCTCGAGCGCGTTGTTCGCGAGGCGACCATGCAGGAATGCCAGGATCTCGGCGAGAATCGATACGGCGATCGCCTCCGGGGAGCGGCCGCCGAGATCCAGCCCGACCGGGGCGTGCAGCCGGGTGCGCAGTCGGTCCGCCTGCTCACCGAGGTCGGCCATCAGGCGCGCGGCCCGTGCGGCCGGGCCGAGCAGCCCGATGTACGGCAACGGGGTCTGCGCCAACGCACGCAAGTATTCCCGGTCAGCGCCGAGCTGGTGCGTCATCACGACGGCCGCCTGGAACCCGGCGGTGTCGAGCCGCGCCCGCAGGGCCTCGGGTCGCGCCTCGAGGACGCGTTCCGCGCTCGGGAAACGTGCCGGCACCGCCAGGGCGGGCCGGTGATCCACCACGGTGACCTTCCAGTGCAATTCGGCCGCCCCGCGGGCCACGGGCAGCGCATCGGGGCCGGCACCGATCAGCAGCAGCCGCGGCGGTAGCGCGAGCGGTAGCAGGAACAGCCGGCAACGGCCCGGCACCTCGAGCGTGGCGGGGGCGGCGGCCTGCGCGGCGCTGCGCATCGCCGCCGAGATCATGTCCTCGGGTGTCGCCCCCGGCAGCGTCACGGCGCCGAGGGAGGTGCGCGGATCGTAGGACTCGCAGACCAGCCCGACAGCGGCCTGGCGGTGTGCCGCATAGGCTTCGGCCAAGTGGGCGAGCGGCTGCCAGTGCTCACGGGGGCCGACGCGCACCAACAGGATTTGCATTGCTCCCTCGCAGCCGGCGCCGAGTCCCCAGATCAGGTCCCCGGGATCGCGCAGGTCGTAGCGGACCCGGCGGGCCTGCCCGGACTCGATCACCGCTCGGGCGTGTCCGGCCAGGTCGCCCTCGAGGCAGCCGCCGGAGATCAGCCCGGCATACTCGCCATCCGCGGCGATGAGCAGCAGTGCCCCGGGCCGTTGGTAGGTCGACCCGGTGGTCTCGAGCAGCACCGCCAGCGCCGCGGCACGGCCGGCCGAGCGCTCGCGCGAGAACAGCGGCAGCAGGACACCGAGGGAGGATTCCATCGGGTGATGCTAATCGCGGCGGCCGATCGGCGGCAATTGTGGGGCCTACGGAGCCGCATGCGCAGCGCGGCGGGACCGGGAGGAACGTGATTTGCCGTCATTGTCTCTCTAGTAGTAGAGTCTACGACAACTGTAGGAGAACAAGATGGCCAAGACTGCGGCACTGAGTCGCCTGGAACTGCGGATCATGGAGACGCTCTGGACGCATGGCCCGCTATCGATCCGTGAAATGCAGCAGGCATTGCCCGTCCAAAGGCGGCCGGCCTACACGACCGTACAGACCACGGTGTACCGGCTCGAGGCGAAAGGTGCGCTGCACCGGCTGAAGAAGATCAGCAACGCCCACATCTTCGCGCCCCTGGTGACGCGGCAGGCCGCGCAGCGTCGGCTGGTCGATGAGTTCCTGGCGCTGTTCGGCGGGCGTGCGCAGCCGGTCATGGCACAGCTGATCGAGACCGGCAAACTGAGCCTGCAGGACATCGAGCAGGCTGAAGCGGCACTGCGCCGCCGCGCCGGGCAGGGTAAATCGTCATGATCGAGGCGGTGCTGAATCACCTGTGGCACTCGACGCTCGTGCTGGCCGCGGCCGCTCTTCTCACCCTTGCGCTGCGCCGCAACGGTGCCGCGGGGCGCCACGCGTTGTGGATGGGCGCCTCGGTGAAGTTTCTCCTCCCGCTCGCAGCGCTGGATGCGTTGCTGCCGCGATCCGCGCCGATGCTGCCTGCCGTGTGGCCACTGCGGTCGCTGGGTGCAGCCGCAGGGCGGCTGGCGAGCCTGCCCGCACCCGCGGCAGCGCGCTCGGGAATCGCGCCAGTGCATCCCGGCGCGCTTGCAGCACACCTTGCCACCATCGTGCTGCTGGCGTGGGCGTGCGGCTGTGCCATGGTGATCGCATCGTGGCTCCGGCAGCTGCGACGCATCTACCACGCCCGTCGTACGGCCGTTCCCCTGGCGTTCAATGCGCAGTTGCCGGTGTTGGAAAGTCGCGAATCGATCGGGCCGAGCCTGGTGGGACTGCGCCGGCCCGCGGTGCTCTTCCCGCGTGGCTTGGCGCGCCGGCTCTCGCCGGCAGAAATCAACGCCATTGTTGCGCACGAGCTGAGCCATTACCGCCGGCGGGACAACCTGACCGGAGCGCTGCACATGCTCGTGCAGGCACTGTTCTGGTTCTACCCGCCGGTGTGGTGGTTGGGTGCGCGTCTGCTCGCCGAGCGCGAGCGTGCCTGCGACGAGGCGGTGCTCGGCGCAGGGGTCGATGCCGCGGTGTATGCCGGGGGCATTCTCAAGGTGTGCCGGTTCTTTGCCCAGCCCGGACTGGCCTGTTCTCCGGGGGTTTCCGGATCCAACCTGCAGCAGCGTGTGGAGAACATCATGAGCGAGACTCACATCCGCCCGGTCAGCCCGATCAAGAAGGCGCTGGTTGCCGGCACGCTCGCCGCAGCGCTCGGGTTTTGCGTGCTCACCGGGGGGCGGATGATCCCCGCGGCGCAGGCAAAATCCTCCCCCGCGGGCGAGTCGGCAGCCACCCGGCATGCCCGACTCCTTGCCGAGCAGACCCGACCACAGAGGCAAGTTGCATTCAAGCCTGCGGACTTCGACCGGTTCGTGGGCTATTACCAGCTCGCCCCGGCACAGTTCTTTCACGTGTTCCGCCGTGGGGATCACTACTTCGCCCAGCTGACCGGTCAGCCTCCCGTACGCGAGTACCCCGAGAGTCCCACCAAGTTCTTTGCGACGATTGTGCCGGCTCAGATCAGCTTCGTGAGCAATGCCCGCGGTGAAGTCACGACCCTGGTGCTGCACCAGAACGGCGAACTTCATTCGGCGCGGCGTGTCCCCAGGCGCCTCGCCATGCGTGCGCAGGCGGCCCTCGAGCGGCGCATCGCGAACAACGCTGCGAGCCCCGGGTCGGCCGCGGCGGTGCGCGCACAGATCGAGTCGTTCGAGCGCACTGGGCACGCACTGTACTCACAGATGACCCCGGCGCTGGCGGCCGCGGCGCGTTCGCAAGTTCACGAGCACCCCAACCTGTTCAAATCGCTGGGCGCGTTCCGTTCGCTGCACCACTACAAGGTGTTGCCGAACGGTGTCGATGACTACCTCGCCACCTTCGCGCATGGCCGGCTCGAGGTGTTCATTGCGCCGCTGACCCCGAACGGCAAAGTCGGGGGCCTGTTCCTGCACCCGATTCCCTGAGCACGGCACCGGGGGATGCCCGCAAGCATGCCGGCGAGCGGACCCCGCTGTGCCGACGCCCGTCGCGTGCACGGGGCAACGAGCCGCGCTAGACAGCAGGCTGTTCCACAGTGCATTGTCCCGCCGCCGGTAACGCCTGTTGGGCGGCTGCAGGCCCGTGCAGGCGCAAGCCTCCGGGATCGCGGCCGGTTGCCGGGAAGCCGTTGTACGCGCCGGCCGGGGCGCTCGGGAGTCGTGAGCAGAGGATTTTCTGGTGCATGAGACGAACATCGGGGCGGTGCAGCTGACGGCGGGTCGCTGGCGGCGCTTCCGTGCGAGGGGGGCGGCACGCCGTGGACTCTGACGCGCAGGCACTCGTTGCCCGAGCGAGGGCGTGTCTCGAGCGCGCCTATGCGCCGTATTCGCACTTCCAGGTGGCGGCGGCGGTGCGCGATGAGCAGGGCCGCGTGTTCACGGGAGTGAACGTGGAGAATATTTCCTATGGGCTGAGCATGTGCGCCGAGCGGGTTGCAATCTTTGCAGCGGTCGCCGCCGGTGCACGGCGCATCACCGCCGTTGCCGTCACCAGCAGCGGGGCGGAGCTACTCTCTCCCTGCGGCGCGTGCCGGCAGGTCATCGCAGAATTCGCCGGCGAGGACGCGCCGGTCTACTGCGAGGCGGGCGGCGAGGTACGGGTCTGGTCGGTCTCGGAATTGCTGCCCAGCGGCTTTGCCGCTTCGCAGTTGCGCCGAGAGTAACGGATTCGTGGGCAGCCTTCAGGCCCTCAGCGCGCCGCGCCGCCGCGAAGAGCGATCCGCCTGTGCTGCGGATTGGCATGGTTGCCGGTGCACCTGCCTTGGCGAGGCGCGCCGGCGATACGGTGTTGACCTGCAGCCCGCCGTGGCATGACTCGTGATCACCCCGTGAACCGCGTCCTATCCGAGCCGGTCAGTCCGGACACTCACGCCGTCGAGACCCTCGGCATTGCTCCGGTACCGGACCGCGAGCGGAACATGCGCGTCGGTTCCCTGTTCGTGATCTGGAGCCTGGCGTCAGCCTCGGCGACGACCCCCGTGATCGGGCTGGTGCTGAAGGGCATGGGACTCGCGGGCTTCCTCTGGGTCAACGTGTTGGCCCTGTTCATCGGGCTGGTGCCCTCGATGCTGCTGGCGCACATGGGCCGCCAGGTGCCGATCATTTCCATGGTGATGGCGCGGCGGACCTACGGTATGGGCGGGGCAACCCTGCTGTCCGTGTTGTATACGGTGGTGGGGGCCGGGTGGTTCGGCCTGAACACCGATGTCGGTGGCCAGATCCTCGCGACGATATTTCCCGGCCACGGTGTGATGTGGTACCTGGTTCTCGGGGCCATCCAGATCGCGCTGGTGTTCTTCGGCATGGAGGTGCTGGAGAAGTTTTATAACTACACGGCGCTGGTGTTCCTGTTGTGCTACGCGGTGCTCGCGTATTACCTTTTCGAGCGCTATCCCTTCGTCATGCCCCGGCAGGTCGGTCCGATCGCCTGGGGCAAGGACATCGACCTCATCCTGAGCTTCAGCCTGCTGGCCTGGGCGTACATCTTTCCCACCGTAACACGCTTCTGTCCGCCGCCCACTCCTGACGAGAAGCCGGTCCGCCGTGCGTTGTACATGCTCGCCCCGGGCGTGGGTGTCATGTCGGCCGTTCTTACGATGGGGGCGCTCGGCCTGATCGCGCTGGGGATGACCGGCGATTGGAACATTGCGCTGCTCGGCAAGAGTCTGCCGGTCTGGGGGGAGGTATCGGCGATCGGCGTGATCCTCGCAATCGCTCACACCAATGCCATGAACCTGTATCCGGCCGTTACCACGCTGCTGGCGGTCAAACCGTCGGGCAGGACGTCGCACCGCATGCTGCAGCCGACCCTGGTGATCGTCCTCGGGATCTTCTCCACCGTGCTGGCCATCCTCGGTATCCTCGGATTCATCCAGGGGTTTCTCTCGGCCCTGGGCTCGCTGCTGTTTCCATTTACATTCATCCTCGTGGTCGATTGGTTCCACGGCCGCTATTACGCCGACTCAGTGTCGCTGTTCTACCGCACGCCGCGGCGCTTCGGGGAGTGGTTCGCGTGGCCCGCGCCGTGGGCGATCGCCATGCTGGTGGCCGGGGTGTTCCTTGGCGCATCGGAGCATGACTTGCCACCGATGCTGGTCCACTTCATTCCCTGGCAGGTCTGCTCGGCGCTGATCGTCACGGCCATTTACTACCTGGGTCTGCGTCTGGCGGGGCGGCGCATGCGGCGGCCGAAGGCCGCGTGAGCGGCCACGGACCCGAGAGCGTGTGCGGCGGGTTTGTGGAACAATAGCGGCCGTGGACAAGTTATTCATTTCGGCCGACCAGTTGCTGCGGGACTCGATGGAACTGGCCCGACGGGTCGTGGCGAGCGGCATGCGCCCGACGTTCCTGGTGGCCATGTGG
>OFHJ01000244.1_pt1 | contig 22600 bp, 17 predicted proteins | sample 1522001 | NCBI WGS metagenome assembly OFHJ01 (sample SAMEA2464838, study PRJEB22497) | soil metagenome | biome: Grassland; feature: Farmland; material: Clay | place: Australia | collected 2013-02-01 | depth 1.2 m | reverse complement strand
GAATCAAGAGAGGTTGTTGCAAAACGCCGGAGGGCAGCGCTCGCACGCTGTCTCCGACCGGGCGCCGGGGCTAAAGCCCAGTGTTTTAGGGGCCGGGGTTTCGCGGCGCTAAAGCGCCGCTCTATGTTTTCAGTGGGACCATCCGTGGGCACGGGGTATTTCCGCAGCCGGGCCGGCCGCGCGCAGCGCGACCGCACGCAAGCCGGAGGCATACCCCACGGCACCGGGTCCAGTGGAGCATTTGCGGCGGGGAGTGGCAGCCGGGGACGGCTACCCTACTTTCTTCGCGCCAACGGCGGGGCGTGACAGCCGAGGACGGCTGGCCCACGATCTTCGCTGCTTGCCGCGGCACCTCGCCGCGAATTGCAGGAGGCGAGGTGGGCGGGGCGGGCGGATTCCGGTAAACTGTTCCATCCCCGGTTCCCTGCCCTATGCCCCAGCTTTTTGAACCGCCTCGGTACATTGCCGTCGAAGGCCCGATCCGGGTGGGCAAGAGCACGCTCGCCGCCATTTTGGCCGAGCGGATGAATGCCCGCCGCGTGCTGGATGGCGATGAAAGTCCCTATCTGGCGCCGTTTTACGCCGGCGAGGCAGGGGCGGCGTTTCGCCTGCAAATGCACCTGCTGTTCGAGCGCTACCGGCAACTGCGGGATCTGGGCCCGGTGCGGCCGTCGGAGCCGGTGGTGGCGGATTATTTGTTTGAAAAGGACAAGCTATTCGCCTACGTCAACTTGAGCGACCCGGAACTGGCCATTTACAACCGCTACTTCGCGCAGTTCCGGCGCGACATCGCCACGCCCGATCTGGTGATTTACCTGAAGGCCTCGCCGGAGGTGCTGCGGCAGCGGCTGGCGCGGCGCAACTCCGCGGCCGAACGCCGGGTGGCGGATGAATATCTGGAGGAAGTGATCCGCGCCTACGATTACTTCTTCTTTCACTACACGCAAAGCGACCTGCTGGTGATTGACACCTCCGAGATTGACTTCGTCGAGCGCAACGAGGATCTGCAAGAGCTGCTCCGCCGGCTGGCGGAACCGATCAAAGGCACGCAATACTTTTTGCCGCTGGGGTCACAGTAGGCGGCGCATACGGCCGGGCCCGGGCCAGGCGAGACGGGGCGGGGGTAGGACGGCGCTGGCGGGGCGGGAGGTGCTACCATGGGCTTGGCTTCGATCCTGAGTGACGGAGACCGGTTATGCCTTCCACTACCCCTGCCGCAGTTCCCTTCACCGTCCCGCAATGCGGCGAACGCAAGCATCGCGGGGAAAGAATCACCTGCCTGACCGCCTACGATTTTTCCACCGCCCGGCTGTTCGATGAGGCGGGAGTGGATATTTTGCTGGTCGGCGATTCGCTGGGCATGGTGGTGGCCGGATTGCCCGACACGCTGGCGGTGGGCATGGCGGAGATGCTGTTCGCCGTGCGCGCGGTGCGGCGCGGCGTAAGGCGGGCGCTGATCGTGGCGGACCTGCCGTTCGGCTCCTACCAAACGAGCGCCGCCACGGGCGTGCGCAACGCGGTTCGCTGCCTGAAAGCGGGGGCGAGCGCGGTGAAACTGGAAGGCGGGCAATCGCGGCTGCGGCTGATTCGGCGCATGGTGGAGGCGGAGATTCCGGTGATGGGGCATTTGGGGCTGACGCCGCAGGCGGTGCGCCGCATGGGGGGCTTCGCGGTGCAGGCGCGATTGCCGGAGGCGGCGGAAGCGCTGCTCGAGGATGCGCAGGGGTTGGAAGCAGCCGGAGTTTTCGCGCTTGTGCTGGAAGGTATTCCGCGGGAAGTGGCGGCGCGGGTCACGGCCCGGCTGGCGATTCCGACGATCGGCATCGGCGCCGGTCCCGACTGCGACGGCCAGGTGCTGGTGGCGCATGACCTGCTCGGACTGACCGATACGGCGCCGAAGTTCGTGCGCCGCTACGCCGACCTGGCGACAACGATCCGCGCCGCGGCGCAGGCGTATTGCCGCGACGTGACGAGCGGAGCTTTCCCGGCCGACCGGGAGAGCTATCACGCGCCGGGGGCGCCGGTCGCGGTCCGGGCCCGGGGCTAGGGCCGGGGGCTTCGCCAAGCCGCACGCTCCCCTCGGTACCTGAGGTATGCAAATCTTCACCGACCCTCGGGCCTTCCAATTGGCCTGCCGCGCGCTGCGTCGGCCAGAGTCCGGCACGGAACGGTCGCTGGGTTTGGTGCCCACCATGGGCGCGCTCCACGCCGGCCATATGTCCCTGGTGGCGGCCTCACGCGCACGCAACGCGATCACCGCGGCCAGCATTTTCGTCAACCCGTTGCAGTTCGGGCCGCAGGAGGACTTGGCCACCTATCCGCGGCGACTGGAGCCAGATGCAGCCCAGTTGGAAGCGGCGGGCGTGGCGCTGCTGTTCGCTCCCTCTCCAGAGGCGATGTATCCGCCCGGTTTTACCACCTCGGTCGAGGTCACGGCGCTCTCGGAGCGACTGTGCGGAGCCAGCCGCCCGGGGCATTTCCGGGGGGTGGCGACGGTGGTGCTGAAGTTGTTTCTGCTGGCGGCGCCGCAGCGGGCATACTTCGGCCAAAAGGACGCCGCGCAGGTGGCGGTGCTGCGACGGATGGCGCGCGACCTAAACCTGGAGATCGAGATTGTCGTACAACCGATTGTTCGCGAAGCGGATGGCCTGGCGCTCAGTTCGCGGAACGCGTATCTGACCGAAAATGAACGGCCCGCGGCGCTGGGCCTGTCGCGCACGCTGCGGGCGATTGAGGCCGCGTACGCCAGCGGTGAACGCGATCCGCAGAAATTGCTGGCGGTGGGGGACACCGTCGTGTCGGCGACGCAGGGACTGCGATTGGATTATTTGGCGGCGGTGGATGCCGATTCGCTGGAGCCGGTGGCGCGCGCCGGTCCCAACACGCTGTTCGCCATCGCCGCGTTCGTGGGCAATACCCGGCTGATTGACAACTGGATGGTGCCTTAACAAATAATTGGTGCGGGCCCTAGCACCGCCGTCGGCAGGGCGTTCCCCCTTCCCTAGAAGCAGGGCTCAGCCCCGCTTCTGCGTCGCTGGAGCCGGCGCCGCTCTTCTTGCATCAGTTAAAGACTAGAGAACAGAACATCGCAAGAATATTCAATACCTTAGCGTCACTTTCTTCAGGCAAAACTAGATATTTTACTTGGACGGCGGCGCCGCGCCAGCGCGGCGTGTCCAGCGCCGTTGCGCGGGGTGGAGGAAGGGGCGGTAGACGAGGGACTGGACGAGCGCGGCTTGCTGAAGTGCATGCGGCGATAGATGTAAACCTGCTCCGGCTCCGAACCACCGACCACGGTACGGGTGCGCCGAATCGTGTTGCCGCCGGGCCCCAAGGCGAACGCAAGGTTCTCGGTGGTGCCGGGATGACCGGCGCCGCCGGGGCGGTGGATGCGGAGATGAATGGTGCGGCCGTCGCGCGAGCGCCAGGCCCGCTCGCTGCCCATCGCCGGACCGCCTACGTTGAGGGGATGGGTTTTGGCGTCGAGGTCGAACTTGCTTATGTTCAATGGATCGCCGTCGAAAATGAACGCGATGGTGAAGGTTTTCGCCGTCTCCGTCAGATGGATGACACTAGAATGGCCGCGCATCATTTCCGGCACGTTGCGCGAAGCATGGGTATCCAGCTCAAAGGTGCCGTTGAAGGCGGTAGTGTTGTTGGCGGCGTGATGACAGCCCGCCGCAGCCAGGCCGGCGGCGAGCACGATTCCCAATAGCGGCAGCTTCACCCGAACATTATAGGCGCGGCAGGCGGCGGCGCGCGGATTCGACATCAGGGCGCCGCGGCCGGGGGCCGAGCAATGGCGCGCCAGAGGCGGTGGGCGCTGACGGCGGGTGGGCGCAGGGGGCCTCGGCGCGGCGGCAGGGCCAATGTCGAGGCGGGCGCGGCTTCCCAGCGCGATGCGCCATGATTGGCGCGGGCCCCAGCCCCGCCAGAGGCGGGGCGTCCGGTGTTCCCTCGGAGCGCGGCCGAGCCCGGCTTATGCGATGGGCTGGGCATTGTCTCGCCGCGCCGTGCCGCATGCCGCCTCGCCGCGCCGCCCTGCTGGGATGCGATCAGCGGGCGACGGGGCGCATCACGCGCAGCAGGGGTCGGCCGTGAACGTCTTGCAGGGGAAAGTAGACGCGGTGCTGGGAATCCACCGCGACGGAATGGGCCTCATAGGCTAAATGGGCCCGGCCCAGGACATGAAGGCGGCGGGCGCGGAGCGCGAACACCGAGACCACACCGTTTTCGGCGGCTACGTATAGCCGTTGCAGACCGGCGTCGAATTTCAGCACATCGGGATATTTGCCCAGGCGGTTGATCGCCAGCACGCGGTGGGTGCGGAGATCGAAGGTCAACAGGCGCGCGTTATGATCGCAGGCCACGAATGCGAGGCGGGCGGAAGAATCAATGAGCAAGCCGTGGTCATGCTGACAGCCGGGCAAGGGATAACTGGCCACGATCCGGTCGGTCGCGGGATTGATCGCTTTCAGCCGGTTCTCCGTTTGCACGTCCACGTAGACCCGGCCGCTGCCGGGATCGAACTGGCTGTTGCCGGCTTGGCCGCCCAGATGAATGGTGGCGACGCGGCGCTCCGTGCGGGTATCAATGACGGTGTCGGTGCCGCCGAGCTCATCGGAAACGAACAAGCGATGGCGCCCGGGAACGTAGGCCATGCCGTCGGGATACACACCGCCGGGAATGCGCGCGAGGATGCGCAACGTGCGCTCGTTGATGGCGAAGACCTGATTGAAGCCGGTGGCGGAGGCATAGACGCGGCCCAGAACCGGCACGGCCAATACGCCATGCACGTGGGAGACTCCGGGAACGACGCCTTGCAGGCGCTGGCTGCGGGTGTTGAAGCGGAGCACCTCGCTGTCGCCGAGGTGGGAGATGAACAGCATGCCGGTGCGGGGATCGAAGCTTTCATAATCGAAGCGCGTGGCGCGGCCCGGCAGCGGGATGTCGCGCACCAATCGGAGAGGCAGAGCCTTATGGAACGGCCGGGGACGCGGTGGTGCCGCCGCGGCGGTGGTGGCCAACGCGACAGCGGCAACGATGACGGCCAGCCACCGGCCGGAGCGAATGATTGGCGCCGGCCCCATCGAACGGCGGTTGTTGCGCGCGCCGACGACGAGGTTGTTGGCGCAGTGGGAAGCAGTGGTCGGGAATTTCATCATCGTTTGCCTCGTGGCCTTGGCGCCGGCGCACCGGGACGAGCGGGGCGCGGCTGGGTTGGGGCGTAAGCTGGCGGCTGGGACTGCGGCATCAGCGGCTCGGGAAAAATCGTTTTCGGGTTGTACTTCCGCATTTGCCGCAACTCTTGAGGCGTGATCTTGGGCAGGTGGCGAATGAAGTTTACCAATTCCCAGGTCTCGCGCCGCGAATCGTCGGGAAACGCCGGCATGCCGCTCAAGCGGATACCGTTGCGGATGGTGTAATACAAATCACCGTCGCTTTTGTCCTGGGTGGTAAAGCCGCGCAGGTCGGGAGGATGGGGATAGAGGTTCTTGCCGAACATGGTCTTGCCGTCACCGTTATTGTCGTGGCAGATGGCGCAATGGGCGGCGAAATGCTCGCTGGCGGCGGCCAGCGCGGGGGGGGTAGGGGGATAGGGATTTTTGCGGTGGGAGGCGCGGCTGGGGAGAGCCAAGCTGCGCATGGCGCGGGCCAAGAAGGCCTCGATGCCGGTGGGTTTGGCACGAGCGCTGAAGCCGCCGGCGCTGCCGAGCCAGAGAAAGAAACCACCGACCAGAACGGCGAGCACCACCACGATGATGGCGACAATCCAGGGAACGCGGCGCGACTTGGGAGGCGTTGGCGGGGCGGGGCTTTTGGGCGTGGGACCAGAAGGGGAGTTGCGGCGGTCATTGCCGCGAGGAGGCCGGGCATCGGACATATTTTTATTGTGCCCCGGCGTTGGCGGCGCGTGCGGGAAACGGGCAGGTCCCAAGCAGCAACGACAACGGGCCACGGCGCTGACGCCGAATGGGCTCAGGGCTAAGTTCGGCTAACCTGCCACTATGCAGCTCGGAAATGGCGGGCGGAACGGTAACAGAGAGCGGATCGGGGGACGCGAGAATGACGGCAGACCGAAAAGGCCATTCCTTGACGGGCATTGCACCGGGGGTTGCGCCCAGCGGAACCGGCTGCCAGTTATGCCTGGCCAGCGGCGGCTGGTGGTTCCATCTGCGCCGCTGCGCGCAGTGCGGGCACATCGGCTGCTGCGACAGCTCCCCGAGCCAGCACGCGACGCGACATTACCAGGAAACCGGACATCCCATCATCGCCAGCTTCGAGCCCGGCGAAAAGTGGTTCTATGACTACCGCAGCGGCGCGATGACGGCGGGGCCGGCGCTGGCGCCGCCGCGCTGGCATCCCGCCGAGCAGCCCGCGCCCGGGCCCAAAGGCAAGGTGCCGGGCGATTGGGAGTCGCTGTTGCACTGAACGGCGGCGGAGGCCGCACGAACACGGACCGGAACGCTGCGACCGCGCCGAACGCTGAACGCCAAGCGCGGCGCGGCAGCCCTTCCCTTCCCGGGGCGGACGGTTCCTCGCGCAGGGGCGGCCGGGCGAAACAGGGCCGCAGGCATGCGCCGGGATCGGCCGCGCGCAGCGCGACCGCACGCAAGCCGGAGGCATAGCCCACAACCGGCCTCGGCGGGAGCATTGACGCAGGCGGCGCGGCGGACAGCGCTTAAGCTTCAGCCGGGACGGCTACCCCACTGCGCACGAATCAATGGGCAGCCGGGGACGGCTACCCTACTATCTTCGTTGCCTCGTGCGCGGCAGGGCGGCTGCGAGCCGAAGCGGTTCGCGGCGCTGGCCGGTTCCCTATGCTACATTTCGGCGAAAGGAGAGCTGATGCCCAGGTTACTTCCCGGCTGGACCACGGCGCTCAACCATCATGCGGCATTTGTTCATTTCCCGATTGTCTTGTGGCTCGCCGCACTCCTTTTTGAGATCGTCGCCATTGGGCGCCGGAACAACGTCATCCACCGCACCGCCGTCTGGCTGCTCTGGCTGGGTTCGATCGCCGGGGCGTTTGCCGTCGCCACCGGGCTAATCGCGGCGCGCACGGTTCCCAGCGGCGTCGGCCACGTCCTCAAAATCCACGAAGAGCTGATGCTCGCCAGTTTCTCCCTGGCGGTCGCCCTCTCCGCGCTGGCGCTGATGGCGCGCGGTCCCATGCGTTTCACTCTAAGGACCGTGTGGCTGGTGGGTTTGGTCTTCCTAACCGCTCTCGTGATTCTTGGCACGGATCGGGGCGCGGAAATGGTGGACCGCTACGGGTTCGGCGTGGACGGCGCAATGCGCAGGGCGCCTATTTCTCTGACTGCTGGGCCCAAGTATCAGCCGCAGGACCTACAATATGTTGGGTCGAAAGCGTGCGAGCCCTGTCACGCGGCCATCTATGCCAGTTGGAAGCGGACGCCGATGGCGAATGTGGTGCGCGACCCACGGCAGCACCCCAATGCAATCCTCGCAAACTTCGCAGACGCGCCGTCGTTCGTCAATTTCACCAAGTCCCAGATCGCTTTTGTCTATGGCAGCATCTGGAAACAGAACTACTTCACAAAGGTTGGCAATGACTATTATCCCCTGCCGGCCAAATGGGACATCGCGCATCGCAAATGGATTCCATACCTGGTGAAAAAGGGCGACGACTGGTGGGCGCCGTATTACCCACCGCACGACAGGGACCACCCGACCGGGCCGACGTGCAACGGCTGTCATTCCGTCAACTACAACATCCAAACGCACACCGTCACGGAGTGGAATGTCGGCTGCGAGGATTGCCATGGGCCTGGCAGCGCGCACGCGGCGCATCCGACGGCCACCAACATCGTGAACCCCGCCCATTTGAACAATATCGCCGCCAACAACGTTTGCATCCAATGCCACGCCCAGGGGCGCCCGGTGGGGAATCCTATTGACGGACAGTATTACGATTGGCCGGCTGGCTTTGACCAAGCGATCCGCCGCGTGGGCTTTGCAACCGCCCTCGGCGACCTCCAGGAGTATTGGCGACTCCAGCCGCATCGCCTGGGCGAATCCGGCTTCTACTACTATGCGGATGGCACTGCCCACAAGAATCGCATGCAGGGCAACGACTTCGTCCAAAGCTTGATGTACCGGCACGGCGTCACCTGTTTCGATTGCCACCAGGTGCACGGCACGAAGAATCCTTTCGAGCTGAAGGTGCCGCCCAACCAGATGTGCCTTGAGTGCCACGCCCCGGGATCGGAAAATGGCCCCTACGCCAGGACCATTGAAGCGCACACGCACCACAAGCCGGGCACTCCCGGCAGCCAGTGCATCTCATGCCACATGCCCGCAATAGAAACGCAAGGCGTGCCGGGGCAGTTCGACCATGACCACACGTTCCGCTTCATCACGCCGGCGATGACGGAGAGGTACGGGATTCCGAACACTTGCATCCTCTGCCACAAGCAGAAGACGGACCAATGGGCCACCAAATGGCTGGAGCGGTGGTATTCGCCCTATCGAATGGAGTGATGCGCCATGGCGCGAGCCGACCGGCGCGGCGGCGGGAGAACGTGGGAGGCAAGCGCCCGGTGAGATTCGGGCCGGCTGTCGGCGTGTTCATTGCGCTCCCGCCCATGGGCCGGCGCAGCGCGACCGCACGCAAGCCGGAGGCATAGCCCACATCCGGTTTCAGCGGAAGCATTGGCGCCGGCGGCGCGGCGAGCCGATTTGCGCGCCCCAAGCGCCACAGGATCGGCATCCGGCACGGCTGCCCCACACCCGCTCCTGCGGCAGCCGGGACGGCTACCCTACTATCTTCGTTGCGGGGGGGCCTCGTGCGCGACGGAGCGACTGTGGGCTGAAGCCCACGGCCCAAATGATTGGCGCGGGCCGCAGCGCGGCTACGCCGCGTGTCCCGCTTACGCGACGGGCTGAAGCCTGTTCCACGGCGGCGGCGGTTCAGGCGATGGCGGCGAACGGCGGCCGGGACGGCGAGCCGACCCGTGTGCGGGCAGGGACCGACCGAGGCGACAGGCGAGGACTAGGTTGTTGGAAAACCCGGGAACGCACCGGTCGCGGAGTGTTTCCGGTCTGGCGCCGGGGCTAAAGCCCAGTGTTTTACGGGGCGGAATTTCGCGGCGCTAAAGCGCCGCTCTACACCATCGGTGGACGGCCGCTTTTTCAGTAGCCTCAAGGCGGCTAGCCTGCTTTCGTTGGCACCGCGGCCGGGGACGGCTGGCATACTGCGTCCGAATGAATGGGCAGCCGGGGACGGCTACCCTACTTTCCTTGCCGTGGTTCGGGGCGCGGGCGGTTATTGGCGCTGGGCGAGCGGCAGGATGATGTAGGTGGCGTGCTCCGGGGTGTGGTAGATGCGCTGCGTGGCCTTGACGTAATCCGAGGGCTTGGCCTTGAAGATGTTGGGGACGAAGGTCTGGGGATTGCGGTCGTAGAGTGGGAACCAACTGGACTGGATCTGGATCATGATGCGGTGGCCGGGCAGAAAGACATGGTCGGCCGCGGGCAGGGCCCAGCGATAGACGAGGGGCTTGTTGGGCGTCAGCGGCGAGGGATGCGACAGGCTCTTGCGGTAGCGGCCGCGGAAGATGTCCATGGAGATGGCCAGCTCATAGCCGCTCATTTTGGGCTGGCGGGCATCGTCCTGGGGATAGACGTCAATGACCTTGACCACCCAGTCGGAATCCGTGCCGCTGGTGGAAGCGACCAGGTGCACCACGGGCCGGCCGCTGACGCGGACGGCATGGGTCAGGACCGGCGTCTCATAGGTTTCAACGTCGGGACGGGCTTGGGCGGGGCGCTGATCGCCGACCAGCCACTCGGGCCAGGTGCGGGTCTCGGCCGGGGGTACCGGGCGGGGGCGATAAGGGACCGGCGTGGCGGGATTGGAAATGTACTGATCGTAGCCAGCGGCGGTGGGCGGCCGGGGAGGCTGGAAGCCCAACCCGTGATGGGCATGAAGGTAGATGGGACGGCGGCGTATGGCGCAGTCGCCGGGACAGGACGGCCAGCTCTGGAGATGTTCCCAATGGTCGGCACCGGTGAGATAGGCGGTGACGTGGGCGAGATGGGCATTGGGGCCGCCATCGAGATGCTGCTCTAGAAAGGGCAAAAGAATGTGGCGGCGGAAGTAGGCGGAGGTGTTGGAGCCGAACTGGATGGCGCCCAGGTGCGTGCCCTCGGCGGCTTCCTGGCCGTGGTACCACGGGCCCAGGGTCAGATATAGGTTGTGGCGGTTGCCGGGGATGGCGTAGAGAGCGCGATAGACGGCCAGGGCGCCGTAGATGTCTTCCTGGTCCCACTCACCGGCGACCAGCATGGTCGGCACGGTCAGCGGCTCCTTGGCGAGGATCTTGTCCACGGCTTGATCGCGCCAGAACTTGTCGTAGGAGGGATTGTTGACGATCTTGTTCCAGAAGCCGAGCTGGCCCATGCCGTATTCCTTGGCGAGGACGCTGGGATTGCCGGCCTTGAGGTACATGGTGTAGTCGTCGTGATAGGGCTGGAACCAGTGCACGGTGTTGCCGCGCGTCGCCTCCTGGGAATAGATGTAGGGCATCATCTGTTCGCGGAAGGCGCCGTGATGGAACCAGTCGTCGCCGATCCAGCCATCCACCATGGGGTTTTCCGGCACGGCTGCCTTCAAGGCGGGGTTGGGATGGACCAGGCCCATCAGCGCCTCAAACCCGTCATAGGAAATGCCCATGATGGCCACGCGGCCATTGCTCTGCGGCACATGCTTGGCCAGCCAGCCGATGGTGTCGTAGGCGTCGGTGGCGTCGGAGACCGGAGTAGGATTCAGCGGCCCGCGGACGTAGCGGTTCATGATGTAGTCGCCCTGAGAGCCGTACTTGCCGCGCACGTCCTGGTAGACATGGATGTAGCCGGCGTGGAGGATGACGTCGCTGGCCTCGCGCGCGCGGCTGGCGAAGCGGTCGGCGTCGTAGGGGGTCCGCTCCAGCACGATGCCGGCGTCGTGGGCGCCGTTGGGGATGACGATGACGGTGTTGAGCTTGATGCCGTCGCGCATGGGAATCTCCACCACGCGGCGGGTGTAGCCCAAGTTTTGCGGCACGGGATGGAAATGCGCCGGCGTCTCGGTGGGCAGTTGGGGATAGTGGGAGGGGTGCGTGGCGGGAGCTTGCGCGGCGGCGGCGACGGCCAGGCTGGCAAACAACCCCGCCGCCAGCAAACCGCGGAGTGAGCAACGAATCATTGGCGCGGGCCCCAGCCCCGCCACGGGCGGGGTGTCCCACATACGCACGGGGAGTTTTGCGGCCTTCTCGCTCCTGGTTTGCCCCTCGGGCAAAAGGCACGGCACGCGCAAAGTGAGAGAGGTTTGGATGGGCATGGGATCACCTGGCCGGAAGCAGCGCGGCGAGTTTACCACGTTTGGCGGCGGCATTGACGGGCTGGGGCGCCGGCCTTGCCGCTGGCGGGGTGCCCCGCGTTCCCAATGATCGCCGCGGTCCGCCCCAGCCCCGCCGTCGGCGGGGCGTCCGTCCCGCATTGCCCAGGCGCGGGGCTGGGGCCCGCTTATGCGCCGGGCTGGGCCGGGGGGCCCCCGCAACCCCAGCCCGACGGTCACCTGGCGCGGGGCGCTCTCCCGCTTACGCCCGGCGGCGAGCGTTGGCGGCGGAAGCTACGGAGTGCTGGCTAGCGCCGGTTCCACTGCGGCGACGGGCGCACGACTTGGTTCCGAGATTTCCGCGTGGCAGCCGGCGATGCAGACCAGCGCGTTCACTAAGCGGGCCGCGTCCGGCACGAAATAGCCGTCCTTGGAATCGGCTAGCGCCACCAGCCAGCTTCGCCGCAGAAGACGGAGGCGGAGCAAGAGCAGATCGCCTTGGAAGGGACGACCGACGGCGGCGGAGCGCAGGAGCGGTTCCCGCCAAGCCTGCGCGGCGGTGATAGCGACCGCTGTATGGGCGCGGGCGGCGCCCGGAGGCACCAGTACGCTTTTGATTTGCGGGTTGGCGACCAAGATCGCTGCGGCCGGGCTGCGGATTTCCCAGCAAAGAATCCGCCGCGCCCCGGTCCAGGCGCGGAACATGGCCAAGGTGGCGGCGTGCAGTTGGTTGCCGCCGCCGGTGGCGAGCAAACGCTTGATCGTATCCCGGCGCTGATCGCTGACGATGCCGATTCCGGGGAGGTATTTCAGCATCAATTGCCGGGCGGAGTGGACCTGAGCCTTGACGTAGATGGCCTTGAGGAACGTTCGCACGGTGTTGGGTGCGATCTGCAGAGAGCCGGCGATGTGCCGCACCTGGTGGCCGGCAAGCAGCGCCACAATGATCTGGCGCTCCCGCAGCGTGTACATCGCCAATTCGGCACAGTCCGCCGAGAAATTCATCGTTGCCTGCCCTTCGGACCGGACCGTAGGCCCACGCCCTGGCGCGATGCTTGCCCCAGCATGGGAGGAAGTCAACTCCCCAAATGGGGGGTGGACCAGCGGGCGGTTGGTTGCTTGCGGGCGGCAGACGCGGCCGGGGGGGCCGACGACCTGGGGTGGATGGCGGGGACGCCTGGTGGGCTGCCGTCCGCGGGGTAACCGCCAAAGCCGGGAGCGGGACGGGAACAATCGGCGACAATGGGGAGCGGGGCGATTAGCTCAGTTGGTCAGAGCGCCTGCCTTACAAGCAGGAGGTCGAAGGTTCGAGCCCTTCATCGCCCACCAGGCCCTCCCTGCTGCCCACACGCGCCGTGCCCGTAGATTGGCGCGGGCCCCAGCGCGGCTACGCCGCGCGTCCCGCTTACGCGCCCGGCTGGACCGGGCGCCCCTCGGCCCCAGCCCGGCGGTCGTCTGGCGCAGGGCGCTGCCCCGATGCGTCGCTGGGGGCCACGCCGCTTCGCTTGCTGAGGCGGGCCGCAGCCTTCTTCTGCGCGCCTTGGGCGCGCCGGGAGTTTCGCGGCCTTTCCGCGCCTGCTTTGCCCCCCGGGCAAAAGGGCGCGGCCCCCGCGACAGGAGCGCGACCGCAATGGCTCGCTCACGGTTGGACTAGAACTGCTCCGAAAACGCCTTGGCCCGCTGCGACGGTGACGGGCACGCCATCATTCTCGACCGGCGTGGTTGCACCTGAGCCTAGATCCAGTATCAGTAGTTGCGTCGCGGGCTTCGGTCCGGACTTGTTGGTGAAGGCCTTGATCCCCACGGCAAACGCGTACGCGTTCCCGCCAACCTGCACGACTGCGTCGACGTTCAAGCTGGTGGGCTTCCCGGCTGTCGTTTTTAGGGTCGAGGGATCGACTTGGTAGAGCGCCGCCGGTAGCAAAGCTTCCTCGTCCAGGTAGGTTGAATCTTCACGGCTGAGATCGAACGAGACTTCGTCATAAGTTATGTAGAGTTTTCCGTTCAACCCGGTAATGGTTTCGTCACAGAGGACGAGCCAGCTGTTGTTGATAATCGTGAACGGTGCGTCAACGTCGGCCGGGACGCCGGTAGCCCCGATCAGCTTGGCCAAGCCCGTCGTGGGATCGACGGAGTAAAGGTTTTGGATGCCTCCGCCCACATTCAGATCCGTCATGTAGAGAATCCCGTTAACCGCGCCCAGGGCAAAAGCGTCGAACCCCAAGCCCGTTGGACCGATGTCGGTGACCTGGCCGGTGGAAGGATTGATGGAAACAAGGTCGCCGTAGTTGTTTCCGCCGGTGGATAGGCTGTACAGGGCGCCGTTCAACCAGACCAAGCTACCCAGGCTTTCGGGCGTATTCGGGCCGATTTGGTGAAACTCGCCGGTGGGAAGGTCCACCGTTCCGAACTCGCCGGTAAGGGTGACGACGTATACCTTGGGCCCGGGAGTCGCGGCCCGAGCGCCCGGAACCAAGCCAAAAGAAGCCGCCAGCGCCGCCAGAGCCAGCGCGGGCCGCCAGGAGAATGCCCACTTGCTTGCGGATCGTGGAATGAGAGTGAATTTCATGTTGCCTCCTTTTGATCGGCGGCTCGCGCCGCCCTCATTTGCTATAGGCGCAATCGGGCGGGGAAAACTATCATCAGAGCACGGGGCGAATTGGAGCGGCTGGGCAAAGAGGGTATAATTCGGGCAATTCGGGATGCTGGGGGATGAAAACAGCGCACGATTCCGAAGTGGAGGAGGTAAGCCGGCTGCTCCGTGCATGGAGCGAAGGGGACGCAGCCGCGTTGGAAAAGCTGACCCCGATCGTCTACCAGGAGCTTCGTCGCCTGGCGCGACGCTACATGGGAGCCGAGCGGCCAGGGCACAGCCTGCAAACGACGGCGCTGGTGAACGAAGCCTATCTGCGGTTAGTAGATTACAAGCGGATGCAATGGCAGGACCGCGCGCATTTCTTCGCGGTTTCCGCGCAGCTGATGCGGCGGATACTGGTGGAGCACGCGCGCCGACGCAACCTGAAACGCGGGCGAGGCCTGGCGCGCGTTTCCCTGGAACAGGCGGCGGCCTGCGGCGGCGCGCGCGCTCGCGATCTGGTGGCGCTCGACGACGCCATGGATGAGCTCGGGCGGCTGGACCCGCGGAAGGTGCAAGTCGTGGAAATGCGCTTTTTTGGCGGGCTCAGCGTGGAGGAAACGGCCGAAGTCCTCCGCGTGTCCCCGGTGACGGTGATGCGGGATTGGAATACGGCCAGAGCCTGGCTCTACCGCGAATTGGCTGGTGGAACGAATCGTGGACCCCGACCGCTGGCGACAAGTCGATAGGCTGCTCGCCGCCGTCTTGGAGCGTCCACCGGCCGCGCGCGCGGAATTTTTGCGCCGCGCGTGCGCGGGCGACGAGGATCTGGCGCGCGAGGTGTCGTCTCTGCTCGCTTCGCAGGAAGAGGCGGGAAGCTTTCTGGAAAGCCCGGCGATGGAAGTGGCGGCGGAGGCGGCGACCGTCAGGAAACCGCAAACGTCCGCGGCGGCGGTTCCCCTGATCGGCCGAACCTTCTCTCACTACCGCATCGCCGAGAAGCTGGGCCGCGGAGGCATGGGGGTGGTCTACCGGGCCGAGGACGTCCGGCTGGGCCGGAATGTGGCGCTCAAGTTTCTGCCCGACGATGCCGCTGAAGACGCGCAAGCGCTCAGCCGCTTCCAGCGGGAAGCGCGGGCCGCTTCCGCTTTGAATCATCCCAACATCTGCACAGTCCACGATATCGGCGAACAGGATGGGCGCTCCTTCCTCGTTATGGAATACCTGGAAGGGGCTACCCTGGCGCAGCGCATTGGCGGACGCCCGCTGGAAATCAATGCACTGCTCGCCCTGGGGATCGAAATCGCCGACGCGCTGGACGCGGCCCACGCCGCCGGGATCATCCACCGCGACATCAAGCCGGCCAACATTTTCGTGACTCGAACGGGCCACGCCAAAATCCTCGACTTCGGCTTGGCGCAACTGCGCGGCCGAGGCCCAAGCGCGAAAACCCTCACGGCCATCACGGGCAAAGGCGTGGTGATGGGCACCTTCGGCTATATGTCTCCTGAACAGGCCCGCGGTGAGGAGCTGGACCCGCGCAGCGATTTGTTCAGCTTCGGCGTTGTGCTCCATGAAATGGCTACGGGGCGGAGCGCCTTCGACGGGCAGAGCGCAGCGGTAGTGTTCGAAGCCATTTTGAATCGCATGCCCCCTCGGGCCGAGCGGCTGAACCCATCGCTTCCGCCGCGACTTGGGGACATCATCGAGAAGACGCTGGAGAAGGATCGCGAGCTGCGCTGCCAGTCCGCCGCCGAGCTGCGCGGGGATTTGAAACGCTTGCGGCGCCACTTGGAGCGCGCGCGGCAGGAAAAGACGGATGCCTCCTCGGCGCCGCAGCCCGGCGTCCTCGGCACGGCTGACGCGCAAGAAGCCGCTGTCGCCGCGCGGCGCGGCACGCTTCGGAAGACCGCGCGGATCTGGGCGGCGGGTGCGACGATTGCCCTGGTATTTGCACTGGCAGGAATTATGGGGAGAGTGTTTTTTGAGCGTGCCACCGCGCTACCGCGCGTGGTGCGCATCGAGCCCTTGACCCACGATGGCCGCGTCAAGGGCAACGAAGTGGGGCCGACCCCTTTGGTCACCGATGGCGAGAGAATCTATTTCACGGAACTTGCCGGCGTAGTGCCGCTGCTATCGCAGGTCTCCACCAGCGGCGGCGAGACTCTGGCATCGCCAGCGCCGTTTCCGCAAATCTATCCAACATCAATTTCCGCCGACGGCTCATCCTTACTCATGGGCGGCTCGGTGGAATACGCCCAGGACATGCCCTTTTACGCCGTGGATCTGCCGGGAGGAACCCCGCGGCGGTTGGACGATTTCAAGGCGCAGGACGCGGCGTGGTCGCGGGACGGAAAAGAACTCGTGTACGCCGCGGGTGGGGATCTTTACCTGGCCTCGTCGGACGGCAGCGGGGCGCGGAAAGTGATCTCCGCGGACAACACGATTTTTTGGCCGCGAATTTCTCCGAGCGGAAAAGTCATCCGCTTCGCCGATGGTTTCTTCAAAGAAAACACCAAGCTGTGGCAAGTCGGTGCGGATGGGACGGGATTGCGGGAGGTAGCGGCGGAGGTTCCAGAAGCCTGCTGTGGGGACTGGTCACCAGACGGAAAAGAATTTTATTTTCAGGGCTTGGCTGATGGACTGTCGAGCATCTGGGCGCTGGCGGCGGGCAGCAGCAAGCCAGTGCAACTGACCAACGGGCCCTTGAGCTTCCGCTCGCCCGCGGTCAGCCCGGACGGCAAGAAGCTCTTTGTCGTGGGCGAGGAACAGCGCGGTGAATTAATGAAGTACGACGCGAAAACCGGCCAGTTCCACGCGTTTCTTGCAGGGATTTCGCCCGATTGGGTAGCCTTCAGCCGCGATGGTCAATGGCTAGCCTACACCACACTGCAAGATGGCATCCTCTGGCGCGAACGCGTGGACGGCAGCGACAAGCTGCAACTGACGTTTCCGCCCATGCAGGCGACTATGGTGTGTTGGTCGCCCGACGGAACGAAACTGGCCTTTTCGGCGCGTACGCCCGGAGAGCCATGGAACATCATGGCGGTGAACTCCGATGGCAGCGGGCTGGAAAAAGCATACCCGGAGAACATCGCGCAGGTGAGCCCAAGCTGGTCACCAGACGGCCAGCACGTCAGCTTCGACGACCCCCCTAGCTACATGCATGCGCAGCCTGGGCAGATGCAACCCGGTCAGGTGGAAATCAAGACCGTGGATCTGCGCAGCCATCAGGCCATGTCCGTGCCGGGTTCGCAGGGGCTTTTCGGTTCTCAGTGGTCGCCCGATGGTCGTTATCTTGTCGCTCTCATGCCAGATGGGCTGGGCCTCAAAATGTACGACAAGGGCACGGCGACCTGGAAGAAATTTGCCAGCCGCCTGGAGATCAACTTCGAATTCTGGAGCCGCGATAGCCGGTACGTTTATTTCGATACGCTGAGTGCCGACCCGGCGTTTTACCGCGCGCACGTGCCGGATCTGAAGATCGAGCGCGTCCTCAACCTCAAAGGGTATTGTCGTCCGTTCGGGTTCATCGGCGCTTACAGCGGCCTCGCGCCTGATGGCTCCCCGTTGATCGTAAACGACGTGGGCTGGCACGAAATCTACGCCCTGGATTTGTCTTCGCGATGAATCAGGCACGCGCGGGGCAACTTCGGTTTAGCTCGCCGCTCGTCAAGGCGCGAAAGCTGCCGCGGAGTTATATTCCCAAGTTTGCGGAAATCGCGGGAAGGCTAAGCGAGCAAGTGATTGAAATTGCAGGCAGATGATTGGTGGACGTGGCCGGGCTTCCTCGGCCCGGGGGTTACCAATTTCGGCACCCGGCCCACGGGTTTTTCCTGCCCCAAAGGACATTGCGGATTTGCGCGCCGCGCGCCTAGAATTCGGCACATTATGCGCCGGCGGCACGCGATCGCGTTTCTCAGTGGGGCATTATTGGCAATTGCCGTGGCCAGTTCGGCTGGGGCGCAAACACCGCCGGGCGGAAATAGCAGTCCTGGGACCCAATACTCCCAATCTACCCGGAACCCCTATGCCGACTGCCGCGCCCCGTCCGGAGCCCGGGAATTGGCGGCGGCGCGACGGTTGGCGATGCAGGGAAATGCACCCGCCGAGTGCGCGCTGGGCGCCGCCTATTTCCATGGCCAGGGCGTGCCGCAGAACATCGCCAAGACGGCGTATTGGTACGGCAAGGCGGCGGCGCAGGGGGACGCCTACGCCGAGAACCACCTGGCCTTTCTTTACATAACCGGCCAGGGCGTGCCTCAGGACGACGCTAGGGCGGCATCTTGGACCGCCAAGGCTGCGGCGCAGGGTTTCGCCCTTGCCGAGGACAACCTCGGCTTTCTTTACCAAAACGGCCAGGGCGTGCCGCAGGACTACGCCCGGGCGGCGCGCTGGTATGCCAAGGCGGCGGCGCAGGGGAACGCCCGCGCCGAGTCCAACCTTGGCGTGCTTTACCAAGAGGGCCAGGGCGTGCCGCAGGACGACGCCAGGGCGGCGCACTGGTACGCAAAGGCGGCGGCACAGGGGAACGCCAACGGCGAGTGTGACTTGGGCGCGCTTTACCAGCGCGGCGAGGGCGTGCCGCAGGACTATGCCAGGGCGGCGGGCTGGTACGCAAAGGCGGCGGCGCAGGGGAACGTCCTCGCCGAGGCCAAGCTGGGCGCGCTTTACCAACGCGGCCTGGGTGTGCCGCAGGACGACACCCAGGCGGCCTATTGGCTACGCAGGGCGGCGGGGCAAGGAGACGGCGACGCCGAATTCCAACTGGGTACTTTGTACTCCGACGGCCGTGGCGTGGCGCAGAACGACGCCCGGGCGGCGTATTGGATCCGCAGAGCCGCGGCGCAGGGCGACGCGGAATCCGAGGCCCTCCTTGGCGCCTTCTACCAATACGGCCGTGGCGTGCCGCGGGACTACCGCCGGGCGGCGTTTTGGTACCGCAGGGCTGCGCGCAAGGGAGACGTGCACGCCGAGGTTCACCTTGGCGCTCTTTACCGCTTCGGTTTCGGCGTCCCGCGAAACTACGCCAAGGCGGCGTTTTGGTACCGCGCGGCCGCCCTTCAGGGCAGCCGCCATGCCGCGGCCGTCCTGGGCAGGCTCTACGAACGAGGCCGGGGCGTCCCGCAGGATTACCGCAAAGCGGCGTATTGGTATCGGAGGGCGGCAGAGCAGGGGGACGCCGACTCCGAGGTCAAGCTCGGCTTTTTTTTCCTAGACGGCCAGGGCGTGCCGCAGGATTACGCCGCCGCGTACAAGTGGTTCATCCTGGCGAAGGCCCATGCAAACCCCAGAAGCAGAGAATACCGGTTGGCCCGCCGCGCAATGAGAAAGCTGGCGGCGCGGATGACTCCGGCACAGATGGCGCGGGCCCAGGCGGCGGCGGACCGCTGGTGGCACGAGCACAACGGCCAGCCCTGACATCCGCCGGATTGGCACGGGGCATCCGCACCCAGCCGGCGAATGCCGAAGTCCTGATTGAAGGCAGATTCGTCGGCGACTCCCCGGCGACGGTGGTCGTCTCGCCCAGCCAGCATACCGTCGAGGTGGAGAAGGCCGGTTATGCGGCGTGGCGACGGACCATTTACGTCCAGGGCTGGCACGCGCACCTGAAAATCCACCTACGCCCCAACTCCCCGACCGCAGGGCAATAATCTTCCGCGATCCCGGCGCCGCGGCTGCGGGCGGGAGGCGTACGCCCCCGTGAGCCGGAGTGCGGCTGGGCGCATTTCGTTCCGAATTGCCCGGCGGTCGCGTCGCGGCCCGGCGGCGACCACGCGCGGTCGCGAACCATGCTTCCGGCTTCCGTTTGGCGGCGGCACCGGCGCCGGCGCCAGCGAGTCCTTTTCTGTCGGCGATGGCACGGGGGGCGGGAGGCTGCCAAGATGGAAGACGGAGGCGATGCGGAGGCGGCGCGGGAAACGGGATGGAGCTGACGATATCGAAAGAGGATTACCTGAAGGCGATCGCCGAGGCGGAGAGCGAGGAAGGGCCGGTGATCGCGGCCACGCTGGCGCGGTGGCTGAAGGTCAGCCCGCCGGCGGTGGCGCTGGCGCTGCGGCGGCTGAAGCGCGACCGCTGGGTGACGACCGACGGCGAGGGCCGCATCCGGCTGACGCCGGCGGGGCGGGCCATCGCCAACCACCTGCGGCGGCGCCATCATTTGGTGGAGCGCATGCTGCACGAGATGCTGGGCGTGGAATGGTATCGGGTGCACGAGGAGGCGGAGCGGCTGGAACACGCCATCTCCGAGCGGGTGGAGAAGCGCCTGATCGAGCGGCTGGGCGCCGACGGCGCCTGCCCGCACGGCAACCTGATCAACAAAAGCCCGGCGCAGCGGCGGCGCATGGGGCTGCATATGCTGTCGGAAGCGCCGGAGGGTGAGGCGCTGCGCGTGGCGGGCATGCATGAGCGGGACGCGGGACTGCTGGAGTATTTCCATAAGCTGGGCATCCAGCCGGGCGCGCAGTTACAGGTGCTGCGGCGGAACTATGACGGCACCTTGAACCTGAAGCTGGCGGGCGGCACGGCGACGCTGGGCGAAGGGGCGGCGCGGAAGCTGTGGGTGGCGCGGGCGGAGTGAACGAGAAGCGATGGGCGGGGCGATAGCGCCCCGGCGGTGCGGCCGCGGGCTGCGCCGCGGGAAGGCAGCGGGCTGAGACCCGGCGCTGCACAGGTTAGGGGTGCCGCTCAGGCTGTCGCGGGCGCGGCAGCGCTGGGGTTCACTTCCGCCGGCGCCGGGGCTAAAGCCCATTCATTTGAAGGCCGAGATTTCGCGGCGCTAAAGCCGCCGCTCTACAGCGTCCGGAGGCGGCGATCGTTTAAGGTGTCCGCAGGGGCGATTCCGCAGGCCGGCCCGGCCGCGCGCAGCGCGACCGCACGCAAGCCGGAGGCATACTCCACGGTGCGGCGGACGGCCCGTCGCGCCGCTGGGCGGCGGGAATGGCAGCCGAGGACGGCTATCCCACTGTCTTCGTTGCGGCAGGGCGTCTGCCGGTTATGCCGCGGGGCGGCCGCCGGCTGTGCCGCAGGACGGCGGGCGTGGCCGCGGAGGACGCGCTGAGCGGTTACCTTTCCATGCGCTCGGCCCGGCCGCGCGCAGCGCGACCCGTACGCAAGCCTGAGGCATACCCCACAGCGCGGCGGAGGGGCCGTCGCGCCGCTGGCCCGGCGGGAATGGCAGCCGAGGACGGCCACCCTACTTTCGCTGCGCTAGGGGCGGATTTGAGAGCCGGGACGGCCGCGCCGATTTGGCGACGAGGGACGAGGGACGGGGGACGCGACGGGCGGGAACGTTTTGCGGCGACGGGCGGTGCGGCCGCGGGCTAAAGCCCACGGCACACAGGCTGAAGCCTATTCCACGGGACGGCTATCCCACCATCTCCGCTATGCGCCGGCGTGGGCGCCGGAGGCGGCGGCGATGAAGCCGTCAATGTTGCGCTGGAGCAGGGGCATCGCCTTAGGGTTGACGTAGAGCATGTGACCCACCGGGTAATAGTCGCGGTGGATGTTGACCAGCAGCTTGGCGGGCAGGCCCATGTGGGCGATGGTGTAGTTGGTGGCGAAAAACGGCGTCGCCATGTCGTAGTAGCCGTTGTTGAACAGCACCTGCATGCCGGGATCGTTGTTCATGGCGCGGGCCAGATCGGGGGCAACGTCGGGGACGGAAAGCATGCCGACGCCGGCGCCAAGGTCGTTCAGCGGCGGGCGGAGCTTCCAACTCCAATGCCGGAAGACCGTTTCGCTTTCCTGCTGATACAGACGGGAGCTGGTGTAATGCAGGTCGTGGCTCAGGTAATGGTCGAAGGCGCCGGTGAGCGCGCCGGTGATCGCGGTGTTGGTGGCGCCGGAGGAGCCACGGCCGGGGAACGGCAGCAGCGGCTGCAACTCCAGTGTGGTGAACCGGGCGTCGTAACGGCCGGTCATGGGACCGGTGGGGCCCATGACGCGGCGGCGGAACACAGGCAGCGTAATGCGCAGATCGGCCTTTAGCCACAGTGAAACCGGGAGGCCGGTGAATTGATGCAACTCGGCGGCGAGGTGCTGCTTTTGCGCCGCGGGCAGGCTGGAGCCCGCGAACAACGCGCGGGCGTAAGGGCCGCCAGCGAAGGCCTCGACCTGCTGAATCAAGCCGGGCAGGCTGGCCGGGCGGGGATGGAGCAGGTGGTGATACCAGGCGACGGCGGCGTAGGAGGGCAGGTACAGCTCATAGGGCAGGTCATTGCCGACGGTGAAATTGATGGTGGGGAAATCCAGCACCGTCGAGCACATGATGACGCCGTTGAGATAGACCCCTTTGTTGACCAGGTCATTGGAGAGGATGGCGTTGCGCGTGGTGCCGTAGCTTTCGCCCAGCAGGAACTTGGGGGAGTTCCAGCGGTCGAAGCGGGCGATGTAGCGCTGGATGAACTGCGAAAAGGCGGAGGCGTCGGCGGTAAAGCCGTAGAACATCTTGGGCTTGCCGGCGCCGACGATGCGGCTGTAGCCGGTGCCGACGGCGTCAATGAAGACCAGATCGCTGGCGTTGAGGATGCTGTCGGTGTTGTCCTCGATGCGCTAGGGCGGCTGCCCGCCGGGGTTTTCTCCCGGCGCGGGCCAAACCCGGCGGAGGGGGCCCGCGCCGCCGGTCTCCACCAGCGCCGAGGCGTAGCCGGGCGCGCCGGTGTCGGCGCAAGTGGTCTGGG
>OFHJ01000243.1_pt1 | contig 22603 bp, 18 predicted proteins | sample 1522001 | NCBI WGS metagenome assembly OFHJ01 (sample SAMEA2464838, study PRJEB22497) | soil metagenome | biome: Grassland; feature: Farmland; material: Clay | place: Australia | collected 2013-02-01 | depth 1.2 m | reverse complement strand
AGATTGGAGACCAGCCGGCCACGGGTCGCGAAACAGCCGCCGCGCAAGACCTTGAGCGGGCCGAACCAAGGCTCCGAATAGGCCTGGTAAGGGCCGGGCACGAAACCCGGATAGGGCAGGAAGGCCGAATCCGTCCATTCCCACACGTTGCCGATCATCTGCCGGCAGCCGAAAACCGAATCGCCGGCCGCGAAGGCCGCGACATCAACCGTGCCGAGAAGCCGGCCGTCGAGATTGGCATGCGCGGCGCCGGGCGCCGCCGCGCCCCACGGATAGCGGCGCTTGACCGATCCAAGGCCGCCGCTGGCGGCGGGCTCGGCCGCGGCCGCGACCTCCCATTCGAGCTCGGTCGGGAGCCGGCGCCCGGCCCAGCGGCAGAAGGCCTTGGCCTCGTGCCAGCTGACATGGCTCACCGGCTGGTGCGGCGCCAAGGCGACGATGCGATCGAAGTGCCGGGTCTGCCAGCCCGGCCCCTCGGCGATCCAGTAAAGCGGATGCTGGGCGCCGGTCTCGGTCCGCCAATGCCAGCCGGCGTCGTCCCAGAAGCGCCGCGCGCGATAGCCGCCGTCGGCGACGAAGGCGGCGAACTCGGCGTTGGTCACCGGCGCGCGGGCGATGCGGAAGGGCTTGACCGCGACCTCATGGGCCCATTTCTCGTTGTCGAGCACGAGCCCGCCATGGCTGGGCTCGGCGCCAAGGAAAAACCGGCCGCCGGGGATTGCCACGTCGCCCGGCCGCGGCCCGGCCGCGAGCGCCAAATCGGGCGGAACGGCGAAGCGCGGCGCCGGATAGCCGAGCGTCTGGCGGCCATAGACCAGGGTCTCGTCGTGCATGTCCTCGTGCAGGATGCCGATCGCCTGGACCTCCCGCGCCTGCCGGCTCAGAGGCCCGCGTTGCAGCCGGCCGATCACTTCATCCTGCACCGCGGCCATATAGGCAAGGGTGGGCTCGAGCGGCGGCAAATCCAGGCGCCAGCGCGCGTCCGGCGGCAAATCCAACGATCGGTAGAGCGCATCGGCGTCCGCGCGGATCGGCGGCTTGCGGTCGAGATCGCGCAGCACGAAGCGCTCGTGGAACCAGGCGATATGGCCGGCTTCCCAGAGCAGCGGATTGACGACGGAAAGCTGCAGCCGGGTCAGGCCCTCGTCATGGCGGCGCCAAGCGCGGCGGGCGCGGTGTTCCTCGGGGTCCAGCCCTTCGAGAAAGGCGAGCGTGCGGGTGCGCGCGTCCAAAAGCCCGGCGCGCAAGTCGGCGTTCGCATCGGCACCCTCCGAGGTTTCACGCATCCGGCCTCGCCGCCCGTGGCAAAGCGAAAGCTTAACCGAGGCGACCGGCGGGATAAACCCCCTCGCGCCGGCTTAAGGCCGGACGCCGGACATCAGATACCGTCGCCGCCCTCGAAGCCTTCGGCGAGGCCCTGGTGCAGCCGGCCGAGAAGCGCGCCGAACGCCGGACGCTCCCGGCGTCTCTCGCGCGGCAGATCGATATCGAGGTCCTGGCGCACGCCGGCGGGCCGTCCGGCCAGCACGATGACCCGATCGGCGAGATAGGCCGCCTCGTCGAGATCGTGGGTGACGAACAGCACCGAGGTTCCGGTTTCGCGCCAGATGCGCAACAGTTCGTCCTGGAGCCCTTTGCGGGTGATGGCGTCGATCGCGCTGAAGGGCTCGTCCATGAGCAGGAGCGAGGGTTTCACTGCCAGCGCCCGGGCAATGCCGACGCGCTGGCGCTCGCCGCCGGAAAGCCGCCCCGGCCAGCGGTCGGCGCGGTCCGCGAGGCCGACGAGGCGGAGCGCCGCCGTGATGCGCCGGCGGCGCTCGGCGCGATCGGCGATCAGCCCCTCGAGGCCGAAGCCGACGTTGGCGCCGACGCGACGCCAGGGCAGGAGGCGCGGGTCCTGAAACACCATGGCGACCGGCCGGCTGCCGGCGATGGCGGGCAGGCGGAGATCGACGCGGCCGGCGGCCGGCGGTGCCAGCCCGGCGATGGCGCGGAGCAGCGTCGACTTGCCGACGCCGGAGGGACCGACGATGGCCGTGAAACCGCCGCGGCGGAGATCGAGATCGAGATCCCGCAGCACCGTCTCGGCGCCGAAGCGAAAGCCGAGGCCGCGCAGCGCGACCATCGTCTCGCCAATGCCGGCGTCCGCACCGGCTGGCGTCTCGCCAATGCCGGCGTCCGCACCGGCTGGCGTCTCGCCAATGCCGGCGTCCGCACCGGCTGGCGTCTCGCCAATGCCGGCGTCCGCACCGGCTGGCGTCTCGCGGCTCAAGACGTCCATGCCAGAATCCTCCGGCTGACGATCTGGAACAACCAGTCGCTCACGCCGTAAAGCACCGCGATGGTCAGCATGTAAAGCACCACGATATTGGTGGCGAGAAGCCCGGCCGCGTCCATCATGCGCTGGCCGATGCCGGGGATACCGAACAGCTCGGCCGCGACCACCGCCATCCAGCCCTGGCCGAGCCCGGCGCGGAGCCCCGACACGATGCCGGGCGAGGCTGCCGGCAAGACGATCTTGAACAGGCGATCGAACAGCCCGCCATGGCCGAACGCCCGCGCCAGCTCGAGATAGCCGGGATCGACCATCTTCACGGCCCCGAGCGTCGCGAAATAGTTCAGCCAGAACACGGTGATGGCGATGATGAACGCGGCCGCCGTCTCGCTCACCCCGAACCAGATCAGGGCAAAGGGAATCCACGCCAGCGGCGGGATCGGCCGCAACAGCCGCGCGATCCCCTCTTGCGCCGCCTCGATCCGGGGCGAGAGACCGACCACGACGCCGAAGGCGATGCCGAAAAGGCTGCCGGCGCTGACGCCGATCAGGTAATGGCCGAGGCTCTCAACCACCACCTTGGCCCAGGTGCCGCTCGAGAGCTCTCGATAGAAGGTGCCGGGGATGACGCTCGGCGGCGGCACCAGACTCGGCGGCAGGACGCCGCCCGCCACCAGCCCCTGCCACAAGAGAAGAAAGGCGACGACGCCCGCGACCGGCGCCAGACGCGGATACCAGCGCCGACGCCAAGCCTCGCCGCTCGCAGCCGCCGCCACACTCATGGCTTTTGCGCCGCCGCCGCGTCGTAGAGGCGGGTGTCGAACAGCGTCTTGAGATCGACCGGCTTTTTCAGCGCGCCGAGCTTCTCGAGATAGGCCTGAAGCCGCGCCGTCGGCGCGAAGATCTTATGGGGATCGGCGGCATAGGTAGCGAGCGCGCTCTTTAACGAGGCGAGAATGATCCGCTTCGCCACCAGCCCGTTGCCGATCGCGGCCTGAATATAGCCGGCCGCCGCGTCCGGGTGCCGGCGAATGAAGCGAGTCGCGCGGACATGCAGATCGACCAGGGCGCGGATCGCCGCCGGGTGACGCGCGAGGCTGCTCGCCCGCACCGCGAGCACCGCCGCCGGCGCGTCGTTCATCATCTGGTTGCTGCGAACCAGAATACGCGCGGTCGGATCGCGGGCCTCGACAATCGCCGGGATCGGCTTGAGCACCGAGGCGCCGTCGACACTGCGCGACAACAGCGCCTGCTGCATCTGCGCCGCGCCCATGGCGAGAATGGCGACGTCGGCCGGCTTCACGTGGGCGACCTGGAACAGGTAATAGCGCAGGATCGCGTCTGGCACCGAGCCCGGCGGTAGGGTGGCGAGACGCACCGGCCGCCCGCTCGCGCGGTGGAACTCGGCGAAGGCGGCGGCCGCGTTCGGCGCCTTGAGAAAGGTCGCGGCAAAAGCGCCGCGGCCGATCAGCCCAGCCTGATCCACCACCGTCGCCGCCAGCACCTTGAGGTCGACGCCATGCGCCGCCGCCACCAGCGCCGGGCCGATGCCGACATAGGCGACATCGAAGCGGCCGGAGGCCAAGGCCTGCACCATCGCCGGACCAGAGGAGAAGCGCGTCAGCTCGAGATCGAGCCCCGCCGCCTTGGCCCAGCCCTTGCCCTCGATCACATAGAGTTGGGCCATCGGCAGGATCGGGATATAGGCGACCCGGAGCGTCACCGGCGCGGCGGACGGCTTGGCCGCCGCCTTGGTCGGAAGCGGCGCGGTAAAAGCCGCGGCAAGCGCCAGAAGGAAGGCCGCGACCGAGCGGATGGCGGCGGATCGGAACCGGAAGCTAGGCTTCATGACTATATAACACCTAACTAGTGTCTAAATATAATAACAACCGTTATTGAATGTTTATACGAGCGAAAAAATTTTGTCACCTGTAATTTTTGCGAATCGGCTTTGCTATCGGGACAACGGCCGATCGAACGGCCGCGTTCGATCCGCGGCGACCACGGGCGGCCCGACGCGCGCCAAAAAAAGCCGGGCGCGAAGCCCGGCTTTGAGTGTCGAACGCGGCATTCTGGCAAACCTTCCCGTTTCCGGGACTGCAAGCTTAAGCGAAGGGCACGCGATCGAGAGAGATAAGGAGCATCAGAAGTCAATAGAGAACGAAGGTAGCGCAAACGAGGCTAGGCCGTAGCGAGACACAAAAGAGCGAAACCGAGACCTTCGAGCCGTCACCGCCCGTGCTTCGCCTGCCATTGGCGGTAGTACTGCCATTGCAGCCACTGCCGGAACTCGACGCGTTGCGGCGCATTCTCCGGCAGGCTCATGAACCGCTGGTAGGCCTGGAATTCGCGGAACTGATCGTAATCCTGCGGCGAAAGCGGCGCGGCGCTCGGCGCGGCGGCGGCCGGCACCGGCGGCCGGGGAGCGGCGGCACTCGGCGCCGCCCGCCCCGGACCAACCAGCGACGCTTGGTTCGGGTTGCTCGAATAGACCACCAGCCCGTTGTCGGAAGCGTAGCGGGAATTGCGATCCAAGAGGCCGGGGCCCTTGGCCATGCGGTCGCCGCCCGGCAGGTTTTGCATGTCCGTCGGATGCGTGTGAATGGCGCATCCCGCCGTCGCAAACACCAACGGCAAAACCATGCCGAGCAGAAACCGTTTCATACTGTCTCCAACGCCAAGTGGTTACGCAGCAAGCTTACATGAACTTGATGCGGACACCACTGAACACCACGTTGATGTTCTTGGCGCTGGTGAAGCCGCTGGTGGCGTTTTTCACATAGGCCGGCAGGTCGAGCTGGTAGTGATGGAAGGAAGCATAGACATCCACCGCGTTGGTCCAGCTGAAGACGTAGGCGGCGCCGATCTGCCGCGCCTTGAAGCCGGCATACGGAAGGTCCTGGGTCTCGCCGTAACTGGCGACGACATGGTTCCGACCGATGACGTAGCCGATCTGGCCGAAGTAGTTGGTGGCGTCGTAGCCTTTCTGGGCCGGCAGGCCCGCGACGACCGTGTCCTTGCCGGTCACGTCCGCCGTCTTGGCGTGCGCCGCCGAGACCGTGAACACCAAGCCGTCGGCGAGCAATAGCGAGGCCGAGCCGTTCAGGATGCGGACGCGGCTGGTCGGGAGGTATCCCGCACCCGTCGCCGGATTAATGGTGATGCCCTGGTTCTCGCTGTCGGTCCAGCTCAGGCCCGCCTTGACCTTGACGCTTTTGGGCAGATGGAGATCGTAGCGCAGCGCGAGCTCGTAGGCGTGGCCGTTGTCGAAGCTGCCGGAGGCGACGAAGCCGTTCAGCGACGGCGAATCGTAGCGAACCCGGCTCACACGGCCGAGCGAGTTGAAGTCGTTGTTGGTCTCGCTGATCGTGTAGAGCTTGTGGCCGGAACCGTCGACGAAGGTGATGCCGCCGTTGTAGTCCTCATACTCGACGCCGCCGCCGATGAAGTTGGTGCCTGAGAGGTCGCGCGTATCGGCGTAGTGGGCCGCGCCGTCACCCTTACCAAGCGAGAAGGTGCCGAAATTAGTCTGCAGGTGGGCATCGACCACGCGGGTATCGAGCTGCACCGAGCCGTTCGAGTTCTGCCCGATGTCCCACGACGAGGACGGCATCTGGGTGAGGCCGATTTCATAGGTGAAGCCGAGCTTGAGCCCATCGCCCATGGCCTGGCTGCCGGTGAAGCGAAAGCGCGAGTTCGAGCCGTTGTTATCGACGCTCGCCGCGTCGGAGCGCTTGCCGTTGTTGGCAAAGACGAAGGCGCGGTCGACCTGCCCCGATACCTTGAAGTCGACCGCGTGGGCGGTGCCCGCGAAGCCAACCGCCATGAGGGCCACCGCCGACACCGGCATGACCTTAGTCAAAATCTTTCGCATATATCTTTCCCCTCCGAGAGATTTGAAGCCAGGACGCAATCCAGGCGGAACGACAAGAGACTGGGTCTCTTGCGCGGCTTTCGAGGTCGCGATCATGGAGGGGTTGGATGACAGGTCGATGTCATCGAAACTGCAGTTCGATGACATCCCGCGCGCGACAGGTTCGCTGTTGCTATTCGGCCACGGCGGCCTTGCGGGCCGAGAGGCGACGCGACGGGACCAGGACTCCGAAGAGCCGGCCTCGATCTTCGGCTTGGTCTTCGTTCCGGCGCCGGGCTTCGCCCCCGAAGCGGGTTTCAACGCGGCGAGAATCTCTTCCGTGTGCGCGCCGAGCGCCGGCGCCGGACGAACGATCGCGCCGGGCGTCGCCGAGAAGCGGGGCACCACGTTATGCATCGGCAGCTTTTCAGCGTCCGGGCCGACTTCGGCGACGACCTCGCGGCCGCGCGCGAAGGGATGCGTCAGAAGCTCGGCGACGCTCAGGATAGGGCCGACCGTGACCCCCGCCGCCTCGAACAGGCGCAGGTTCTCCTCGCGCGTGCGTTGGCGGATGACGTTGGCGACGATCTCGTCCAGGGCATCGCGGTTGCGCACCCGGTCGTCGTTGGTGCGAAAGCGCGGGTCGTCGATCAGCTCAGGCCGGCCGATGGCGCGGAACAGGCGCTCGGCGATGCTCTGCATCGAGGCCGAAAGCGCGACATATTTCCCATCGGCGCAGAGATAGGCGTTGCGCGGCGCGGTGTGGCTCGACTGGTTGCCGGTGCGCGGCGTCGGCTTGCCGGTCAGGGCATATTGCGCCGCCTCGGTGCTGATGAAGGAGAAGATCGGCTCGAACAGCGAGATATCGACCACCTGACCGGCGCCGCCGCCGACCTCGACGACGCGCAACGCCGAGAGCAGCGCCACCGCCGCGTAGAGCCCGGCCACCATGTCGGCCATGGCGAGCGGCGGCAGAAGCGGCGGCGAATCGGGAAAGCCGTTGAGCTCGGCATAGCCCGACATCGCCTCGACCAGGGTGCCGAAGCCCGGTCGGTCGCGGTAGGGCCCGGTCTGGCCCCAACCGGAAAGACGCACGATGACGAGCTTCGGATTGACCGCCAGGAGCCGCTCTGGCGCGAAGCCGAGCCGCTCCAGCGTACCCGGCGTGAAGTTCTCGACCAGCGCGTCGGCGCTCTCGACCAGGGCGAGAAGCGCGGCGCGACCCGCCTCGCTCTTGAGATCAAGAGCGAGGCTCCGCTTGTTGCGGCCGTAGACCTTCCAGAACACCTCAACGCCCTCGACGCGCCAGCGCCGCAGATCGTCGCCCTTCTCCGGATGCTCGATCTTGATCACGTCGGCACCGAGATCGGCGATGACGTGGGTCGCCATGTTGCCGGCGACGAGACGCGAAAGATCAAGCACGCGGACGCCGAGGAGCGGCCCCGACGGCCGGGCGGTATCTTCACTCATGGTACGTGTCCAATCTTTCCGGTGACCCCGCCGCGGCGGGCGGTGGGACGCGGCACCAGAATCGCAGCCGAAGCGCGCCGCCGCAAGCCCATTCCGGTTCAGGCCTTGCCCGCGGCGGCCTTTTTCCGCGCCTCGTATTTCGCGCGCTCCTCGGCCACCAGCTCCTTTTTCGACAGCTTGCCGGTCAGCGTCTTCGGCAGCGTGGCGCGGAACTCGCCCTCGCGGGCCAATTCGCGCCGACGTAACGCCCATTCGATGGCACGTTTATCCGTGCGTCCCGCGCGGCTTCTCAGCGCGAACGAACGCGCTGATGAATTTGCCCTCCACCATGGGGGCGACCGTGTCGAAATCGAGACCGGAATCGGCCATCCACGCGCGCGCCTTTTCAGCCAGGTGGACCTCCGTCGCCTCGATAGCGATGCGCTCGAAGCCCGCCGCCTTGAGCTTGGCGGTGTACTCCGTATCCTGAAGGGCGCCGGAGATACAACCCGCCCACAGCAATATGTTCTTGCGGATTTCCACCGGCATTTCTCCGCGCACCACGATGTCGGAAACGGCGAAGCGCCCGCCCGGTTTCAAGACGCGGAAGGCCTCGCGCAATACCTTATCCTTGTCGCCGCTGAGATTGATGACGCAGTTGGAAATGATAACATCCACGGAATTGTCGGGCAGCGGGATGGCTTCAATCTCGCCCTTAAGGAATTCGACGTTGGCGAGGCCGGAACGGCTCTTGTTCTCGTTGGCCAACGCCAGCATTTCGTCGGTCATGTCGAGACCGTAGGCCTTGCCGGCCGGGCCGACGCGACGCGCCGACAACAGCACGTCAATGCCGCCGCCGGAGCCCAGATCCAGCACCGTTTCTCCGGCTTTCAGTTCGGCCAGCGCGGTGGGGTTGCCGCAGCCGAGAGAGGCCAACACCGCCTTCTCGGGCAATTCCCCGACCTGGGCGGCATCGTAAAACTGGGTCTCCGGAACCGCCTGCCCTCGCGACGCTTCCTCGCCCCAGCGCGCGGTTTTCCCGCCGCCGCAACAGGACGTTTCGCCGCAGGCCGTCACGCGCTTGGCGGCTTCCGCATATCTGGTCCGAACGGTTTCTTTGACGTCGGTCATGGGCGATACTCTCCACAGCAGATGATTTTCGCGGGCTCAACGACTTGGTTGCGTGTGCAGCACTCGGCATAGAGGAACGCCAGGAGTTCCCGCAGCGCTTCGTGGTTCGCCTTGTGGCGAAGAAACACGCCCTCCCGCATCACGGTCACGACGTTTTCGTTTTTCAGCTTCTCCAGATGATGGGACAGGGTGGAGTTCGGGATACCCAACTCCTCGCCGATCTCGCCCGCAACCATGCCGATGGGATGGGCGGACAACAGCAAACGCATGATCCGGAGGCGCGGCTCGGTGCCCATCGCGGCAAGCATGTCGGCATAACGGGTCAGTTCGGCGTCGTCAGCCATTTTGCGCTCCTATACTGTATTTCTAATTATACCGAAATAATGAGCGCATCAAGGGCCAGGGCTGCCAATTTCGCGCGCGGCCATTATTCGCACGAATGACGGGATGCGGCGCAATCACGCCGCCGGCACGGCTCCCGACGAAAATCCGCGTGCCGTCCGAGGTCGAGATCGAGGCCGAGGCGTTGCCGCCGGTTCAGGCCTTGCCCGCGGCTTCGACTTTCTTCCGCGCCTCGTATTTCGCGCGCTCCTCGGCCACCAGCTCCTTTTTCGACAGCTTGCCGATCAGGGTCTTCGGCAACTCGGCGCGGAACTCAATCTCGCGCGGCATCTCGTGGCGGCCGAGGCGGGGTTTCAGAAATTCCATCATCTCGGCGACGCTCGGCGCCGGCTGGTCGGGCTTCAGCTTGACGAAGGCCTTGGGGCTTTCGCCGCGATAATCGTCGGGAACGCCGATCACCGTCGCCTCGGCCACCGCCGGATGCTGGTAGATCGCCTCCTCCACCTGGCGCGGATAGACGTTGAAGCCGCCGCAGAGGATCAAGTCCTTCATGCGGTCGATGATGAAGGTATAGCCCTCTTCGTCCATGTAGCCGACGTCGCCGGTATGCAGCCGGCCGTGGCGGATGGTGCGCGCCGTCGCCTCCGGGTTCTTCCAATAGCCCTTCATCACCTGCGGCCCGACGATGCAGATCTCGCCGACCTCGCCCTGGGGCAGCACCTTGTCCGGGTCCTCGCGGTCGGTGATGACGATGGCGGTGCCCGGCACCGGCACGCCGATCGAGCCGGTCTTGTTGACCCCGAACAGCGGATTGCAGGCCGCCGTCGGCGAGCTTTCGGTGAGGCCGTAACCTTCCACCAGCTTGCAGCCGGTAAGCTTCTCGAAGCGCTGCTTGACCTCGGCCGGCAGCGGCGCGCCGCCCGAGATGCAGGCCTTGAGCGAGGAAAGATCGTAGTTGCCGATGTCGGGATGGGTATTGATGGCGGTGAACATGGTCGGCACGCCCGGCATCAGCGTCGGCTTCTTGGCGTCGATGTCCTTCAGCACCGCGAGCAGCTCGAAGCGCGGGTGCATGATGATCTCGGCGCCCTTGTGGATCGAGAGGTTCATCACCGAGGTCATGGCGAAGACATGGAAGAAGGGCAGCACGCCGAGCACCCGCTCGCCGCCCTCTTCCAGGCCCTGGAACCACAGGCCGCCCTGCAGCGCGTTGGCGTAGAGATTGGCGTGCGTCAGCATGGCGCCCTTGGAAACGCCGGTGGTGCCGCCGGTATATTGCAGCACGGCGACATCGTCCGCCGGATCGACGGCGAGCGGAATGAAGGTCTGGTGCGGCTCAAGCAACGCCTTGAAGCGGATATGGTCGGCGCCCCAGGCGACCGGCGCCACCTCGCGCCGGCGGAACAGGCGGAACAGCAGGCTTTTCGGGAACGGCAGGACTTCCGGCAGGTTGCCGACCACGAGCTTGCCGAGCTTGCCCCGCCACAACAGGCTGGCCATGGTCGGATAGAGCGCCTTCAGGTTCAGCGTCACCATGATCGTGGTCTCGCTGTCCGCGATCTGGTGCTCGAGTTCGCTCTCGGAATAGAGCGGGCTGTAGTTCACCACCGTGCCGCCGGCCTTGAGGATGCCGAAATAGGCGATGACGAACTGCGGGCAGTTCGGCAGGAACAGGCCGACATGGACGCCCTTGCCGACGCCGATCGCCTGGAAGCCAGCGGCGGCGCGATTCACCAACTCGGCGAGATCGCGAAAACTGTAGACGCGGTCGAGGAAATCGATCGCCGGGCGGTCGGGGAAGCGCGCCGCCGCGTCGTCGATCAGGCTGTAGAGCGGCCGGGCGGGAAATTTAGCATCCCAGGCGATGCCCTCGGGATAATGCGCGAGCCAAGGCCAATCCGACATCTTTCCTCCTCCCGACACGAAGCCGAAGCAGACGCGATCAGACGAAGAAATCCGGCACCAGATCCTGTTCCGAGGCGCCGGGCGCGAGGTATTTGGCGAAATCGGTCACCCCGGCCGCGAGCAGGATGTCCTCGTCGATACAGAAGTTGCCGCTGAACTCCCGCGAATTCTTGCTCAGGATGACATGCGCGGCATCGGCCATGATAGCGGCATCGCGGCCGCGTTTCAGCAGCTCCGGCCCGCCCAGCATGTTGAGCGCGGCGGTGACCACCACCGTCCTCGGCCACAGCGCGTTGACCGCGACGCCTTTGTTCCGGAACTCGCCCGCCATGCCAAGCACGCAGAGGCTCATGCCGAACTTGGCCATGGTATAGGCGACATGCGGCGCGAACCAGCGCTCCTCCATGTTCAAGGGCGGCGACAGGTTGAGGATATGCGGGTTTTCCACCTTGAGAAGATGCGGCAGGCATTTCTGGCTGCACAGGAAGGTGCCGCGGGTGTTGACTTGGTGCATCAGGTCGTAGCGCTTCATGTCGGTCTGCAGCGTGCCGGTGAGGCTGATGGCGGAGGCGTTGTTGACCAGGATGTCGATGCCGCCGAAAACCTCGACCGCCTTTTCCACCGCGCGCTCGACCGCGCCCTCGTCGCGGATGTCGACCATGACGGGCAGCGCGCGGCCGCCCGCCTGTTCCATTTCCTGCGCCGCGCTGTGAATGGTGCCGGGCAGCTTGGGGTGCGGCTGGTCGGTCTTAGCGGCGATCACAATATTGGCGCCGTCGGCCGCGGCGCGCAGGCCGATGGCCTTACCGATGCCGCGGCTCGCACCGGTGATGAACAGCGTCTTGCCCTTGAGCGTCTTGCCCTCAAGACCGGCGCTTCCCGGTAACGTCATGCGTGCTTCTCCCCTCGGCGATCGGGCGGCCTTGGCGGTGCCGCCTCGACTTCAGCGGCCGGCGAAGGCCGGCTTGCGTTTCTCGATGAAGGCGCGGATGCCCTCGGCCCAGTCGTCGGTCGTGGCGCAGGCGGCAAAGCTGTCGGCCTCGGCCTGCAGCTCGCTTTCGAGGCTGCGTTCGAGCGAGGCGTTCAAGAGCGCCTTGGTGCGCCCGATGGCGATCGCCGGCCCGCGCGCCAAGCGGCCGGCGAGCTTCGCCGTCGCCGCCTCAAGCTCGGCCGGCGGCACGACGAAATTGACGATGCCGATGCGGGCCGCGGTCGCGGCGTCGAAGCGGTCGCCGAGGAGCGCGATTTCCATCGCCTTCTTCAAGCCGACGAGACGGGGCAGGAAATAGCTCCCCGAGCCGTCCGGCGTGGCGCCGATATTGACGTAGGCGAGCGTGAAATAAGCGTTCTCCGCCGCGACGATGAGATCGGTCGCCATGGCAAGGCTCAAGCCGAAGCCGGCGCAGGCGCCTTGCACACTCGCGATCACCGGCTTCGCCATCCGCCGCAGCATCAGGATCAGGCGATGGACCTCGGCGATCTCGCGCTCGAAGGTGAGCCGGCGTTCATCCGCCGACATGGCGAGGAAAGTCTGGAAGCGCTTCAGATCGCCGCCGGCCATGAAATGATCGCCGGCGCCGCGAATGACGAGGCAGCGCACGGCGGCATCGCGCTCGATCTGCTCGACGAAGCGGATCGCGCCGTCGGTGATGCCGTCGTTCAGCGCGTTCAGCGCCTTCGGCCGATTGAAGGTAAGGGTGGCGATGCCGTCCGCGACCTCGGCAATGATGTCCTCGCTCATGCGCTCCTTCCCGTGTCTCTGGCCCATTGTCCCGGCTGCGGTGGCATCGGGCCGATTGGCGTTTCGTGTCTCGATCCGCGGCCGCTCAGGCAACCTCGGCCACCGGCGCGCTTTGCCGATAGCGGTAGATGCCATCGGCGCTAAGCTCGCGCGCGATCGCGGCCGTGCCGATCAGGTAATGAAGATGGGCCAAGGCCTCGCCGGTCGCCAGCGTCATCTCGCGCTCGCCGATCGGCCGGCGATAGAGCGAGGAGAACACCTCCAGCACCTTCTTCGGCTCGGCGCAGACGGCCAGGAGATCCGCGAGGCGGCGGCGGTGGTGGCGCTCCAGCGTCGCGACGCGTTCATGCAGGCCGCGAAACGGGTCGCCGTGCGAGGGCAGCACCAGGGTCTCGGCCGGCAGATCGCGGAAGCGCGGCAGCGAGTCGAGATAGTGTTTCAGCGGATCGGCCTCGGGCTCGGTAGGATAGACGCCGATATGGGGGCTGATGCGAGGCAGCACCTGATCGCCCGAGATCAGGAGACCAAGCTCGGCGCAATAAAGGCAGGCGTGTTCCGGCGCGTGGCCGCGCCCGACCATGACCTGCCAGATGCGGCCGCCGATCTCGATGCGCTCGCCCTCGGCGATGCGGCGGAACGAATCCGGGATCGGGCTCACCGCGCTCTGGTACTGCTTGAAGCCGCGCTTGCGATAGGCCTCCAGCGCGGCCTCGGGAAAGCCGAGCCGGGCATAGAAGGCAACCGACTGATCGGGCACCGCGTCCCTTGCGTCGAGCCAGATCATGCGGCCGAAGCTCCACTCGCCGAAAGTCATCCAGAGCGGCATGTCGAAGCGCCGGCAGAGCTCGCCGGCGAGGCCCAAGTGATCGGGGTGGAAATGGGTGCCGATGAGGCGCGTCGGCGGCTTCGCGCCGCCCACGAACAGGCTGTCAGTGACCTCAGCCCAAATGGCGCGAAGCTCGGGCGTGTCGAGGCCGGAATCGACCAGGGTCCAGCCGGGGCCATCGGTCAGGAGCCAGAGATTGATGAAATCGAGACCCTTGATCGGGATCGGCATGCGCAGCCAGAACACGCCGGGCGCGATTTCCAAGGGCACGCCGGGCTCGGGCCTCGCCACGGGATAGATCAATTCCTCACGCAACTGCTTTTCCTTCCAACCAACAGCGAGGCCGGCCCGACAATTGCGGCACGGCGGGCCGGCGCGGGCAACCATACACCGCCCGCCACGCCACCGGCGCGAAAATCCCGCGCTCCGGCGCAAACGCAAAATCATAGGGTGACGTTTACGTAAAGGTCAACTGGGGGTGGTGGGGGAAACTGAGCAGGGTCGCCACGCGCAGTATATTCCCCCGCAGCTCGTACGGCGACGGGAGTTGCAGCGGCGTCGACCGGCGCGGCGCGGCTGACCCATTACCCCCACTTCGCCATAGACCACCGCGCCGGGGCTATTTATCCTCAACGCCCGATCGCGCGGGTCCAAGGGCTGATTCCGGCCGAGCCCGCGAAACAACCAAGAACGGGACGCGAGGGGCGCCCGCGGATCGCCGGCGAGATGCCGGGCTTGGCCGCAAGCCGGCCGCCGTCGCCCCGCCTCGTCGCCGCAGGATTTGCATAGGGATTGAGCCGCATGCGCCAGGAAATCGCCGCCCTCGACGTCTTCATCCTCCAGGCCCCGGATACCGGGCGGCCGCATTGGGTGAGCAATTTCATCGTGCCGCGCGCCAACGAGGTCTTGGTCCGCATGCGCACCAAGGACGGCGTCGAGGGCTTCGGCCTCAGCACCGTCTATGCCTCGCTCACGCCGATTATCGAGGCGTTCAAGAACGGCATCGCCGAGCAGATTCTGGGCGAGGACGCGCTGGCGCCCGAGCGCGTCTACCAGAAGCTCTTCTGGCTGTCCGCGACCCGCCTCGCCTTCGAGAAGAAATGGGCGCGGGAAGCCTTGATCCGCATTTCCGCCGCCGTCGATCTCGCCTGCTGGGACATCGTCGGCAAGGTCGCGGGGCTGCCGCTCTATCGCCTGCTCGGCGGCTATGCCGAGCGCGTGCCCTGCTACGTCACCTGCGCCTATTACCGCGACGGCAAGGACGACGCCGAGCTGAAGGCCGAGATACAGCGCCTCAAGGCGCAAGGCCACCGCGGCTTCAAGGCCAAGGTCGGCGGCCTGCCCCTGAAGGAGGACATCCGCCGCCTCGAGGTGGTGCGCTCGGTGATCGGCGACGAAGCCGATTTGATGATCGACGTCAATCGCGGCTGGAGCCTGGAGACCGCCTACGAGGCGGCGCGGGCGCTGGAGCCGTTGCGGCCGCGCTGGCTGGAAGAGCCGGTGCGCTGGGCCGACGACCGGCGCGAATTGAAGCTCTTGTCGCAACGTTCGCGGATTCCGCTTTCTGCCGGCGAGAGCGAACTGACGAGCTATGGCTGCCGCGCGCTGGTCGAGGAAGGATCGATCCAGATCCTGCAATTCGACTGCACCATGTTCGGCGGCTTCACCGAGGGCCGCAAGATGGCGGCGCTTTGCGAGCTGAACCACGTGCAGGTGGCGCCGCACCACGATTGCTTCATCCATGCCCATCTCGTGGCCTCGACGCCGGCCGGCTGCATCGTCGAATCCTTCACAGATCCCGAGCGCGATCCGCTGCAGGCGGAGTTGTTCGAGAACCCGCCGAAGATCGCCGACGGCTGGCTCACCCTGAACGAGGCGCCGGGGCTCGGCCTCACGCTTTCGGAAGCGGCGGTGAAGAAATTCGGCGAGAAAATCCTCTCGGCGTAAACGCGGGGTGCCCGGATGAAACGATCCTCTTCGCTTGGCGTCGCGGTTCTTCTCGGCGGGCTCATCATCGCGGGCGCGGGCGCGGGCGCGGGCGCGGGCGCAAGCCCGGCCCTGGCGGCCGACGCGGCCGGCGCCGGTCGCGCGGGCGCCCTCGGCATCTGGACCACCTCGGGCGGCGAATCGCAGATCCGCATCGCGCCCTGCGGGCCGGCGCTCTGCGGCCGCATCGTGTGGCTGAAAGACCCCTACGAGAAGGATGGCACGCTCTCCCGCGACACCAAGAACCCGGTGGCGGCGAAACGCCGGCGGACCGTGCTCGGCCTCACCATCCTCACCGGCATGCGGCCCGATCCGGCCAAGCCCGACGAATGGCAAGACGGGCGCATCTACGATCCGCAAAGCGGCAAGACCTATCACGCCGACATGTGGCTGAAGGGCACCAACAAGCTCAGATTCCACGGCTATATCGGGGTGCCGCTGTTCGGCGAGACGACGACCTGGACCCGCGCCGCCAAGACGAACCCGCTGCCGCCCCGGCCGGCGAAGCGCCGGCGGCATTAGCCGCCGCCCGGCTCAGGCGCCAAGCATCGCCGCCGGAATTTCGTACAGGCTCTCGTCCGGCGCAGCGACGGCGGCGGCATGGGCCGCCGCCTGCGGCAGGATTTGTTCGGCATAGAAGCGGGCCGTCGCGATCTTGGCCTTGAGGAAATCGCCGTTCTCGGCCGTGCCCGAGGTGAGCAGATCGGCGGCGATCAGGGCCTCCTCGGCCAGGAACGCACCGCCCAGGGTGATCCCCATCTGTTTCAAGAACGGGCTCGCCCGGCCGGCGGCACCGTTCGGATCGCGTGCCGCGATGTCGCGCAACAGATCGGCGGAGCGCGTGAGCGCCGCGACGGCGGGCTGGAGCGCCCGGCCGACATCGGCAAGCCCGGCCGCGGCCGTTGCCCGCTCGGCGTTCGCGCCGATCTCGTCGACAAGCGCCCGCATCGCACCGCCGCCTTCCAGGGGCAGCTTGCGCAACACCAGATCCATCGCCTGGATGCCGTTGGTGCCTTCGTAGATCGGCGCGATGCGCGCATCGCGCAGATGCTGCGCCGCGCCGGTCTCCTCGATGAAGCCCATGCCGCCATGCACCTGCACCGCCATCGAGGCGATCTCGAACCCAAGATCGGTACCCCAGCCCTTGGAGATCGGCGTCAGCAGATCGGCCCGTGCCTGGGCGTGGGCCGCGGCTTCGCGGTCGGGATCGGCGCGGGCGCAATCGAGCGCCGCGGCGTTGCGATAGATCACCGCCCGCATGGCCTCAATCTCGGCCTTCATGATCATGATCGTCCGCCGCACATCGGCGTGTTCCAGGATCGGCGCGCCCGGCGCCGCGCCGGGACGAAGCGGCCGGCCCTGGCGGCGTTCCTTGGCGTAATCCAGCGCCTGCTGATAGGCGCGCTCGGCGATGGCGAGGCCCTGCAGCCCGACGCTGAGCCGGGCATTGTTCATCATCGTGAACATGTACTTCATGCCGGCGTTCTCGGCCCCGATCAGGTAGCCAGTGGCGCCGCCCTGCTCGCCATAGGCCATGACGCAGGTCGGGCTCGCGTGGATGCCGAGCTTGTGTTCGAGCGAGAGGCAGCGCAGATCGTTGGCGGCGCCGAGCGAGCCGTCCGGGTTGATCAGGTATTTCGGCACGATGAAGCAGGAAATCCCCTTGGTGCCGGACGGCGCGTCGGAGGTGCGCGCCAACACCATGTGGATGATGTTCTCGGCCCAGTCGTGCTCGCCGTAGGTGATGAAAATCTTCGAGCCGGTGATGGCGTAGGTACCGTCCGGGCGGCGCTCGGCACGGGTCTTCAGCGCGCCGACGTCGGAACCCGCCTGCGGTTCGGTCAGGTTCATGGTGCCGGTCCATTCGCCGCTGACCATCTTCGGCAGATAGGTCGCCTGCTGCGTCGCATCGGCGTGATGCAAAAGCAGATCGACCGCGCCCTGGGTGAGCAGCGGGCAGAGCGAAAACGCCATGTTGGCCGAGGTCATCACCTCCTGCACCGCGATGGCGACCGTCCACGGCAGGCCGCCGCCGCCCCATTCTGGCGCGAAGCCGACGCCGTTCCAGCCGCCCTCGACGAAGCGGCGATAGGCCTCGGCGAAACCCTTCGGCGTCGACACGCGGCCGTTTTCGAGTCTGGCGCCCTCGCGGTCGCCACTGCGGTTGGTCGGCGCGACGACTTCGGCGGCAAAGCGCCCGGCCTCGTCGAGCACCGCCTTGACCGTGTCGGCTTCGATGCCGGCAAAGGCCGGATAGGCCGCGATCCGCCGCAATCCCGCGATATGTTCCAGCACGAATTCGATATCGCCGAGCGGCGCCCGATAGTCGGCCATTCCTCACCTCCGTTCCGTTGCCGCTAATATCCCAACCCGGCCCGCCGGGGGCAACGGGAATTGCCCGCGAACGCCCTTCCATGGAACCACTTTAAGCTTGCCGCCGAAGCGCTTTGCCGAGCCCCGGACGAAGGCTAGACTGCGCCGCCATGACGCCTTGCCCGATCCTGCAACCGAGCCCGGCGGCGTTTCGCCAGGCGGCCGACATCCTCTGCGCCGGCGGACTCGTCGCCTTCCCGACCGAGACCGTCTACGGCCTCGGCGGCGATGCCGAGAACCCGCGCGCGGTGGCGGCGATCTTCGCCGCCAAGGGCCGCCCGAGCTTCAACCCGCTGATCGTCCACGTCGCCGACACGGCGGCGGCGAAGCGCCTCGTGGTCTTCGACGAGCGGGCCGAGAAACTCGCCGCCGCCTTCTGGCCCGGCCCCTTGACCCTGGTGCTGCCGCGCCGGCCGGATTGCCCGGTGGCCGAGCTGGCTTCGGCCGGATTGCCGAGCCTCGCCGTGCGGGTGCCGGCAGGGGCGGTGGCGCACGATTTGCTCAAGGCCTGCGGCAAGCCCCTGGCAGCGCCGAGCGCCAACCCGTCGGGCCGCGTCAGCCCGACCACGGCTGCGCATGTCGCGGCCGGGCTCGGCGACAAGATCGCGCTGATCCTGGACGGCGGCCGCTGCCGCGTCGGAGTGGAGAGCACGGTCGTCGGTTTGCTCGATCGAACCGCGCGGCTGCTCCGCCCGGGCGGGCTCACGGCCGAGGCGATCGAGGCGCTGATCGGCCCGCTCGCGCCGCCGACCGAAGAACTCCATTCCCCCGGCATGCTGGCGAGCCATTATGCGCCCGGCCGCCCGGTCCGCCTCAACGCGACCGCGGCCCGGCCGGGCGAGGCGCTGATCGCCTTCGGCCCCGGCGCGCCGGAAGGCGCCGATATCGTCAACCTGAGCGCGACCGGCGATCTCGAAGAGGCGGCGGCGGCGCTCTTCGCCGCGCTGCACGCGCTGGACCGGCCGGAATTCGCCGCCATCGCCGTGATGCCGATCCCGGAACGGGGCCTCGGCCGCGCCATCAACGACCGCCTGCGACGCGCCGCCCAGCGCTGACGGCGGACACGCCCCGCGAGGACGACATGGATATCCCGCTTTACCAGATCGATGCCTTCACCGACCAGGTCTTCGGCGGCAATCCCGCCGCCGTCTGTCCGCTCGAGGACTGGCTCGACGAGCGCACGATGCAGGCCATCGCGGCCGAGAACAATCTCTCGGAGACTGCCTTTTTCGTGCCGCGCGGCGAAGACTTCGCGCTGCGCTGGTTCACGCCGGTGGCGGAAATCGATCTCGCCGGCCACCCGACGCTCGCCACCGCCTATGTCATCCTGAACATCCTCGAGCCAGGGCGCGAGCGGGTCGCGTTCGCGACGCAGAAATCCGGTGCTCTCGCCGTGACCCGGCAGGGCGACAAGCTGGCGATGGATTTCCCGGCCCGCCCGCCAGCGCCGAAACCCGGCCTCGGCGATGTCGGAGCGGCGCTCGGCGCGACGCCCCGCGAGGTGCTGGCGGCGCGCGATGGCCTCGCCGTGTTCGCGAGCGAGGCCGAGGTCGCCGCGCTCAAACCCGATTTCGCCAAGGTCGCGGCGCTCGATTGCCTCGGCCTGATCGCGACGGCGCCGGCCGCGCCGGGCGGAGACTGGGATTTCGTGTCGCGCTTCTTCGCGCCGAAGCACGGCATCGCCGAGGACCCGGTGACCGGCTCCGCCCATTGCATGCTGGTGCCCTATTGGGCGCGCAAACTCGGCAAGAGCCGCCTCGCCGCGCGCCAGATATCGAAACGCGGCGGCGCGCTCTGGTGCGAGGACCGGGGCAATCGGATCGAGATCGCCGGCCGCTGCGCACCCTTCATGCAAGGCACCATCCGGCTCTGACGGCGCCGCCGGAACGGCCGCCCCATCGCCCGCCGCGATGCCGCCAATCTCTTGCGCGGCGGGCGGCTTTGTCCCACTCTGGCGGCCATGACGAACCTCGCTCCCGGACTTCTTGAGCGGCTCAAGGCCGCGGTCGGACCGAAAGGCTGGATCGCCGAGCTCGACGCCATGGCGCCCTATCTCAACGAATACCGCGACCTCTATCACGGCCGCGCGGCGCTGGTGCTGCGCCCGGCGACCACCGCCGAGGTCGCGGCGGTGGTCAAGATCTGCGCCGAAGGCGGCATCCGCATCGTGCCGCAGGGCGGCAACACCGGCTTGGTCGGCGGCGGCGTGCCTTTCGAGGGCGGCGACGAGGTGGTGATCAGCCTGTCGCGCCTGAACCGCGTCCGCGCCATCGACTTGCAGAACGACACCATCACGGTCGAGGCCGGCGTCGTGCTGGCGGCGGTGCAGGCCGCGGCCGACGAGCACAACCGGCTGTTCCCGTTGCGCATCGGTTCCGAGGGAAGCTGCCAGATCGGCGGCAATCTTTCGACCAATGCCGGCGGCACGGCGGTGCTCCATTACGGCAACGCGCGCGAGCTGGTGCTCGGCCTCGAAGTGGTGCTGGCCGACGGCAGCGTCTGGCACGGGCTTCGCGGCTTGCGCAAGGACAACACCGGCTACGACCTGAAACAGCTTTTCATCGGCGCCGAAGGCACGCTCGGCATCATCACCGCGGCGGTCTTGAAGCTGTTCCCGAAACCCGGCGACGTGCAGGTCGGCTTCGTCGCGGTGCGCGACGTGCCGGCCGCGGTCGAGCTGCTCGGCCTCGCGCAAGCGGAAAGCGGCGGCCGCGTCACCAGCTTCGAGCTGATGCCGCGGCTCGCCATCGATTTCGTCCGCCGCCACATTCCGGATACCGTCGATCCGCTGCCGACGCGCTACGACTGGCACGTTCTGATCGAGCTTTCCGGCGGCCGCGCCGACGGCGGGCTGCGCCGCACGTTGGAGAACGTGCTCGGCCTCGGCATGGAAAAGGGTCTTATCGTCGACGGCGTTATCGCCGATAGCGAGGCCCAGGCCGCCGCCTTGTGGAAACTCCGCGATTCGGTCTCGGAGGCGCAGAAGCCGGAAGGCGGCTCGATTAAGCACGACATCTCGGTGCCGGTCTCGCGCATCGCCGAGTTCATCGCGCGCGCGAGCGATGCGGTCGAAGCGATGATCCCCGGCGTCCGGCCGCTTGCCTTCGGCCATCTCGGCGACGGCAACATCCATTTCAACCCCTGCCAGCCCGAAGGCGCCGACAAGCAGACCTTTCTCGACCGCTGGGAGCCGGTGAGCCACATGGTGCACGGTCTCGCGGTCGAGCTCGGCGGCTCGATCAGCGCCGAGCACGGCCTCGGCCGGCTGAAGCGCGACGAAATCACCCGCTACAAGTCGCCGCTCGAAATCGACCTCATGCGGCGCATCAAAGCGGTGCTCGATCCGAAGGGGCTGATGAACCCCGGCAAGGTGATCTGAGACGGCGGTCAGCCGCGCTGCGAAAACATCGCGAGGCCCGGCGTCGGCAGCGTCGCCTTGAGGATGGTGCCGCTGTCGGTTTCGGTGATGAACAGCGGGCGTCCGTCCGGCCCGCCATAGGCGACATTGGTGGTCATCAGCCCGGCGCAGGATTTCAGCCGATAGATCGGCTCGCCCAACGGGCTGAACAGCCAGACAGTGCCGAAGCCCGCATGGGCGATGGCGAGGTTGCCGGCCGCGTCCACGGCGAGGCCGTCCGGCCCGCCGAGGCCGCCCGAGAGCTGGATGAAGACGCCGACCTTCGAGGTGCCGCCGTCCTTGTGCAACGGCAGGCGCCAAATGCAGTTGCCCCGCGTCGCCGCGACGTAAAGCACGGTCTCGGCAGGGTTGAGCGCGATGCCGTTCGGGCTCGGCACTGTGCCGACGAGAAGATCGAGTTGGCCACCCGCCCGCAGCCGGTAGACCCGCCCGGTCGGATCGTGCATGCCGGTCTGGCCCTGGTCGGTGAAATAGAGATCGCCGTCGCGATCGAAGATCAGGTCGTTCAGGCCCTTGAAGCGCTCGGAATGGCGCCGCTCCAGGACCGGCGTCACGTCGCCGCTCGCCGGATCGAGGCGCATCAGCCCGTCGCGGTAATCGGCGATGAAGATCCGCCCGTCGCGATGGATCTTGAGCCCGTTCGGCTCGCCGTCGTATTCGGCCACCAGGGCAAAGTCGCCCGCCGGCGAGACGCGGAAGACGCGGCCGAAGGGAATGTCGACGACATAGAGATTGCCGTCGCGGTCGAAGGACGGGCCTTCGAGGAAGCTGTCGATTTCCTCGCCGGCCTTGTTGGCGTCCGCCCAGGCGGTCCGCCGCTTGTCGCGGAAACGGTCGGGAAGCCGGGCGAAGACTTCCGTTTCGATGACGGCGGGCGGCGCGAACATGGCGGTGCGATCCTCAGTTTCCGGTGAATTTTCCCGGGCGCTTCTCGTTCAGCGCTTTGACCGCCTCATGCTGGTCCTCGGTCTGCTGCACGATGGCCTGCAACGCCGCCGCCATCTCCAGGTTGTCGCCGAGGGTCATGGCGAGCGAGTTCCGCAACAGCCGCTTGGTCAGCCGGAGCGAGTGCGGCGGATGGCGGACGATACGCGCCGCGAGCTTGTTCGCCTCCTCAAGCAGCGCGTCATGGGCGACGACCTTGGAGACGAGGCCATAGCGCGCCGCCGTCTCGGCATCGAGGAAATCGCCGGTGAACGTCATCTCGTAGGCGCGCGAGAGACCGACCACGCGCGGCAGGAACCAGGCCCCGCCATCGCCCGAAACCAGGCCGACGCGGAGGAAGCTTTCGCCAAACACCGCCT
>OFHJ01000239.1_pt1 | contig 22858 bp, 19 predicted proteins | sample 1522001 | NCBI WGS metagenome assembly OFHJ01 (sample SAMEA2464838, study PRJEB22497) | soil metagenome | biome: Grassland; feature: Farmland; material: Clay | place: Australia | collected 2013-02-01 | depth 1.2 m | reverse complement strand
CATCCCTGGACGCTCCCCCCCCAACCCCGCGCACCCCTGCTGCGCCCCCGGAACCGCCGACCCGTCCGCGTCTCCCGTCGCCGCCCCGGCGCGCACCGCCGGTTCCGATTCGCGGCGCGTTGGAGAGGCCCCGCGCGCTAGTGGCTCGCCGTCGCCGGCCGTCACCGCCCAGCCGCCGTGACCCCGCGGCGCCCGCGGCGCACCCGCGTGCCCCGGGGTGGGACTGGCGGAAGCGTCACAGAGCACTCCACGGGCTCGCCCTGATATCGGGCGGTGGTACCGCAGCACTCCGGCGGATGCTTCCATACCCCTATATACGCTCCACGCCGGGCTCCGAACGCGCCCATTTTTCGGCGCCCCGGAGCTGCCCGGAGCGCCGGCCGGCGTCCGCCGCCAGCCGCCGCACTCTCCGCAGCGAAAGTGGGGTAGCCGTCCCGGCTGCCATCACCGCCCGCGCCAGCCGATGCCGATAGCGGCGCATGCGGCCGCCGCTCGGGGGCGCGGGCGGCCTCGCCCGCCCCGTCCTGCTCCTATCGGCTGGTCGGCACCACCGGCAGGGATATATACGACGCCTCGCCCGGCCCGTAGTAGATGTGCTGCCACGCGGTGCGAAAATCCTTCCGCCGCGCCAAAAAAATATTGGGCACGTAGGTCTGCGGATTGCGGTCAATCAGCGGAAACCACGTGCTCTGCACCTGCACCATGATGCGGTGTCCCGGCAGGAAGGCATGATCGTTGGTGTGCAGGTCAATCACGTACCGTGTTACCTTGCCCGGCGTGATCGGCTGCGGATGGCTGTAGCTGTGCCGGAAGCGCCCGCGGAAAACCTCATCGGCGATGATCAGCTCATAGCCGCTCATCTTCGGCTGCGGCCGGTAGTTCTGCGGATAGACGTCAATCAGCTTGACGATCCAGTCGCTGGCCGTGCCCGTGGTCGAAGCGAACAGATGCGCGACGATGTCCCCCGCGATCGCCACCGTGTGGTGCAGCGTCCCGCTCTCATAACTCAGCACGTCCGGCCGGTGGTTCACGAACCGCTGGTCCTGCACCAGCCACACCGGCCATTCCGGCCCCGGATAGGTGGGCCGCACCGGCCGCGGCCGGTAGGGAACGGGGTTGTTGGGCTCGGAGATGTAGGCGTTGAAGCCGCGCCGTGCCGCCGCCTGGAACCCGAGCCGAAGCCCCGGCCGGAAATACAGCCGCCGTGCCCGCGCCCGCCGCGGAGGCCACGCCGAATAGCGCTGCCAGACGTTGCTGCCGGTCTGGAAGACCAGCGCCTTCGGTTCGTTCAGCCGCCCCGTTTGGTGCAGCCAGTACCGGAACCACCGCGCTTGCACGTTTTTGCGGAAATAGACGCTGGTATCACTGCCGAACTGCACCGGCCCCAAATGGTTCCCCGTACCGTGCGACCAGCCGCCGTGGTTCCAGGGCCCAGCGACGAAATAATTGCGCCCGTGCCGGTCGTGCCGCTCCAGCAATTTGTAAATCGTCTGCGGCCCGTAGAAATCCTCCTGGTCATACCATCCCGCCACGTTCAGCATCGGCACCGTCACCCGGGTCAGGTACGGCGCGAACGCCATCTTCTTCCAGAACGCGTCGTCGTTCGGGTGGTTGACGAAGTTGTTCCAGGTCGGCAGCCGGCCATGAAAGATCTTCCGGTTGACGTTGGCCAGCGGGCCCAGCCGCAGATACCACTCGTAGGTGTCGTACCGGTTGAAGTGGAAGTGGAAATTCGTCTTTCCCGTTTCCATCATGGCCGCGTATTCGAAGCCGTAGCTGAGCCGGAACGCCCCGTTGTGATGGAAATCGTCGCCCAGAAACTGGTCCTCCGGCGACGCTTGTTCACTCACCGCCTTCAGCGCCGGATGCGGATCCAGCATCGCCATCGTGGTCAGCCAGCCGCCGTAGGAGATGCCCGCCATGCCCACCCGCCCGTTGTTGTCGCCCACGTGGCGCAGCAGCCAGGCGATGGTGTCGTAGGTGTCGGTCGCCTCATCCACCTGTCCCGGAACCATCTCCGCCGCCGTGCAGCGATGCGCCCGGAAGCAGGGCCGCGGCGGCCGGTTCATGATGAACTCGCCCTGCGAGCGATAGCGCCCACGAATGTCCTGAAACACGAAAATATAGCCGTCGGGCATCATCGCCCGGTACAAGTTCAGCAGCGGAGTAAACCCCTGGGCGTCGTCGTGCAGCCCATAGGGCGTGCGCGTCAGCATGATCGGCCATGGGCCGCCCGCCCGGCGGGGAATGTAAATCTCCGTATACAGGCGCACCCCGTCCCGCATCGGGATCATCGCCGTAACCTTGCGGAAAATGGCCGGATAGGTGGCTGGCTTGGGCAGGCCGGTAGCCGCGGCGGCGCCCATGAGCGTTACCACCGCGGCCAATACGACGAGCGTTCGTTTCATCGCCCGCATTGTAGCAGCGCCCGCCAATGGTCTCCGGGCCCGCCTCCTCGCCCGCGCTGCACTCCTCCCAAGAGATCACGCAAGGCGCCGATTCGGCCCACTCCCGTCAGGAGTAGAGCGGCCGCTTTAGCGCCGCGAAACTCCAGCCCCCGCCCATTGGACTTCGCCCCGGCGACCGGCTGCGGATGGCCTATGATCGGTGCGGTCCGGAGCCCCTCATCAGCTCCTTCTTTCCGCTGGTCGCAATGTCGTTTCGCGGGGCGCCCCGCCTGTGGCGGGGCTGGGGTCAGCGCCCGTCATCAGTGACATTGTCGGCGCTGAAAACAAAGCACTTGCGCCAAAAATACTGCCAAAATGTCACATTTTTCTGAACCCGTTTCGGCTCCCCGGCCCAGCCGTTTCCATCCCCTCAGGCCGCCCCCACCACTTCCGGCCAACCCCGTCCGGCAACTCTGCATCTATGTCCTTACGCAGGGCAGCGGGCCCACCGCTGGCTAAGGGCGCCCTAAGGCGCCGGATTGTTTATTCTCCCCGCCGGGGAGACCTCGTTCGCGGCCTGCATCACCGGTCGCCGCGGTTGAAAATTTGTGGATTTGCCAAGCCGCTCCGCTGCGCGCCCGCCGTTAGCGCAGCGTGGCTTTGGCCTGGGCGACGATGTCCGCGACCTGGGGCTTGCTGAGCTCCTCCAGGTTGGCGGCATACGGCAGCGGCACTTCCTGCCCGCTCACGCGCGTAACCGGCGCGTCCAGGTTCCAGAACGCTTCGGCCATCAGCCGGGCCACGATCTCCGCGCCGGGACCGTAGCTCTGCCAGGCGTATTCGGCGACCACCGCGCGGTTGGTCTTAGCGACGGACGCCAACGCCGGTCCCATGTCTAGCGGCCGCAGACAGCGAATATCCACTACCTCCGCCGAAACGCCGTCGTGCTCCAGTTCCCGCGCCGCTTGCAGGCAGAGCGCGACGCTGGCGCCGTAGCCGATCAGCGTCACGTCGCTGCCCTCGTGCTTGACCTCGCCGTGATCCAGCGGCACCAGGTAATCGTCCTCGCCCACGTCGCCCTGCTTGTTGTTCAGCGGCCCGGGCTCCAAAAACACCACCGGATCGTCGGCCCGGATCGCCGCCTTCAGCATGCCCTTGGCGTCGTATTGGTTCGAGGGGCTCACCACCCGCAAGCCGGGGCAGTGCGCGAACAGCACCGTCAGTTGCTGCCCGTGCTGGGCGGTCAAGCCGGGATTGGGACCGGGGCCCTCCGGCCCGCGCAGCACCATCGGCACGCTCAGCCGTCCGCCGGACATGTACCGGATCTTGGCCATGTGGTTGTAGATCTGGTCCATGGCGCGCAAGGAGAAGTCCATGCGCATCATCTCCACCACCGGCCGCATGCCCATGATCGCCAGCCCGACGCCGACGCCGGTGAAGCTCTCTTCCGAGATCGGCGTGTCAATCACCCGTTCCTTGCCGAACTCGGCGTAAAGGCCGCGGGTGACGTAATGCACGCCGTTGTATTTGCCGATCTCTTCGCCTAGCAGCACCACCCGCTCGTCGCGGTGCATCTCTTCGCGCAGCGCCTGGTTCAGCGCCTCGTGCATGGATAGCTTTTTCATCGTGGAAATTCCCCCGCCCTAGGCCAGCACGTCCTGCGTCAGTTCGGCGCTGTCGGGCTGCGGCGCCTGCTTGGCGCGCTCGATCTTGCCTTGCAGCTCGGCGACGATTTGCTGCCGCAGATCTTCGATCTGCTGGGCGGACAAAATCTTCTCGGTGATCAGGTGCGCGGCGAGCAACTGGATGGGATCCCGGCTGTGCCACTGCGCTTCTTCCTGCTCGGTCCGGTAGTTGAGCGCCTTGTCGTGGATGCCGTGGCCCTGATAGCGGTAGGTGAGGGCTTCCACAAAGTAGGGCCGCTTGGTCTGGCGCATGTATTGGTAAATGCGCTCCGCCGCGGCGGTGGTGGCGAAAACGTCCTGGCCGTCCACCTGCTCGGTCTTGATTCCATAGCCCTGCGCCCGGTCCACCAGCTGGGACAGGGAGGAATGATCCTCCAGCCGCGTACCCATGCTGTACAGATTGTTGACGCAGACGTACAGCGTCGGCACGCTCCACAGGCTGGCCAGATTCATGGACTCATGAAACGTGCCCGTGTCCAGCGCGCCGTCGCCGAAGAAGCAGACGCAGATCGGGTCGTTCGCCCGCCGCTTCAACGCCAGCCCGACGCCGCATGCCACCGACAATCCGCCGCCGACGATGCCGTCGCCGCCCAGAAAATGCCGCTCCGGGCTGTACATGTGCATGCTGCCGCCCTTGCCCTTGGAGACGCCGGTGGCGCGGCCGAACAGTTCGGCGAAGATTTGCTCCGGGTCCAGCCCCAGCAGCAGGCAATGGCCATGGTCGCGATAGTGGTCCACCACGTAATCGCGGCTCAGGTCCAGAGCGTTGAGAAAGCCCACGCCCACCGCCTCCTGCCCGGCGTAGGAGTGGTAATAGCCGCGGATCAATCCGTCGCGAAAACATTGCTCGCCCAGCCGCTCGAACTCCCGGATGGCAAGCATTTGCCGCAATCGGTGGGTCAATTGCCGCGGGGTTAGCCCGGCGGCGCCGGAAATAGGAGGCTGGGGTTGGACGCTCATGGCAGACGAAGCCGCAGGGGGCTGGAGGGCGGGGTCGGAAGACGCGCCGGAAGGCGGCGCCGGCCCGCGCCGGGAGAAAAATCGCATAGCTGGGTGAACCCTATATTGTCAGCGCAGACCGTTCCGCGGTCAAGGCAGCCTAGGCGCCCGAGCGCAGGCTTCTGCCCCTCCCGCGCAGCCGGTCCACCGCCGCCGATCCCGGGCCCAGGACGAAGAGCGCGAAACTGCCCGCCGCCAGCAGCAGCGGCAACTCATAGGCCCCCACCCGCGTCAGCGGCGCCGCGGGCCAATGCACGCGAATCAGCGCGATCAGCATCTCTCCTGCCAGCAATAAGCCGGTGATGCGGGCGAACAATCCCAAAATCAGCAGAATGCCGCCCACCGTCTCCAGTCCCCCGGCCACGAAGGCGAAATAGCCGGGAAACCCCATGTGCACGAAGTTGCGCTGCCAGGCGGCGAGGTCGTCCAGCTTCATGCTCCCGTGCCATAGGAAGACCAATCCCACCGCCGCCCGCAGCAGCAAAAGAGCTAAACATTCCAATCGCGGGAACAGGTTCTTCATCCGCTTAAGGCTAGCATTCGCCGCGCTGCCGCTGCGCTACGTTACAGTCGGAGGGTGGCGGGCGCGAACCTGGCAAACGCGGACCGGCTGGCGAATTTGCCCGGCTACATCGCCGGTATGGCGGCGCTGGGCGATCGCGCGGCGGTCATTGACCGGCGGCTGTACCGCACGCGCGCCTATACCTACGCGGAAATCTTGGGCAAAGCCTTCGCCCTCAAGATCCGGCTGCAAGCCGGCGCCGAACCCGGCGCGAAGGTTCTGATCTGGGGACCGTCCGGTGCGGCCTGGGCCGTCGCCTTTTACGCCACCGTCATGGCCGGCATGGTCGCGGTGCCGCTGGATGCGGCGTTTTCTCCCCGCTACGCGCGGACCATTCAGCAGCAGACCGGCGCGCGCGTGCTCTTGGCCTCGGCCGAACGCATGGCGGCCTTCGGCCCCGCGGATTGGGCGCTGGCCCTGCGCTTCGAGGATTTGGAGCTGCTGCCGCCGGCGGCGCCCGCCGCGCCCGCGGCCGCGCGGGATGGCGACCTGCTGGAAATCGTCTACACCTCCGGCGCCACCGCCGCGCCCAAGGGCGTGATGATCACGCATGGCAATGTGCTGGCCAATCTCCGGCCCATCGCCCAGGAAGTGCGCAAATACCAAGGCTGGGCTCGGCCCCTTCTGCCCTTGCGTTTCGTGCACCTGATTCCCCTCAGCCATCTCTTCGGCCAGGTCATGGGCCTGATGATTCCTCCGCTGCTGGCCAGCACGGTGGTCTACCTGGAGGCGCAGGGCGGGGAAGCGGTGGCGGCCGCGGTGAAGCAAACTCGCGCCTCCGTGGTTGTGGCCGTGCCGCGGGAGATCGAACTGTTTTCCCAGTGGGCGCGGCAGGCCGCGGGCGCCGGGGACGCGCCGGCGGTGACGGCCGCGGCCCGCGGCCGTGGCGTGGCCTGGCGCTGGTGGCATTGGCGCCGCCTGCACCGCAAGCTGGGCTGGAAGATGTGGGCGCTGGTGGTGGGCGGGGCGGCTTTGTCTAGCGAGCAAGAAGCTCTGTGGCAAGCCCTCGGCTACGCCGTGGTGCAGGGCTACGGGCTCACCGAAACCGCTCCTGCCGTGGCCATCACCCATCCCTTCAAAATTCGCCGCGGCGCGGTGGGCCGCAAGCTGGCGGGCATGGAGATCCGCATCGCCGAGGACGGCGAAATCCTGGTGCGCGGTCCCAACGTCTCGCCCGGCTATTACCAGAACGCCGCCGCCACCGCGGAAGCCTTCGCCGCGGGCTGGCTGCGTACCGGCGACCTCGGCCGCATGGACGCGGAAGGCAACCTGATTTATCTGGGACGGAAAAAAGAAGTCATCGTCACCGCCGAAGGAATGAACGTCTACCCGCAAGACGTGGAAGCGGCTCTGGATGCCCAGCCCGGGATCGCGGAAAGCGCTGCGGTGGCGGAAGATCGCGCCGGCCGCACCCGCGTGCACGCCGTCCTGGTGGCGGCGGGGATGGGCGATGAAAAAATCGCGGCGGCGGTGGCGGCGGCGAATGGCCATCTGGAGGCGCACCAGCGGATCGCGGCGTTTTCCCGTTGGCCGGAGGCGGCGCTGCCCCGCACCGCCTCCACCCACAAGCTGCGCCGCGCGGCGGTGGCGGCTTGGGTCAATGGCCAATCCGCCACGACGGTGGCGGCGGCGGAGGATTGGCGCGAGTATTTGGCCCGTTTGTTGGGCGTTGCCCGCGAGCGCCTGCTGCCGGAGGCACGTTTGGCGGAAGATCTCGGCCTCGGTTCGCTCGACCGCGTCGAGTTGCTGGCGTGGCTGGCGTCGCGCGGCATCGAAATTGAGGAAACCGAACTGGCGCGGGCGGACACCGTGGAGAGGCTAGGCGATTTGGTCGCCGCCGCTGAGGCGCCCCCCGCCCCGCCGTCGCCTACTGCGGCTACTCCCGCCACGGCCATTAAGGCGCGGCCGCTTGCCAAGCCGCCCGCCCGGCGGCCGTTCCGCTACTCGCAATGGCCGCTGTCACCGCTCGTGCGCTGGTGCCGGGAGCCGCTGCGCTGGCTGTTGGTCTATCCGCCGCTACGCACCGTCGCCCGCATCGAGGTGCAAGGACGGGAGCACCTGCGCTCCCTGCGCCGTCCCGTGCTGTTCATCGCCAACCACCAAAGCATGCTGGACGTTCCCGTCATCCTCCGCGCTCTGCCGCTGCGCTGGCGCCCGTGGGTCGCGCCCGCCATGGCCTTGGACGCCTTCCGCGCCAAGTTCCTGCCCGGCGCCCCGGCGTCCGCGCGGCGCCGCGCGCAGCGGCGTTACCGGCTGCTGGAGATGTTCTTCAACATCTTTGTTCTTTCCGCCACTACCGGCATCGAGCCCGCGCTCCGCCACGCCGGGGAACTGGCCGACCGCGGGTATTGCCCCCTGATCTTCCCCGAAGGCGCCCGCACGTTCGAAGGCCGCCTGCACGATTTCCGCCCGGGGATCGGCGTCTTTGCTCGCTCCCTGGCGTTGCCCGTGGTGCCGGTGACGGTCGAAGGCGTATTTGCGATTTTGCCCGCCGGCGCCAAGCGCGCGCGCCGCGGCCGCGCACGGATTACCTTCGGCGCGCCCATTCCCATCAGCGGCCAAGATCCGGCGGCCATTACCCGCCAACTTCAGGAATGGTTTGAGGCGCGGCTGGGCCCGGCCCTGCCCGACCGCGGCGGCGGCGCCGGCGAATTGCACGGCTAGGGCTCCGCCCATCGCCGCTGCGGGTTCGCCGCCGGCGCAGTCCCGCCTCCTCCAAATCGAAAAGGTACACTGGACGCCATGTGCGAAATCCGCGCCTGCGCCTGGGGCGAGTTCGATAGTTCCACCGCCGGCCCGCGCCGTTCCAGCCGCGTGGAACTGGAAGCGGAAGTGGTGACGCTGTACCGGGAGGAATCGTCCGCCCTGCTGCGTCATGCTCAGCGATTGGCGGGTGACCGGGAGTTGGCCCGCGAGGCGGTGCAAGAAGCCTTCCTGCGCTATTTCGCCGGCCGCCTGGAGGGCAAGCTGGCCGCCGCCGGCCGTCCCTGGCTGTTTCGCGTGGTGCGCAATTACATCTACGACCGCCTGCGCAACTTCGACCACAGCGCGCGGGCCCAGGAAGCGCCTGAGGATGCCGCGCCCGGCGAGACCGCGGTCACGCCGGAAACGCAATACCATCTGGCCGAAACCGCGCGCCGGATCCGCCGCTTGCTGACGCGGCGGGAGTTCGAATGCCTCAGCCTGCGGCTGCAAGGCATGAGTTATCAGGAAACCGCCGATGCGCTCGGCGTGGAGATCGGGACGGTTGCGTCGCTGCTGGCGCGCGCATTGAAAAAGCTGCGGGCGGCCTTTGCGCCCACAGCGGCGCCGCCGGCCTCGGAGCCGCGGCGATGAAATGGCCGCGAGCCATTACCGCGCTCACCGCTTCGCGCCATCCCAGCGAAGGCGTCCTGCTGGCGTGGGTGCACGGAGAACCGGCGGTTGCGGGTCCGGAGGTGGGGGCGCATTTGGCGCACTGCGCGCGTTGCCGCCAGCGCGCCGCGGAGTTGCGCCAAGCGTGGGATGGCTTCGCCGCCATGTTGCCGTCGGCGTTGGAGGCGGCGCCGAACGAAATGGCCTTGCGCGCTGCCTTGTCTGCGATTGAGCCCGAGTGGCCGGAGAGCGAGCGTCCGCTAGCCCCAGCGGCGAACTCCGCCGACGCCGCCGATCCCGCCGTGGAGACGTTGGCTCCCTACTTTGGCCCGCAGGCGGCGCGGCTGCTCGTCGCCCAGAAACCTCCCGAGGAGGTAGGCGCCTTGTTGCGACTGTGGCTGGGGCGTCCCGCCGCCGAAGCGGCCATGTCCGCTGCCTCTTGGACGACCCGGCACGCCTAGTCCCCATGCCGCGTTTGCGTTCCCAGCCCGGTCCATTCGTCGTGCCGAACGCGCCCGGCTGGACGGTCCCGCGTCGCATGGTGCTGGCGACCATTGCCCTTTTGGTCTTGGGGGCAGCGCTCCAGTTGTGGTGGGTGTTTACCGGCGATTTCAGCGGGCTCGCGTTTTTCTACGCCTATCCCGGATCGGCTTTTCTGGTCGTTGCCGCCACTTTGGGCGCGGCATGGAGCTGGCAGGCATGGCGCCAGTTTGCCCCTGGAGACGCGCTGCGCGGCGCGTGGCTCGGCATTGCCCTTGCCGCGAGTTGCCAGTCGCTTGGCTACATTTTGGCCCACTGGCTCAGCCGTCCCACCTATCTGAATCCTTTCCGCGCCTGGGCCGTGGCGCATTCCGGCGCCGCTGCCGCGGTGCAAAGCGCCGGCTTGGAGATCAGCGGCACGTTGGAGATGGTGGCCCTGGCGGTTGGGCTGGCGATCGTCTTGCGCGCCTACCGCCGTGTCGGCCTTTTACGCCGGCTGGCGGCCTGGGAATGGCTGAGCGCCGCCCTGCTGGCTGCGTATACGGGGCGCGTCCTTTATGTCGTTGCCCGCGTGCAGACGTCGCCGTCGGCTCCGCCCGTGACCTTGGCGTCGGTGCTGGACTGGCTCAACAATCCCCTATTGGCAATCTTGCTGATTGAGGCGCTGCTGTTGCGCCGGGGCGTGGCCGCAATGCGCTGGGGCTTGATCGCCCGCTGCTGGGGTTCGCTGGCGCTGGCGATCGGGCTGACCGCGGCGGGCAGCGTGTTGATGTGGGCCGTGGACTTCAGCTATATCCCCTGGCCCTGGTCCAGTTTGACTTGGTACGTGTGGTTCCCGGCGGCGGCGGCGTATGCGCTGGCGCCGGCGTATCAGTTGCAAGCCACCGCAATGGCGCGCCGGCAATGGGCTCGGGCCCGGGCGGCTCGCGCCGCCAGCTAGGCAATGGCGGGTAGCCATTGACGGCTACCGCGGCCCCCGGCGGCTAATCGCCCTCGCCGGTATCCAGCGCCAGCCAGCCTCGCGCCACGCCGTCGTTGTCGAGAAACGCGATCGCCGCTCCGCCCGCCTGCATGCGAATCTGTGCCTGCGGCCGGCGGTTGCCCGCGGCCAACGTGAGGCGCGGGCCCTCTCCGTCCACCGCCAGTTCGGCGCGTTGGTTGGCGCTGGGGTCCAGAATCGCCAGCGCGGTTTCACCTTCGCGCATTGCCAGCAGGGCGGTCAGCGGTCCGGCATCCGGCATCAGTCCCAGGTAGGAGGTCGCCTCTCCGCCCACGCCAAACCATGCCGGGCTGCCTGCATCCGCGGGCAGCAGGCCGAGCCGCATACCGCCGTCGGTCACGGCCAGCAGCGCGCGCGGCGACGCGTGGGCGTCGTTCAACTCCAGCCGGCAGGTGGCCGCATCGGTCGCCCACGCGCCGCGCAAACGCCCGGCCGGGTCGAGCAAGCCCGCGGTCGCCGCATCGCCCGCGAATTGCAGCCACGGCCTTTCGATGCCGGTGGCATCGGTCCAGTAGGCGGTGGCGGCGGCATCGTTGACCGCCAAGCGCAGGCGCCCGGTGCCGTGGGCCGCCCCAGCCAACGTCAGACTGGGGCCATCCTCGGTCAGCTGCAATTGGCCTTCGGTGGCGCCGCTGGCGGGGAAGCCGCTCGGCAGAGCCGATAGATCGGGCGGCAGCCGCACCTGTGCGGCGGGTGCGCCATCGGCGGCCAGCATTGCCACCACGGCATCGCTGGTCGCGGCGGCAGGCGTCAGTGAGGACTCCTGCCGCAAGCGCAGACGCTGGTTGGCGTCGCGCAGTTCGATTCCCGCCGGTCCGGCCGCGGGCTGGTGGAACAACGCTCGAGGTTCGTCTCCGCCCTCTCCCAGCCGCGCTTCCCATCCATCGTCCCGCCAAGCCATGCGTGCTTCCGGGCCGCTGCCTTCCGCGCCCAGCACCAGCTCCGGTCCTCCGCTTGTGCAGCACAGGACGGCCCGTCCCTGGCGTGAATCGCCGGCAATCGCCAAGCAGGCTCCGTCTGCGCCCGCATGCAACGCGGCGCGCTGCACGCCGTCGGGGCTGAACAAGCGAATCGCGGCGCCGTCATCGGTCATACCCAAGTGCGCGCGCAACTGGCCCCGGTCATTCCACAAGGGCAGGCACTCCGCGTGCAGTTCCGCGGCCGGCGTTCCATCCGCGCCCAGCACCGCCAAGCGCGGTTTTCCAGCTTCCAGCGCGACCACGGCCCGTCGCCGCTGCTGGCCGTCGCGCAGGGCGACGATGGCGGTATCCGTGACCGCCAGTTCCGCCGTAGGCTGGCCGTCGGGGTCTACTAATGCCAGCCATGCGCCGAGGTCCGTCACAGCCAGCCGCGCCACGACCTCGCCGGCACCGGCCAGAAACACCATCTGCGGTCCATCGGGTTCCATGGCCACCAGCGCACGGTCGGCGCCATGTTCATCGCTGAGCGCCAATCCCGGCGTGCCGGAACGGGAACGCAGGCGCAAACGGCCATGGATATTGCCAGCGCCGTCCACGAGTCCCAAATATGAACTGTCCCCCGCCAGGCCCAGCCACACCCGCGTTTCTCCCGCGGTGTCGAATAACGCGATGCCCGCGCCTTCTGCGCCCAGCCGCACCTGCGCCCGCGCCCGGCGCTCGGCGTCGGCGAAGGTGATCTTCGGTCCTTCCGCGCCCAAAGCCAACTGCCCGCGCACGCGCTGCTGCTCATCGAGCAAGGTCAAATAGGAAGCTTGCCCCGCCAACCCCAGCCAAGCGCGCGTCTCGCCGCTGCCCAACTGAAACGCAATGCCGGGATCGTCGCCTCCCAACTGCACTCGCGCCATGACCGGTTCCGCCGCTCGCCCAGGGCGGGCGGACGCGGGTACGGGAATGGGACCGGGACTATCGCTAAAGGGCATGGTGGTGAGGACAGCCAATGGGGGGTTTCTCCCGCTTAAACCGGGTTTCTACCGTCAACGGCGCGGCTTGTCCAACTGTGGCACTTCTATTTGCGCGGAAGCAATGTTCGCTCCGAAACCTACGGTAATCAATCGTGCCCCGGCCCTAGGGACAGGCGCGCCGCCACCCTGCGGCGGTCCGTCCGCGTCAGCCCGCGGCGGCGCTCGCGGCACGCGGCGCGGCGGCGCCGAAGCGATGGCGCAGCAGCGCCGCCAGCGGCCAGCCATAGGCTTGCTCCAGCGGCGCCAAGCGCTGCGCCGCATAGTCCAGCGCGGCCGCGCCCATAGCGCGTTGCAAAGCCTCCGCGCCGGATTCCAGCGTGGTCCGGACCGGCGCGACGGCGGGCGGGGCGGCGGCGGCGCCACTGAGCGCGATCACCCCGGTCTGTTCAAATCCCCAGCGGTCGCGCGCCTCCTCCCACGCCCGTCGCGCCGGCCGGTCCCAGGCGCCGGGGGTACAGACGACGCACCACAATCGCCCGGCAAACTCCGCCACCACGTGCGGTGGCATGGCCCCGGCCAGGGCCCGTGGCCAAAGGACGTTCGCGCAGCCCCGCTCACTCAGCCTTTCCGTCAGCCAATGCAGCGGCCATTGTTGCCCGCTGCGCGCCGCCTGCGCCGAGGGCGCGTAGCCGTCATCCTCGCGGGAGGGCGCCGACGCCAGATGCGCGGCGGCCAGGCGGTCCAGCGCGGCACGGGCATCGGCGGAATCCGCCAGCAAATCGGCGCCGCGCAGCCGGCCCGCCTGTTGCAATCGTTCCAGCCAGGCGCGGGCGGCGGGGTCGGCCAGCAGTGCCGCCCGGTCGAGATCTTCCAAGCGCAGGCGGGGCGGGGCGTACTCGCCGCTGGCGGCCATCGGCGCCAAGCGCGTCGGCTGCAACGGATCGCGCCACACCGGCTCGGCGTTCCCCGCCAGCGCCGCGCTCCACGCGGCGCGCCAGACCTGCAAGGGATTGGGTGTGGCCGCCCCGCCCGCCCGGATCAAGCCAATTTCCAACTCCGGTTCTTCCCTGGGGGCGGGGTACTTTGCGACGGCGTAAAACCACTCTGCCGGCGGTTCCGTTCCCGGCGCAAAGAAAATGCCGCCGCTCAGCGCCGCGGTCGCGCGCATAGGGGGCGGGGCGCCGCAATCCGGCAGCGCCGCGGCGAACCCATCGGCGGCGGCTCGTGCCGCCGACCGCCAGCCGGCCCGCACCAGCCAGTCTTCGGCGGCAGCCATTGCCTCCGCCGTAACCGCTCGCGGCGTTACCAGGAATTCCGTGCGGATCATTAGCATCACCAGGCGGCGAGCGCCGAGAATTCCGCCGTCCGCCCCTCAGAATGCCATGCTGGCAGGCATTTTCCCCCGTGCCCGGGGTAACCGCTAGGCGCACCTGTTCGTCCGGCCGGGTGCAGATTGGGTTCTACTGTACGCCGCCGCTGCGGCGCGGCGGCCCGCGCCGCCTATAATGCCGCCATGAGCGTAGTCAGCGGCGCCGAACCAACCTTTGCCGGACCCTTGGTATCGGAGCCGGTTTCGGCCAAGCAGCAGTGGGAACGCAAGCTGCGGGCGGATATTGAAAGCACCTTGCAGGAGGCGATGCGCACGCTGCGCTTCGCCCTGGAAAGTCGCCTGCAACAAGAGTTGAACGCCGGCTTGGCCAACGCCCTCCACGACGCCAGCCCCGCCGTGCAGCAGGCGCTGGTGCGGCGCGTGGGCAGCTGGTCGGCGCAACTGCCGCCGCCGCAGACCGAGCCCTGGGCCGCTTGGATCGGCGGGTTGCTGGATGTCGCCGAGCCGCCGAAGATTTTATCCGCGCTGTTCGCCGCCGCCAGCGCGTTGTCTCCGCATCTGGCCATTTACGTCGTGCGCGGTTCGGCCGCGATCGCGTGGCGCTGCAGCGGTATCCATGCGCCGGCGCGCATCGACTGGGAAAGCGGCGATTCCGTGTTTCGCCGCGCCATTTCCACCGGCCTGCCGGTGCAGTGGCGGCCGGGCGCGGCTGGCGCTCCGGGTGCGCCCTGGGGGCCCGCTGGCGGCGCATATCCGCTTTCTGTTCGCGGCAAGACCATCGCCTTGCTGTGCCATGAGGCGAGCCGCGCCACCGGACAAGCCGGGGGCCATTCCGCCAACGACGCGGGGGTCGAATCCCGCATGGCGGTTCTGGCGCGCGTTGCCAGCCTAAGTTTGGAGCAGGCGATGCACCTAGGCGGCGGCTTGGCGCTGCGCGCCGAGGCGGCGCCGGAGATCGCCGCCGAAGCCCCGCCCGCACCCGCCGAATTCCCCGTGGCTGCGCCGGAACCGGGAGCGACGCTGCCAGCCGCAACGCCGGAAGAACCTCCCCCGACGCCCATTGCCTGGGAGCAGCCGGCGGTGGCCGAAGCCCCAGCGAGCGCTGCGGAAGCCGTGCCGGAAACGCCAGCCGCCGGCGACGAAGCCGGCTTGCCCTCCGCGGATGCTCCCCAGGCCGCCCGCGCCCGCCGTTTCGCGAAAGTGCTGGCGCAGGACTTGGAGTTGTACCTCCAGCGGGACCGCCCCGGCGAACTCGCCGCCGCCCGCGAGCAGCGTGACCTTTATGGCCGCCTTCAGGAAGATTTGGACAAATGCCGCCAGTCTTTCCTGGAGCGTTATCCCGCCGATAGCGGCTTGGGGCTGGAACTTCTGGACGACCAACTGATCGCCATCTTGGCGCAAGGCGACGCCGCCATGCTCGGCCCCGCCTATCCGCGCGCCGCCGTCCAATAGACGTCCGTCTCGGTCCATCCGCGGGGCGCCGGGTTGGCACGCCGCCGGTGGCGCGCACTTCGCGCGTTTCTCGCCACTGTGGCCGGCGGTTCGCCGCGCGATTTCTATGTACTAGCCGGTGGCATGCCGGCGCGCTTTTCTTGCGATGCTCCGCCGATGGTGCTTAACTAAGGGCACGCTAGAAAGGAGGTGGTCCAGTGGAAGATTCCGGCAGTAGATGTGTAGACATTTGGACTAGCGAGGTGGCTGAAGGCTAGGCGCTCGCGAGCGCCCGCCGCAGTACTTTCCTTGGACGGCTTGCGAGCCGCCCCGGCTAATCCAGTCAGTCCACCCGGGCCCCGCCGCCACTTCGGCCGTGGGGCCCGTATCATTACCATCCCCCGCCACCTCCCCCGCCCGGCGTGCCGCCGACGGACTCCCCAAACGGCCTGCCAGCCGGGGCCACCCGGGAGGCAAATGGCCAGGTCCGCGGCCCGGTTGCGCCGGGTCGGCCGTCGGGGCCCCATGCTTGGCGGCTGCCGCGCCGCCATGTTACATTGAATCTCCTGAGGACTGCGGGAGTAGCTCAGTGGTAGAGTGCGACCTTGCCAAGGTCGATGTCGCGGGTTCGAATCCCGTCTCCCGCTCCAATTTCGCCCCTCCCTCCTGTTCACCGCCCGGCGCGGTAGCCAAGTGGTAAGGCAGAGGTCTGCAAAACCTTTATTCGGCGGTTCGATTCCGCCCCGCGCCTCCAGCATCGCGCAAGTAGTGGGCAAAATGCCCGGCTCGCGGCCGACCTTGCCGGGCGGCGTCGCAGGCGGCGCGCTGGTCCGGGCAATTTTCAGCACCGCTTGGTCGCGGCACGCGGCTCCCTTGGGGCGCAGTTCTTCGCCGGACGGGGGGCCGGGGGAGGAGCGATCGCAGTCCAGCGCGCGGCGGCGGGTGGTTTGGTTTAGCTTTCCGCGCGGCGGTCGGGGGCTTCTTCGGCGGCGCCGAAGCGGCGCTGGCGGCGGGCGAACTCCGCCAAGGCGGTGGCGAAGGATTCGCGTTCAAAATCCGGCCACAGCTCCCGCGTGAACCACAACTCGGCGTAGGCGCATTCCCACAGCAAAAAATTGGACAGCCGGACCTCGCCGCCGGTGCGGATCAGCAGATCCGGCGGGGGCACCGTCGCGGCGTCTTCGCCCGCCGTTTCCGGGCCGGCGGCGGCATCCGCCGTGGCCTCCCTGTTCGCATCGCCGCTCTCCTCGCGAGCGGCACCGTTAGGGTGCGCGGCGCTGGCGTCATTCATGGCCACGACGTTCGCGCCGTTCCCAGCGCCGGCGGCGGTCCCGTTTGCCCGCGGGCCATTCGCCGCGGTGGCGGGAGCGGGCGGACGCGGTGTGAAGCCGGCCGGGGCGGGCTGGAGGTGGCGCGCCAGCGCGGCTTCGGTGATGTCCTCCAACTCGATCTTGCCCGCCAGCGCTTGCCGCGCCAGCGCCCGCGCCGCCGCGGCGATGGCCCACTGCGAGCCGTAGTCGATCGCCAGGCGCAGCAACATGTCCTGGCCGCCGGCGGTAAGCCGTTCGGTCAGCTCCAGCGCGGTGCGCGGGCCCAGCGGCAGGCGGTCGCGCCGGCCAATGCCCACCAGGCGGATGCCCTTCGATTTGAGTTCCGCCCGCTCGCAAACCAAAAAGCGGCACAGCAGTTCCCACAGTGCCGAGATCTCCACCGAGGGCCGCTTCCAGTTTTCCGTCGAGAAGGCGTACAGCGTCAAATACCGCACGCCGGCCTTGCGCGCTTCCTCCACCGTGCGCCGGACGGAAGCGATGCCGGCGTGGTGGCCGGCCCAGCGTGGCAAGCCGCGGGCGGCGGCCCAGCGGCCGTTGCCGTCCATGATGATGGCGACGTGGCGCGGAACCGGAACCGTCGCGGCTTCGGGCGCGGCCGCGGGCTGGGTGGCCGGAGCGGTATCGGGAGTCAGGATTTCGGGGGTCGCAGCCATTAGCTAGGCTCCATTCATGGATTGCAGAAAATCCTGCATGCTCTCGATATAGGCGCGCAGCGCCTGCCGTCCGCGCGCCGTCAGGCGGTAGGCGGTACGCGGCTTGCGCCCGGCGAAACTTTTCTCCACGCGGACGTAGCCGGCGTTTTCCAGCTTGCGCGCGTGGTCGCTGAGGTTGCCGTCGGTGACTTCCAAGACTTCACGCAGTTCGGTGAAGGTCAGGCTGTCATTCACCGCCAAGGCGGAAAGCATGCCCAATCGCAGCCGCTCGTGAATCAGGCGGTCCAGCGAGGGCACGCGCGGGCGCCGCGCAGCCGCCGCGGCGGAAGCCAAGGGAGCGACTTTGGCGGCGGAGGTCATGGGCGCGGCCGGCCCAGCGGCGGCGAGACGCGTCCGCGGCGTCCCGGAGCGAGAAGCGAGTGGAGACATAGGTTCACCTCGCACGACCTGCGGCGGCCGGCGCGTCTTCCAACGACAGCCGCGTAGCGCGGGCAATCCACCAGCCCGCGATCAGATGCAGAACGCCGAACCCCAGCGCCAAGCAGGCCAGGGTCACGGCGGGAGACGGCAGGAAAAACGCCACCACGCCCAGCACCGCCAGGCCGCGGCCGAGCCAGCGCACCGGCGGCGTGGAGAAGGTGGCGGCGCTGAGCAGGGCCAGGCCCGCCAGCAACAGCCAAGTGCCGGGCAGCCATTGCGGCGCGCCATGGACGGCCAGCGCCAGCGTCAGCAACGCCGCAGCCAGCCAGCCCGGGGCCATCGAGCGCAACGCCCGGCCGGTTGGTCCCCGGCGCAGCGGCAGCCGCCACTTCCGGCCCTTGTGATACAGAGCCCACAGCGCCAAGGGCGCGGCGAGCGCCACCGCCGCCACCCAAATCACCAAAAAGGGGCCGGCGTATGCGGGCCGCCACGGTCCCGCCGCGGCCGCTGCCCGCCAGACCCGCGGCCCGTAGCTCTGCCCCAGCCACCACCAGCTCAAGGCGCTGGCGACGCAGCCAATGATCCCGGCCACGGCCACGCCGGCGCCGCTCACGGCGCTGAACGTTCCGGCCTGCTCCAAAGTCTGCCGGATGTAGTCAAGATCGGCGCGCACGCGGCCCAAATCGGACGAGGATTCGCCGGCCGGGTTAAATTCCAACGGGGTGGGAAACGGCTGGGCCACTCTGCGACCAGCCTAGCCCGGCCAATACGCCGCGTCAAGGAGAACTTTGCATTACAAAGATTACGTTCTCTGTACGGGCAATCCCGGGGGCGTTGGCGCGGAGCACGCCCAATCTGGTCGGGCGGGCAGGCGCCGCGAGCCGCCTAATCTCGCGCGCGGGCGGCGGCCAGAACGCTATCCAGCATCGCCGGGGTCAGGCGGCCGGTAAAGGTGTTCTGTTGGCTGGGGTGGTAGCAGGGCAACAATCGCCAGCCATTCGGCAGCCGATACGCGGCGCCGTGGGCGAAGGGAAATGCGGCCGGACGGGTCAGCAAGGCCAGCTCCGCCGCGGCGGTCAAAAACTGCCGGTGCGCCAGGCGGCCCAGAGTGATCACGGCGCGCAGGCGGGGCAGGGAGGCCAGCTCGGCGCGCAGGTAGCCGCGGCAGTTGGAGAATTCCGCCGCGGTGGGCCGGTTGTCCGGCGGGGCGCAGCGCACGGCGGCGGTGATATAGGCGCCGCGCAGACGCAGGGCGTCCTCGCGGGAGCGGCTTTCCGCCTGGTTGGCGAATCCGGCGCGGTGCAGCGCGGCATACAGAAAATCTCCGCTGCGGTCGCCGGTAAACATCCGCCCGGTGCGATGGGCGCCGTGCGCTCCGGGCGCCAGACCCACTAGCAGGAGCCAAGCGCCGGGGTCGCCAAAACCGGGGACGGGACGGGCCCAATACCCATGATCCGCGTAGGCCCGCCGGCGGGTGGCGGCCACCTCCGCGCCGTAGGCGACCAGGCGCGGGCAGCGGCGGCAAGCGACGATGCGGCGGGTTAGGCGCTGCAACTCGTTTGCGCCCGCCATGGGACTTACGCCTTGGGACTTACCCTTTGCGCCGGAATGGGCCTAGCCTTTTTGCGCGGGAGCGAAATGCGCGGCGTTCTTTTCCGCGTACGAATTCCATTTTTCCGGGAGATCGTCAATGGCGAAGATCGCCGTCACCGGGCAGACGGGAACGCAGGCGCCGCAATCAATGCATTCGACGGGATCAATGAAGAGCTGCTCGGATTCGGCATGGCCCGCCTCGTCCGGTTTGGGATGGATGCAGTCCACCGGGCAGGCGTCCACACAGGCGTTGTCTTTGGTTCCAATGCAGGGTTCGGCGATGACGTAAGCCATATCGAAGAAGACCTCGCGGGCTACAGGCCCATCACGTGATAGCCGCTGTCCACGAACAAGATGTTTCCGGTGACGCCGCGGCCCAAATCGCTGGCCAAGAACAAGGCGGCGTCGCCGACTTCCTCCGGCGCGGTGCCCCGGCGCAGCGGCGAGTGCTCGGCCACGTGGCTGAGCATGCGGCCCAAATCCTTGACGCCGCGGGCGGAGACGGTTTTGACCGGGCCGGCGGAGACGGCGTTGACGCGAATGCCGCGGGGACCGAGCTCGGAAGCCAAGTACCGCACCTCCGATTCCAGCGCCGCCTTCGCCACGCCCATGACGTTGTAATTGGGCATCACCCGCGTCGAACCGAGGTAGGTCAGCGTGACGATCGCGCCGCCGCGCGGCATGTGTTCGGCGGCGCGCCGCGCCACGGCCACCAAGGAGTAGGCGCTGACGTCCAGCGCCAGGCCGAAGCCGGCGCGGCCGGTCTGGTAAAACGGGCGGTCCAGGTCGGCGCGATCGGCAAAAGCGATGCTGTGAACGACCGCGTCCAATCCGCCTTCGGCGCCCAGGCCGGAGAAGAACTGGTCTAAGTCCTCATCGCGGCTGACGTCGCATTGCGCCGTGCGCGCGTTGGCCAGCCCCGCCGCCAGCTCCTCGGTGGCCGCCTTTTGCCGCTCCGATTGATAGGTAATGATCAACTGCGCGCCTTCCCGGGACAGGGATTGGGCGATGGCGTAGGCCAAGCTCCAGCGGTTGGCCACGCCCATCACTAGCGCGGTTTTGCCCTGCATGATGGCGCTCATGGCAAGCAGCAGACTACCACATCTGCCCGCCGCGTTCGGCGCAAAGCCCGCCGCCGCGCGTGGGGGCGGCGGCGCGCCCTTGCCGGATAGGGTGCGGCGCTGCTCGCCGCGGGCGCGCGCACCTCGCGGCCCGGTTCGGGCATGCTGGCCCTGGGGCCGGCAGAGCGGTTCCTGATCGCGCTGGTTTTCCGGAGGCCGGGCGTGGCGGGCGTGGCGAAGCAGATTCCCTGGACGATCGGACCGGTTGCGGGCGCGGTATATTCATTCACCGCCATTCGGCGTTTGCCTATGCGCTCCGCCTTCACCCGCCGTTCTCGCCTGGTTGTTACCGTATTGGCTTGCCTTGCGACCGCCGCCTCGCTGGCCGCCGCCGCCGCGCCGCTGCGGCCAAACCTGCGCGGCCGCATCATGATCCTGGAATACCACCGCTTCGGTCCCAAGAATCATCGCTGGGTGCGAGCCTACAGCAGTTTTGACCACGACCTGCAAACGCTGGAGGCGCAGGGCTACCGGCCGATTACCCTGCGTGCCTACACCTCCGGCCATTTCGCCACTCCGCGCGGGACCACGCCGGTGGTCATCACCTTCGACGACGGCAGCAACAACCAAGTGAAGTTCAACCGCCAGGGTAAGCTGGCGCCGGATTGCGCCCTGGCTCATTGGCTGGCGTTCAGCCGCCGCCATCCCGATTTTCCCTTTCGGGGGGTGTTTTTCGTCAATCCCGGACCGGGCGGCGATTCCGCCTTTGCGCAGCCGCGCTGGTCCGCCGCCAAACTGCGGATGATCGTGCGGCTGGGGGGTGAAATCGGCAATCACACCTTGACGCATGCCAATCTCGGCCGCGTTTCGCGGCAGGCGGTGGAGCGGGAGATCGCGCTGGGACAGTACTTCATTCAGCGCGCGCTGCCGGGCTATCAGATCGTCTCCTTCGCCCTGCCCTACGGCGTCTATCCCAAGCCGCGATCCTTGGCTTGGCAGGGGGACTGGGCCAGTGCCGGTTTCGGCCGCCGGCTGCCGGCGCAAATTCGCTGGCATTACCGCTCCGTGGTGAAGGTCGGCGCCTCACCCGCGCCGTCGCCGTATGTCGCGGGCTTTAGCCCGCACTTCCTGCCGCGCATTCAGGTCTTCGATCCCAACATCGGCCGCTGGCTACGCTATTTTCAATTGCACCCCGGGCGCCGCTTTGTCTCCGATGGGGAAGAGCACGCGGTGGACTCAGTGCCCGCGCACGCTCCGCGGCGCCGCCGCTAGGCGCATCCATTTCGGTTCCCGCTCACCACCGCTCTTGGCGGATCCATATTCTCTGACTATAGTCAGAGAATGCGGATGGACGTCCTTCAGGTGCGAGCATTCGGCCGCGCGGTCGCGCGGCGGTTCGGTGTGCTCGACGAGCAATATCTGGGCCGGGACCGGCCGCTGGCGGAAGCTCGCCTGGTGTTCGAAGTGGGTACGCGCCGCACGGCCGTGCGGGATCTGCGCGCCCGGCTGGGGCTGGACTCGGGGTTTCTGAGCCGACTGCTCCGCTCCTTGGAACGGCAAGGACTGCTGGTGACGGAAGCTGCGCGCGGGGACGGCCGCATTCGTGTGACGCGGCTGACGCGGGCTGGGCGGCGGGAATTGCAACGGCTCAATGCCCTCTCCGACGAATTGGCGAAGTCCGTGCTCAAGCCCCTGAACCGGGAACAGGCGCAGCGGCTGGTCGCGGCCATGGCCGAGGTGGAGCGCTTGCTGCGCGCATCGAGCATTGCCATCACGCCGGCGCAACCCGATGACCGTGAGGCGGCGTATTGCCGGCGGCGATATTTTCGGGAGCTTAGCGCGCGATTTCCGGAGGGTTTCCGCCCCACGGCTGCCCACACGCTCGCGCTGGGCCAACTGGAACCGCGCGGCGGCCGCGTCCTGGTCGCCCGGCTGGCGGGCGAGGCGGTCGGCTGTGGCGCGGTGCGGAGGATGGCGCCGGGGATGGGGGAGATCAAGCACATGTGGGTTGCGCCGCGCGTCCGGGGATTGGGGGTGGGCCGGCGGCTGCTGGCGGGACTGGAGCGGGCGGCGCGCGGATTGCGCCTGCGGGTTCTGCGCTTGGACACGCACGCTTCCCTCACGGAAGCGCTGGGGTTGTACCGCTCCGCGGGCTACCGGGAGATTCCCCGCTATAACGACAATCCCTACGCCCAACACTGGTTCGAGAAGGCGCTGGTTGCACCGGCCCGGCGGGGCCGGGGTTAGGTGGGCGCCCGCGCGGCGCGGCGTTGCCCCCGTTTCCGGCCCGAGCGGCCGGCCGGTCCGTACACCCGGTTCGCCGCGGGTTCCGCGCGGCGGTTCGGGGGGGGGAAAAAGGTGGGGGTGGGGGACTAGTGGCGCGCGAGGGTGGGCGGCGCACCACGGCGCGGTCGCTCCCCCCGCGCGGGGTGTTTTTTTTATGGGGAGAAAAGTGTGATTGGACCCGCGGCCGTGTCCGGCGCTCCGCGCGGGGGGGGGAACCCGGGCGGCGCCCGTATCTGACCCGCCTCACCTTTTTAATCGTTCCCGCCGGCGACACCGAGGTGCTGCGCTTCCAAGCCGGCGACGTGGATTTGATCAGCGGGTTCAGCGCGCAGAATTATGCGCTGCTGAAGGCCATGGCCGGAGCGCGGCATTATTGGGTGCGCGATTTGGGGCCGGGGCTGGAA
>OFHJ01000238.1_pt1 | contig 22938 bp, 22 predicted proteins | sample 1522001 | NCBI WGS metagenome assembly OFHJ01 (sample SAMEA2464838, study PRJEB22497) | soil metagenome | biome: Grassland; feature: Farmland; material: Clay | place: Australia | collected 2013-02-01 | depth 1.2 m | reverse complement strand
CATTGATGGGCGCGCAGGGGAACACGACCGCGGTGCCGCACCCCGGCAGTTTGGCCGGCTCCGAGACGTGTGTCGGGCGGGCCGGGGGGTGTCGTGGGGCGGTGGCGAGCGCAGGCGCGGGTCGCCCCGGCGCGTAGTTGGCAAGCCAAAGGCTGGCGCGTCGTCGCATCCGTCCCCTGGTTCTTACCGGGGAGTCCGCCGCGGTCGCGCAAGCCGTGGCGTCCCGGCTCGGGATCGCGGACGTTGAAACCGACCTGTTGCCCGAGGCCAAGCTCGCGCGCATCAGGGCGCTGATTGCCAGCGGCAAGGTGGTGGCGATGGTCGGTGACGGCGTCAACGACGCGCCGGCGCTTGCGGCCGCCGACGTCGGTATCGCCATGGGCTCGGGCACCGACGTCGCGCGCGAGAGCGCCGATGTGGTCCTTCTCGGCAACGATCTGTTGAAATTCACCGAGACCTTGGCCATTGCGCGTTGGACCCGACGGGTGATCTGGCAGAATTTTGTCGGCACCATCGCGGTCGACACGATCGGCATCGGCCTCGCGGCAGTGGGGCTGCTTAATCCCCTTCTCGCGGCCTTCGTGCATGTCGCGTCAGAAATGGCCTTTATCCTGAACTCGGCGCGGCTTCTGCCGGCGCGTCCGGCGACGGGTCAGAAGAGACCGATTCCTGAGAGCGCGCCATAGACGCCAAGCCCGGCGGTGAGCGCCGTGACTCCGGCGACGAGCCAAAGATAGCCGCCGCGCAAGCGATGCGCCGGCGGCAGGGCCTTCACCGCAAGTACGACGAGGAAGCCCAGCACCAAGGGCAACATCAAGGCGTTCATCACCTCGACGCCGATATTGAGCGCGACAAGGTCCGGGGAAAGCGCCACGATCCCCGCCCCGGCCACGACAGCAACGGTATAGACGGCGTAGAACCAGGGCGCTTCGGAGGGCTGATGTTCGAGGGAATGCTTGTAGCCTGAGACTTCGCCAAATCCCCAGGCCGAGGCGAGCGAAACGACAATTGCGGCTACCATCGCGGCGCCGAGGGCGCCGATACTGAACACGAGACGGCCGATATCCGGCCCGAGGAAGGGCGTCAGCGCTTTGGCGATATCGCCGACCGAGTCGAGGCTGGCGCCGGCATGCGTGGTGCCGAGGGTGGCGGCGGCCGCCACGAGCACGGCGGCCATGACCAGCTGGGTGAGAATCGCGCCGATCGCCGTGTCCCAACGGGCGTGGGCGTAGTCTTCGGGGCGGAGCTTTTTGTCGGCCACCGCCGACTGTTGGTAGAAAATCATCCACGGCATGATCACGGCGCCGATATTGGCCGCGACAAGGTAGAGGTAATCGGGTTTTTCGAGCGGGATTTGCATCATTCCCTCAACCAGGGCGAAGCCGTTTGGATGGGCTTTGTAGGCGACCCAGAAGAAGGCCAACTCGAAGAGGCCGAGCAGAATGGCGATGCCCTCGACGCGCCGATAGGAGCCCGTCCAGACCACGATTAGAAGGAACCCGGCGGCGATCGCCAAGCTCAAGCCGCGCGGTACGCCCCAGATCTCGCCAACCCCCGCGATGCCGGAAAATTCGGTTAGCAGCGCGCCGATGCTCGCGATTCCAAGCCCGGAAACCGAGATCCAGGCCCAGCTTGGGCCAAAGGCCTCCCGGATCAGTTCGCCATGCCCTCTGCCAGTAAAAATTCCAAGTCTAACAGTCAGTTCTTGTACGATATAAAGGATCGGGATTAAGGCGAACTGCAGCAGAAGCAGACGATAGCCCCATTGCACCCCGCTCTGCGCGGCGGTGACGACGCTACCGACATCGGTATCGGCGAGCATGACCACGAGACCAGGGCCGATCACCGCAAGAAAAACCTTCGAGCCGGCGCTATTCCGCCGTTGGACCGTCGCCTTTTCGTGGATCATCTGCAGAAGTTACCCGGGTCAATAAACGCAAGTGACAATCATTTGCAGTTTGCCGCTTCCGCTGCAACCAGTCAAGCGTCGGTGTGAATTTGGCCGACGCTGGCTCCTTCCGGTAGCCCGCCCCAGGTGGTACCCCTTTTTTGCGTTGCGGAAAAGGCACTGGTATCCCTGCCCGAGCCGAAACCGCCGAACTCGGGCAGGGTGCCGCCGCTGGCGCGGCTTATTTCCGCCCGCGCTTTGCGGATGCGGGTTTCCGCGCCGTTTGCGGCTTGGCCGCGGGCGCTCTCCTGGCCGATTTCGCCGACTTCTTGACTGCCGATTTCTTGGCCATTGGCTTCTTGGCCGGCGCGGCCTTGGGCTTTGCCTTGGCGGGCACGCGGATCCGCAAGAGCCGGGCGGCGTTCAAACCAGCGATCGCCGCCTTTTCCTCGGAGCGCAGGCCCGGCGCGCCCTGGATGAACCCGAGCGGATCGTCGACGCCCATGTCGTAGGGATAATCGGTGCCGAGCAACAGATGGTCGGCGCCGTAGAGGTCCTTCAGGTATTCAAGTTGGTGATGGGTGAAGACGATGGTGTCGAAATAAAGCTTTTTCAGATAGCGGGTCGGCGGCCGTTTGATATGCAATCGGCAATCGGACCGCGCGGCGTGGGCATGGTCCATACGGCCCGAATAGGCTGCCAGATAGCCGCCGCCGTGAGCGACGCAGATCTTCAGCTTGGGATAGGCGTCGAGGACGCCGCCGAAAATAAGGTGGCTTACCGCAATAGTGGATTCAAGCGGGTTGCCGATGACGTTGATCAGGTAATGCTGAGCCAGGCGCTGGCCGTCGCTGAACCCGCCGGGATGCATGAACACCAGGATGCCGAGCTCCTCGGCCTTGGCCCAGAAGCGCCGGAAGCGTGCGTCCGAGAGGTCGATGCCCTGGACATTGGTCGCGATTTCGACGCCGCGCATGCCGAGCTGCTTGACGCAGCGCTCGAGTTCCGCCACGGCGAGGTCGGGAGCCTGAAGCGGCAGCGTGCCGAGGCCGACAAAGCGGTCGGGATGCGCCGCGACCGCGGCGGCGATACGGTCGTTGATGAGGCGCGCGCTCTCACGGCCGATTTCGGGATCGGTCCAATAATAATATTGGCTCGGCGCGGTGGAGACCGCCTGAACGTCGATCCCCGCTTTGTCCATGACCTTGAGCCGGGTCTCGACCGACGTGATCCGGTCGCAGATCGATTGCGCCTGGAGCCGATTGACCTCGCGCGTTTCCGGGCTGGCGAATTTGAACAGCGGATCGGTCTCCGGTCGAAAATGGGGCTTCACCAGCGCTTCTGCCTCGGGGGTGAGGATGTGGCAATGAATGTCGACAGCGAACAGGCGGCCGGCGCGCGCGCCCTTGGCTGGGGCGCGCAGAGTCGACGGACGAGACTTGGCGGCGGAAACGTGGCGGTGCGCCATCTGCTCTTTCTCCTCTTGGGGTGGTGGTAATCCTGGGCTGACATTAGTCAGGTCCCGCTTGTCTCGCGCGCTCGACGGCCCCGCCATTCGGCGGGCACGGTCGGCGCCAAGCTAGAACACGCCGAGATGTTGGTGAAGGTCGATCCCCTCGCTCTTGAGGGCGGCGGCCGTCTTGTCCACCGCGACGCGGCCGCTGTTGAGAATGACGACGTCGTCGGCGAGGTCGATAACAAGCTTCGCGTTCTGTTCTACCAGAACGATCGAGAGCCCCTGCTCTTTGAGCCGGCGGATGGTGCGCATGACCTCGGCCACGATCTGCGGTGCCAAACCTTCCGAGGGTTCGTCCATTAGAAGGACCTTGGGATTCGACATCAGCGCCCGGCCGATCGCGAGCATTTGCTGCTCGCCGCCCGATAGCACGCCGGCGGACTGTTTGTGGCGCTCGCCAAGACGCGGGAACGCCTGGAACACGGCGTCGACCGACCAGCGTGTCGGCGCGCCCTTGGGCGCCGGGCGGGCGGCAACGATCAGGTTCTCGCGAACGGTGAGATTCCGGAAGACGCGGCGACCCTGCGGCACGAGAGCGATTCCGGTTGCGGCGATCTTTTCCGGCGGCAGGCCCTGGAGCGGCTTGCCGAACACGGACACCCGGCCGCGCCGTGGCGGCAACAGCCCGACGATGACGCTCATGCTGGTGGTCTTTCCGGCGCCGTTACGGCCGAGCAGGCCCAAGAGATGCCCTTCACCGAGACGGAATGACACGCTCTGCAGCACGTGGCTATCGCCGTAATAGGCATCGATGCCCTCGAGCGACAGGGCGTCACTCGCCAAGGTAGACCTCCCTCGTGCGCGGATCCTGCACCACTTCGGCCCGCGTTCCCTCGACGACCACTTCGCCGAAGTGCAGAAGCGTGATGCGGTCAGCGATTTGCAAGGCGACGTCCATGTCATGCTCGATCATGAGAATGGTAACGTCGCGCGGAATGCTTACGATCAGCCGGTGCACGTCCCGACGCTCGTCCGCCGAGAGACCCGCGAGCGGCTCGTCGAGCAAAAGGACGCGCGGGTTCTGCGCCAGCGCCATCGCGATCTCGATCCGCCGCCGCTCGCCGTAGGAAGTCTCGGAAAGCGGGCGATGCGCCAGATGATCGAGACCGACGCGCGCAAGCGCGTCGCGCGCCGGCTCGGCGAGGGCCATGAGGCGGTCGAAGCGGATGAAGGGATTCCAGCGCAGCTTCGAAAGTCCGAGCAACGACAGCATGACATTGCGAAGAAGGGTCTCGCGCGGAAACAGCGTGATGATCTGAAACGTCCGCGCCATGCCGAGATGCGCGCGGTGCCGGTTCGGGGCGCGGGTGATGTTGCGCCCGAAAAGCTCGATGCGGCCGCTGTCGGTCCGCAAGTCGCCGGTAATCAGGTTGAAGAGCGTCGTCTTGCCGGCGCCGTTCGGCCCGATGATGAGACGTCTCTCGCCGGGCTCGACCCCAAGGTTGACGCCGCGCGTGACACGAAGGCCGCCGAAGGATTTCGTGAGACCGCGGATCGCGAGCGCCGCGCTCATGGCTCGGGCTCCACCGGCGCGGGGACCACGGCCGGCGCGGACCCGCGCCGACGCCTGAGCGCCCGCCACAGGCGCAACGATCCCGGCACCAATCCTTCCGGCATGAACAGGATGATGGCGACGAAGATAGCGCCGAGAACCAAGTTCCATTGCTGAATATAGGCGCTTACCACGTATTGCATGACGATGACCAGGGCCGCGCCGACGATCGGCCCGAGAAGCGTGGCGACGCCGCCGGAGATCACCATCAAAAGGACCGTCGCCGACGTGCTGAGCGAGAGCACGTAAGGGCTGACGAATTTCTCGTAGTAGAAAAACTGCAGCCCGGCGACGCCGGCGATCAGGCCCGAGAACATGAAGGCGAGAAAGCGGATCAGCCAGACATTGTAGCCGAGCGTGGTCATGCGCCGCGGTTGGTCGCGCGTGCCGCGCAGGCTGATCCCGAACGGCGATTCGACGAAGATATACATCGCGACGACGACGACGAGAAAGATGATCAAGGTCGAATAGTAGAAAGCGCTTGGACTGGCGAGCGATATGCCGAAGGGCGCCGGCCGTGTGTTCACGCTGATGCCGTTGTCGCCGCCGGTCACGCTGACCCAGCGGTAGGCGATGCCCCACAGGATCTCACCGAGCGCGAGCGTGATCATCAGGAAACTGATGCCGGTCGTCCGCAGCGAAAGCGCGGCGAATACGGCCGAGGTGACAATAGCCAGCCCGATCGCCGCCAGGCCTGCCTCGAAGTGCGGCGTGCCGATCGAGACGAGATAGGCGGCCGTATAGCAGGCGATGCCGAAAAGGCCCGATTGGCCAAGCGAAACCAGTCCCGCATAGCCGACCAGGATATTGAGGCCGAGCGCGAACACCGCCCAGATCAGGATCTGGCTGCAGATATTGACGTAATAGGAGTTCGGGACCCAAATCGGCACCGTCACGAGCAGCGCGAGAACAATGCCCAGGGCGAGCAATCTGGTCGACAGGGACGCCTTCTCGGCATCCGGCGTCGACATGGCGTGACGGAGACTCACGTCGGGAGCCTGCCGAAAAGGCCCTGCGGTCGTACCAGGAGAACGACCAGCATGGGCAGAAAGAGGATCACGTAGGCCAGTTCCGGGAACAATGCCTGACCGTAATTGTAAAGGAAGGCGACCACGAAGCTTCCGACCAGCGTGCCGACCAGGCTGCCAGTGCCGCCGAGAATGACCACGATCAGCGCGAGCGGCAGCATGTCGCCGTCGAGCCCCGGATAGGCGGAAAAGATCGGGCCGCCCATCACGCCGCCAAAGCCGGCGAGGCCAGCGCCGAGGCAGAAAATCAGCGACGAGAGCCGCGATACCCGAATGCCGACGACACGCGCCATCTGCGCGTCGTCGACCCCGGCGCGGATCATGGCGCCGAGGCGGGTGCGGTCGATCATGATCCAAAGCACAGCGGCAATCACCGCCGCGACCAGAACGATAGCGAGCCGGTAGCTCGGAAAGACGATGCTACCGACCTGCATCGCGCCTTGCAGGGCCGAGGGCGCGCTCAGGGGAATGGGATCGCCGCCCCAGATCATCAGCGAGATGTCGGCGAACATGAAGGAAAGACCGAGCGTGACCAGCACCTGGGCCAACTCTTGGCCTTGGAGACGGCGCAGGAGAAGACGCTCGATGATCCCCCCGAGAAGCGCGATTCCCAAGCCGCTAAGAATCGCCGCGAGCCAAAAGTTCGTGCCGATGCGGAGGAACGTGACGCCGAGGTAGGCGCCGAGCATGAAAAACGAGCCGTGCGCCAGATTCGGAATCCGCATCAGCCCGAAAATGAGCGAGAAGCCGGCGGATAGGAGAAACAGCAAGCCTCCTAGCGCGACGCTATTGATCGCCAGGATCACCCACAGATTCATAATCCGGCGCCTTCCCGCTCGTTTCGAGCCCGCACCCGTACTTTCCGGCCCTAGATCTTCGCTGGCACCTTGTTGCGCGAGAACAGCGGCGTTGCGAGATAGGCCTTCTCGTTATAGGTCCAGAACTGGCTCACGTTCGGATAGGTTTTGACGATCGCGTTGACGAGCTTGCCGTTCTTGCGCTCCAATCTCCGGATGAAGACGTTTCCGACCACATTGCCGAAATGATCGAAGTGGAACGGGCCGCGCGGCGAATCCTCGAACGAGAGAGACCTGAGCGCGGCGATCGTCTTCTCGGGGCTGCTGGTGTTGCCATCCAGCTTTTCCAGAGCCGCCTCGACGCACATGCCGTTGATGTAGCAACCCGCCGCATAGCCGCCGGGGGTCTTATGGGTTTCGCGAAGCATGAGCTCGACGAAATGATTGTTGCTCGGCGAATCGTACGATACCGAATAAAACGCCCCCGAAACGGCCCCGACCGCATCGTTGCCGAAGCTCGGCAGCAGCGCGTCGTCGAACGCCGTCCAGCCGCCAACCACCGGGTATTTCTTCTTCAATCCGAACGCCGCGTATTGCTTCATGAAATTGATCGGATTGGAGCCGGCAAAGCCCTGCCACACGCCGTCGACGTCGCTGATTTGGGCGAGATAGGGCGTGTAGTCCGGCGTCTTGATCGGCGTCCATAGGCGCTTGGCGATCTTGCCGCCTTCGGCCGTGAAGACGAGCTGGAATCCGCCCTCTTGCTCATAGCCGAAGGCAAAGTCTTCGACGATCGTATCCATGCGGCTCAGCTTCATTTCCTTGCGCACATAGTCGGCGAGCGGGAAACCGCACTGCGACGCCGTGGCCGATGCGCGGATGAAATAAGGATTCGGCGTCCGCTGCGTCATGTTATCGGCGCCGGCGAGGCAGAGAAGCGGCACCTTATGCCGCGCGACGTAGTCGCTGATGGCGATCATCTCGAAGGCGGCCAAGGGACCGATAATGAAGTCGACGTGATCGCGCTCGACCAGTTCCTGCGTCTTCGCCTTGGCGCCCGCTGGATTGCCGCCGGTGTCGCCGATGATCAAGTCCACCTTGCGACCCGCCAAGGTGTAATTCTTATCCTTCATGAAGGCGACGACGCCTTCCTTCATCTGGATGCCGCCCTGAGCGAGCGGTCCCGTCAGAACCGTCAGCAAGCCGACCTTTACCGGCTTCGATTGCGCCAGCGCCGCGCGGCCCCAAGGTAGACTGGCCAGGGCCGCGCCCGCAGCCGTGCCTTTTAAAATTGTGCGACGATTGATAGCCCTTGCCATCGCTCCCTCCCATAAGGTGACCAAGGAACGCCCGTCCTGCCGACGGGTTGGCTTCCTTGGATCCGTTTCTTCCCATCGCTCCGTAACGCCTTATCCGACGCTGGAGTTAACCTGGAGGATCGGGCCGGCGTTGCTCCCGCCGATCACCGATCTGTGCCTTTCAGAACTGACCCGGAAAAGCCGAACGGCTCCTGCCTGATCATTTGCTAACTATGCGTGGGGTCCACGCCACCGTCTAGGGAAAAGTGCGGCAAGGTGATGCCTGCGGACGCATTTGCCACGGCGGAGCGCGGGAGAGCGCCGGTTTCCGCCATGTTGTTGCGTCGCGGAAAGAATTTTCCCGCGATGGTTCGAAGGCCCTTCGCGGCGCCAATTGACGAACCAGATGATCAAATGATAAAGATAGCGCATTCGCGGCTGCCGCAAGCGGCCACGCCGTGGCCGACGCCGTTCCGGACGCCAGCCGGGGATGGCGCGGCGAAACGCGGCGCCGACGGCTCTTTCGGCTCGAGGTGTTCCGCGCGGTCGTTCTGGGGGGACGGAATGCTCAAGGCGGCAATTGTCGGGCTCGGGTGGTGGGGCCAAACGATAGTCAGGATGATGCAGGGTAGCGCGAAGGTGCGGGTTGTCCGGGCGATGACCCGAAGCCAAGCCGGGGCTGAATTCGCCGCGGCGCAAGGCGTCGATGTTTGCAGCGACTACGCTGCCCTACTGGCCGATCCGACGCTCGACGCGGTCGTGCTTTGCACCCCCCACTCCACCCATCTCGAACAGATCCTTGAAGCCGCCGCGGCGCGGAAACATGTGTTTTGCGAAAAGCCCTTGGCGTTGACGCGGCGCGGTGCCGAGGCGGCGATCGAGGCCTGCAACGCGAGCGGCGTCATGCTCGGTATTGGTCACGAGCGACGCTTCGATCCGGCGATCGTTGAATTGCGTCGGCGTGTCGCTGCCGGGGAGCTTGGCGCGCTGCTGCAAATCGAGGCCACGTTCAACCAGGACAAGTTTCTCGATCTAGGATCGGGCAACTGGCGGTATTCGGCAGCCGAGGCGCCGGCCGGTCCGATGACCGCGACCGGAATTCATATGCTCGATCTCGCGATCAGTTTTCTCGGTCCGGTGGACCGGGTGATGGCGAACGTCGGGACCTTGGCAAGCGGGCTGACGAACGGTGATACCCTCGGCGTCCTGGCGATGTTTCGGAGTGGCGCCCAAGCCTTGATCGGCGCCATCCTCGCCACCCCTTATGACGGGCGTTTCGCCCTTTACGGCAGCCAGGCTTGGGCCGACGTTCGCGATATCAGTCATCCGGACGCGCCGAGCGGCGCGGCCGTCACGATCTGCCATAAGGGCGATCAGCGGGAACAGTTGGAATTTCCCGCGATTTCCGCGGTGCGGGCCAATATCGAATCCTTCGCCGACGCGGTCGCGGGCAAGAGCCCCTATCCCATGTCGCATGAGGAGATGATCTGGAACATCGCGGCGCTCGAAGCGGTATTTAAATCCGCCACGAGTGGTCAGGTCGAGAAGGTCGGCGACTAGCCCGATTCCAATCCCGGCCCCGACCCCGCGTCTCGGCGAGTCGGGCGGCGCGTGCTTCCTGGCAAGTCCCGGGTACGGGGACACCAGGCCACGTGGGCCCGGCGCGATCCCCTGTGGCGCTGCAACCTTGATTGGCAGTCTGCGTAGTCTTATATGGCGGGTTAAAGATCAAAATGGCTAATAATTGAGCAGTAATACGGCCCCGATGGGATGATGCTTGACAGGTCCTCGCTAGACGATGGACAAGCTCGTTTTACGAAAGAGCACTAATGTCGAATTAGATAAATGAATATTGAACGGATCCTGGCCGACAAAGGAAGCCGCGTCGACATCATTGGCGCCGACGAGACCGCGCACGCGGCTGCTGTTTATTTGGGACAAAAGGGCGTTGGGGCTTTGGTGGTGATGTCGGACACGAATCGTGTCGTGGGGATCATCTCCGAACGCGACGTGGTTCGAGCGGTCGCGCGCGAAGGCGAGCGCGCCCTCGGGCGCAAGATCGCCGATCTGATGACCCGGAACGTTGTGTTCGCAACGCCGGAGGATACGGTTGAGCAGGTAATGGCGATGATGACCGAGCGTCACATCCGCCATCTGCCGGTTCAAGACCGCGGCCGGCTGGTCGGCATGGTTTCCATAGGCGACGTCGTCAAGGGCCGCATCACTCAGACCGAAAGCAAGGCCGCGGACCTTCGCCAAGCCAAGGAACAGGCCGAGATCGCCAACCGCGCCAAGACGGAATTTCTGGCCACCATGAGCCATGAGTTGCGCACGCCCTTGAACGCGGTGATCGGCTTCTCGGAGATTATCCGCAGCGAGCTCATGGGGCCGATCGGCGAGGCGAAATATCTGGAGTATGCCAACGACATCTACAGTTCGGCCGTGCATCTTCTCGAGGTGATCAACGACATTCTCGACGTCGCCAAAATTGAGGCCGGAAAGACCGAGATTCACGAGGACATCCTCGACGTCAGCCATTGCGCCGAGTCGGCTCTGCGGCTGGTCGAGGAACGCGCGGCAGCCGCCGGCCTGCGTCTCGAGCGCGATCTGCCGAGCGACTTGGCCCCGCTTTATGCCGACCAACGCAACATCAAGCAGATCTTGATCAACCTCCTGTTGAACAGCATTAAGTTCACGCCGCCAGGCGGGCTGGTCGGCGTCGCGGCCAACCTAACGCCAAACGGCACGCTGCGGATTACGGTGCGTGACACGGGGATCGGGATTGCCAAGGACGACATTCCAAAGGCGCTCGCGGCCTTCGGGCAGGTCGACAGCCACTTGGGCCGCAAGTATCAGGGTGCGGGCCTCGGCCTCTGGCTGGTGCAGGCTCTGGCGCGGTTGCACGACGCCTCCTTCACGCTCGAGAGCGAGCTCGGCGAGGGTACCACCGTAACCGTGACGTTCCCCGCCATGCGCGTCATCAGCGCCTCCTCCTCCGATCGCGCCGATTCGCAGATCGGCCGCAGCGCCTGACATCCGATTCGCCCACTCGATTGATGGTCCGCCGGCGGGGTCGCGCACCTGGCTCGATTCTGGAAGCGAGCGGGTCTTGCCGCCGCCCGGTTCTTCGCGGCCGCGCCGGATGGGCGACGGACACGAAGAATAGCGGTTGCGGGAATTGCCGCCCAAGCTATAGTGTTGATCAATTGATCATAATGACGTGCCCGCGCGCGGCGATGATACTGCGCCGTGCCGGGGAAGCGTCAACCGGGATCCAGCCCGCCGACGGTACAAGCGACGGATTGGGGAACAGGACGCCCGGTTGCTGAGAACGCCGTGGGGGGAATGTCGAAATATCCGGCCGACCAACAAGGACCCCTCCCCCGCGCGGGTCGCTTTAACTCGCCAGACAGGAGACCGATATGAGTGCGAGCTTTGGCATACTGGGCATGGATTGGCAGCAGCGCGTCAATTGGGATCGGCTGCGTAAATACCGTCTCGAGCGCGCGCGGGAACGCATGAAAGCCCACGGGCTCGGCGCGATGCTCCTGATGTACGACGAGAACGTGCGCTACGTGACCAGCACGATGACGCCCGGCTGGAACCGGCTGAAGCCGGGACTTCGTTATGCCATGCTTTGCGGCGACGACGCGCCGGTGCTTTTCGAGCAGGGCGATATCGGCATCCAGATTGAGCGGCATTCGCCCTGGATCCCGAAACGGAACGTGCGCTGGTCCTATGCCTGGATCAAGGGCGCCGCCGGACCGGCCTCGGCGCAGCAGGTGAAGAAATTCACCAACGCGGTGATCGAGGAAATGAAGAAGGCCAATGTCGGTGGCATGAAGCTTGGCGTCGATTTCATCGACATCAACATGCTGCAAGCCTTCAAGGATGCCGGCATCGACTGGACAGACGGCATGACGCCGATGATGGAGGCGCGCGCGGTCAAGAACGAGGACGAGCAGGAATGCATGCGCATCGTCGGCGCCATCGGCGATGCCGCGCATTGGGAATGCATGAAGTTCCTGAAGCCCGGTCGTACCGAGAACCAGGTTACAGCCCATATCATGGAGTTTCTCTACTCGGTGCCGGGTATGGAAGACGTGGAGGACGTCATCGTCTCCTCCGGTCCGAACACTTGGCCGAACTGGCGTAACTTCTCAGACCGCATCATCCAGCCCGGCGACATCGTCTTCATGGATCTCGCCGCCCTCACCTGGAACGGTTACAAGTCCTGTTACTATCGCACCTATTGCGTCGGCAAGGAGCCTACCCAGGAGCAGAAGGATGTCTACGCCACCGCGCTAAAATGGCTTTACGATTCCATCAAGGCCGTGAAAGCCGGCACGACGACGCGCGAGATCGCTTCGAAGTGGCCCTCGGCGAAGGAGGCCTGGGGCTATGCCGAGGAGGATCAGGCGGCGGCCAATCTATGGGGCCATGGGCTCGGCCTTGCGCAATACGACCAGCCGGTGATCTCGCGCATCTGGTCGTTGGATCATCCGGTCGAGATCAAGCCCGGCATGGTCTTCGCGCTCGAAACCCAGCACGGCAAGCCGCTGCAATGGGGCGTGCGGATCGAGGAAATGCTGATCGTTCACCCCGATCGCACCGAGTTGATTTCGCATTTCCCGGTCGAGCAGATCACCGTGGTCGATCCGATGCCGGGTTATTCCACGCTCGGCCTGTAGCGCCAGGATAAGGGTTGCCTCGCCGCCTTCCGCAGGCAGCGAGGCAGCTGTTTCTTGGCTCGCGAACTAATCCGAGGTTGTGTCATGACCGAATTCGTCATTCCGTTGCAGCATGCCGCGGCGCGTGCTGCGGCACGCTTCGGGCCAAAGGCCGCGAACCAGGCGACCCTCGCCCAGGCCGGCCTGCCGACTCCGGGCGGCTTCTGCCTTGATGCTGCGGCCTATCGGACTCAGCTCGACGCCCTCGGGCTTGGCGAAGCGGCGCGGGCGGTGTTCCAGAGCCCGGGTGTCGAGGCGCGCCGCCACGCGCTCCGCGTTAAGCTCGGCTTGATGGAGATGCCGATTGAGCGAGAGATACGCGAGCCCCTCCTTGCCGCCTGGAACGCGCTCAGGGCCGTGCCCGGCACGCGGGTCGCGGTGCGCTCCTCGGCCTTGGTCGAGGATCGTTTCGGATCGAGCTTCGCCGGTCAGTTCGAGAGCTACCTCGGTCTCGAATCGGAGACGGATTTCCTCACCGCCGTCCGGGCCTGCTGGGCGGCGCTGTGGTCGACCCGGGCGCTTCGCTATATGGCGAGCCACGATCTCGACGCCGCCGATACCGCGATGGCGGTCATTGTCCAGCCGCTGGTCGAGGCGCGCGCCTCGGGCGGCGGCCTGAGCCGAACGGCGGACGGCGGCATGATCCTGAGCGCGACGCCTGGGCTTGGTTCCGCCATCGCTCAGGGCGAAGTGGTGCCGGACCATATCGAGCTCGGCCGCGACGCGATTGTGGTCAACAATCAGCCCGGCCGGTCCAATCATCAGGAGGGCTGCTCGCGCGGGCACCGAATATCGCGGCATGGCGTTGCCCACGATCACGACGACGCGCCCTGCTTGAGCGCCGAGGAAGCCGGCGAGCTCGGGCGGCTTCTGCTCAAGGCCGAGGCCTTGATGGAGCAGCCCGTCGAGATCGAATGGGCCATGGACGAGACCGGTTTCAAGCTCCTCCAGGCGCGGCCGCTTCATGTCGAGAGGCGCGAAGCGGTGCCGGATGACATTTGGCTGCAGCATCCGCGCTTAAACGGCCAGCCGTCCGGCGTCGGCTGGAGCCAGGGCCGGGCCTGTGTCGTGACCTGCGAATGCGAACTCGGACGGGTCGGGCCGGGGGATATCCTGGTTACCCAGGTGCCGGGACCGGCGCTTGCCCAGGTCCTGCCTATGGTCGGCGGCGTGGTGGCGGAACTCGGCGGCAGCACCTCGCATCTGGCGTCGCTCGCGCGCGAGCGCGGCGTGCCCATGGTGCTCGGGGTCTTGAACGCCACGCGGCGGATTCCGGATGGCTCGACGGTCGCGGTCGATGGCATCTCCGGCGTCGTGCGCTGGATGCGATGAGGTGATGGCTTCGCCGATTGCGGAGGACGCGCAGTGGACGAGATAAGAAGCGAATTCCGCGACGGAATGTGGATCGACTGGGATGTGCCGATCGCGACGGACGACGGGCTCATCTTGCGCGCCGATGTGTTTCGTCCGCCGACCGAAGGCCGCTACCCGGTGATCCTCACCTACGGCCCCTACGCCAAGGGGCTCGCGTTTCAGGATGGCTACCCAAGCGCGTGGCAGCGTATGGTCGCGAACCACCCGGACGTGGCCGCCGGGTCGACCAACAAGTACCAGAACTGGGAAGTTGCGGATCCGGAAAAATGGGTACCCGACGGCTATGTTTGCCTGCGGGTCGATTCCAGGGGCTGCGGTCGCTCGCCCGGCTATATCGACCATTTTTCGCCGCGCGAGACCAAGGACTATTACGATTGCATCGAATGGGCCGGCGTGCAGCCGTGGAGCAACGGCAAGGTCGGTCTCAGCGGCATTTCCTATTACGGCATCAACCAATGGCAGGTCGCGTCGCTGCAACCGCCGCATCTCGCCGCCATGTGTATTTGGGAGGGCGCCGCCGATTGGTACCGCGACATGACGCATCATGGCGGCATCCTCAGCACCTTTTGGGCGAACTGGTACGACATGCAGGTCAAGACCGTTCAGCACGGCCTCGGCACCCGCGGGCCGAAAAGCTCGATCACCGGCGAGCCGTCCTGCGGTCCCGAGACGCTGACCGACGCGGAATTAACAAAGAACCGTTGCGATTTCGGCGGCGAAATTCTCGGCCATCCGCTCGACGACGACTACCATAGGGCCCGCTCGCCGATTTGGGCCAAGGTCACGACGCCCTTTCTCTCCGCCGCCAATTGGGGCGGCCAGGGCTTGCACCCGCGCGGCAATTTCGAGGGTTACCTGCGCGCCGCGGCGCGCGACAAATGGCTCGAATGCCATGGTCTGGAGCACTGGACCAGTTTCTACACAGATTATGGCGTGGCGCTGCAGAAGCGCTTCTTCGATTATTTCCTGAAAGGCGAGCGGAACGGCTGGAACAAGCGGCCGAAGGTGCAGCTTCAGGTGCGACGCACCGATGGGTTTGACGAGCGGAAGGAGGCGGATTGGCCGATCCCGCGCACGCGCTGGACGCAGTTTTTTCTCGACCTCAAGAACCGAACTCTAGCGCCGGAACCGCCCACGACCGCCGAACAGGCGGAATACGAGGCGATGGGCGATGGCCTCACGTTCTATTCCGCGCCGCTTGCGGCGGCGACGGAGATCACCGGACCGTCGGCGGCCAAGCTTGCGATTTCCGCCTCGACCGCGGATGCCGACCTCTTCCTCGTGCTGCGCGTCTTCGCGCCGGACGGCACGGAAGTGGTGTTCCAAGGCGCGATCGATCCTCATACGCCGGTCGCCCAGGGCTGGCTTCGCGCCTCGCGGCGCAAGCTCGATCCGGCCTTGAGCACACCCTATCGGCCTTATCATAGCCATGACGAGATTTGGCCGCTCAAGCCCGGCGAGCCGGTCGACGTGGAGGTCGAGATTTGGCCGACCTCGATCGTGGTGCCGGCCGGATACCGGATCGCGCTCACCGTCCGCGGCAAGGACTACGAATATGGCGGCAAGAGCGGCGGGCGCCTTTCCAACTTCAAGAACGAGATGACCGGATGCGGCCCGTTCCTGCATGACGATCCGCGCGATCGGCCGCCCGAGGTCTTCGCCAATCGCGTCACGTTGCACACGGCGCCCTCGCGGGCGGCCCATGTATTACTGCCGATTATCCCGCAGAAGGACGACGATACGGAACCGCGCTGAGGCGGAAGGACCGCCGCGCGACGTTGACGAAGCAGCATCGATCCCGTATGGATCGCTGGCCCTCACCGACCCCGTCAAGGAGACGAGAATTTTGGCCAATCCCGTTCGCCGCCGCCGAAGCGAGGCAGAAAGCCGGACATCCCGACTGCGCTCCGCGCGCCGGCTGCCGGCGGCGGATCGCGAGCGGCAGATCGTCGACGAAGCGATCCGCTTCTTCGCGGAGGTCGGGTTCGGCGGCCAGACGCGCGAATTCGCCGAGCGCGCCGGTATTGCTCAGCCGCTTCTTTACCGCTATTTCGCGACCAAGCAGGACTTGATCGATCGCGTTTTTCGCGAGGTATTCCTGCAGCGCATCGATCCGGCCTGGGGCAAGTTGATCGGCAACCGCTCACGGCCGCTGATGGATCGCTTGGTCGAGTTCTACGCGGCCTATGCGCAAGCCACTTATACCTATGAGTGGGTTCGCATCTATATGTTCTCGGCGTTGATGGGGCACGACATCAACCGGCGATACATCCGCATTGTCGAGAGCGCGATCTTGCGGCCGATCTGCGCCGAGCTGCGCCATCATCGTGGCCTCCCCGATCCCGATGTCATTCCGATCAGCGAGATCGAACTGGAGGAGGTTTGGCTGATGCACGGGGGCCTGTTCTACTACGCCGTGCGCAAATACATCTATCAGAGCCGCGTCAGCGACGATTTCCCGGACCTCGTGCGCCGCGCGGTCGGCATTTTGCTCGAAAGAACGCACCCCGCCCGCTCGCGACGGACGGAGGTCGCAACCAGCGCAAAGGGAGGAAAAGCGACGTGAAAGTCGGCGTCATTGGAATCGGCATTATGGGCTCGTCGATCGCGCGGAACTGCGCCAAGGCGGGCTTTTCGGTCGTTGGCTTCGATATCATCGCGGAGCGGCGACAAGCGTTAAGCCAATTCGGCGGCGTCCCCTTGACGTCGGCAGCCGAGGTCGCGAAAGAAGCGGACGTGATTATAACCAGCCTGCCGACCGTCGCCGCACTCGACGAGACCGCGATGGCTCTGGCTGCAGTCGGCCGCAAGGACCAAATCGTTTGCGAGCTCAGCACGCTCCCGACGGACGTGAAGGAGCGCAATCACGGCGTGCTGGCCAAGGCCGGGATCATCCTGCTCGATTGTCCGGTGAGCGGCACCGGCGCGCAGGCGGTGAATGCCGATCTCGCGGTTCTCGCTTCGGGCGACGAAGCGGCTTATGAAACCGTCAAACCCGTCCTCGCCGGCTTCTCCCGCGTGTCGCACTACGTCGGCGCCTTTGGCAATGGCATGAAGATGAAGGTGGTCGCCAATCTTCTTGTCGCGATCCATAACGTGGCGGCGGCGGAGGCGATGGTTCTCGGTATGAAGGCCGGGCTCGATCCGGAGGCGATCGTGAAAGTGGTGTCGAGCGGCGGCGGCAATTCCCGCGTCTTCGAACTCCGCGCGCCGCTGATGGCGGCGAACAACTACGATCCGCCCACCATGAAGAACGACATCTGGCAGAAGGACATGGGCATCATCGCCAATTACGCCAGCAGCCTCGGCGTGGCGGTGCCGCTTTTTTTTGCCACCGTGCCGCTCTACAACGCGGCCATCAGTCAGGGGCTGGGCGGCAAGGATACGGCGGCGGTCTGCGCGGTCCTCGAGCAGATGGCTGGAATCCACCGCTGACAGCCGCCAAGCCAAACCAAGACGTCGCGGCGATCCCCGCCGGATCGGGTCGGGATCACCGCTCGTTTCCGCACTACGAAGATTGTCGTCCGATTCCGTGTTGGCGGGCCTGCCGCGCGCGGAATCTGGCTTAAGGCATAAAGGGTAAAGCCGCGCCGACGGACCTTGAGCCAGATCAAGGCACTGGAATTCCCTCTGCGTATCCTCATCGTGTTGTGCCGGGCCGCGCCGCGTTGTCGGTCGCCGGTCGCGGCAAGTCATGCGCATGAGGGGCGACGATGGCGGTGCTTGAGCGAAGCACGCGATCAGGCGCAACCGCCGGCCGCGTCGTCGCGGTCCATGGCCCGGTGCTCGACTTGCGCTTCCCGGCCGGCGCGCTTCCCGGCCTCGGCGAGGTCGTGGCGCTCGAATGGGATCGCGGCCAGCCCCTTGTCGCCGAAGTCGAACAGCATCTCGATGCGGTGACGGTCCGCACCGTCGCGCTCGAAAACACCGCCGGCCTGCGGCGCGGCACTTTGGGTCGCGCCACCGGCGCGCCGTTGCGCGTGCCGGTCGGACCGGCGGTTCTCGGCCGGCTGCTAAACGCCATCGGCGTGCCCGTCGACCGCGGCGAGCCCCTGCCCCCGGATATCGCGCGGCGGCCCTTCCACGCGCCGGCGCCGGGCATCGCCCGTCTCGGCGGCACTAGCGAGATCTTCCATACCGGCATCAAGGTGATTGATCTTCTCGCGCCACTGGTTAAAGGCGGCAAGGCCGCCATGTTCGGTGGCGCCGGGGTCGGCAAGACCGTTCTGATCATGGAATTGATCCGGACCACGGTGGAACGGCACGCCGGGATTTCGGTTTTTGCCGGCATCGGCGAGCGATCTCGGGAAGGTCACGAACTCCTGCTGGAACTCGGCCGCTCCGATGTGCTGAGACGGACGGTGCTGGTCTTCGGCCAGATGAACGAGCCGCCCGGCGCGCGTTGGCGCACCGGCCTGACAGCGCTCAGCATCGCGGAGTACTTCCGCGATGAGGCGCGCGAAAACGTGCTGCTCCTGGTCGACAATGTCTATCGCCTGGTGCAGGCCGGGGCGGAGGTTTCGGGTCTTCTCGGGCGCTTGCCCTCCCGCGTCGGCTATCAACCGACATTGGCCTCCGAAATCGCCGAATTCGAGGAACGCATCGCTTCCGGCGACGGCGCCGCTAACCCCTCGGTGCGGGGGTTTTGCGGGCCGGCCGACGACTTCACCGCCCCCGCCGTGGCCGAGGTCTTCAGCCATCTCGATTCCTCCATCGTGCTGTCGCGCGACATGGCGAGCGAAGGCATGTATCCGGCGGTCGAGCCGCTTGCCTCGACCTCCAGCCTTCTCGATCCGCGCCTCGTCGGCGAGGCGCATTATCGGCTGGCGCAGGAAGTGCGGAAGACCATTGCCCATTACCGCGAACTGCAGGAGATCATCGCGCTTCTTGGCATCGAGGAGCTCGGCACGTCGGACCGACTCGCGGTCAAGCGCGCGCGGCGCCTGATGCGCTTCCTGACCCAGCCGTTCCTGGTAACGGTCGCGTTTACCGGCAAGCCCGGCCGCGAGGTAGCGCTGGAGCAAACTCTCGCTGGTTGCCGGGCCATCCTCGAGGGCGAGACCGACGACTGGGCGGAGAGCTCCCTCTACATGGTCGGCGATCTCGACGAAGCGCGGCGCAAGGAGAAAACGCTCCAGAGGGCCGGAACATGAGACTCTCGGTCACAACCCCGCTCGCCATCGTGATCGATGTTGGCGACGTGGTCCATCTTCGCGCCGAAGATGACAGCGGCGCCTTCGGCATCCTGTCCGGGCACGCGGATTTCCTGACCGCGCTGGCAATTTCGGTCGTGACTTGGCGGGACGCGTCGGGCAGCGAGCATCACGTCGCGGTGCGGGGGGGCATGCTCGAGGTCGAGCGCGGCGAGCGGATCACCATCGCGACGGCCGAGGCGGTGCCGGGCGACGATCTGCACCGGCTCGAAGACGAAGTCCTGGTCGGTTTCCGCCGCACGCTTGCCGAGGAGCAAAGCGCCCGCACCGACGCCGAGCGCCTTTACCTGGCCGCGCTCCGACAGATCTACCGCTTCCTCAGGCCGGGGGGGGCGCGATCACATCCCGGACCGCCACAGACGCCTCCCTTTGCAGAGATCGGGCGATGACCGAAGGGCCCGAACATCCCGAAGGGTTGGACGAGGCGGTGCGGCGCCGCAGGGAACGCCGCGCGCTCTGGCAGCGCGAGGGCGAACGCTCGATCGGGCAGAACCTGGCTATGATCGGCGCCCTTGGTTGGATCATCGTGACCCCGACGCTGGCCGGGATATTCCTCGGGCGCTGGCTCGACCGCCGCTTCGACAGCGGCACCTTCTGGACTCTCGGCTTGCTCGTCCTTGGTCTCACCTTTGGCTGCGTACTCGCTTGGAAAAGGATGTATCGCGAATGACCACGATCACCCTTTCCTCGGGCGTCATCATCGGCCTTCTCGCCTTGCTGGCCGGTTTCGCTTTCGGCCTCGCCTATTTCCAACTCGTGCGCCGCAGCGCGCGCCGTCTCGCCGCGGGCGAAAGAAGACTTCTCTCGCTGGCCGGTGTCGGGGGCCGGCTTGGCGCCGCGGTTTCGGTCTTTTTCCTCGCGGCCCGGCTCGGCGCCTGGCCCCTGCTCGCGCTCTTCGCTGGGTTCCTCATCGCGCGCGAAATCGCGCTCCGCCCGGAACGGAGGCCGTCATGACGCAAGCCTCCCCGCTCACCAGCGGCGTCCTCTTCCATATCGGACCTGCCGGCATCACCCGACCGGTGGTGACTACTTGGGTCATCATGGCGGCGATGACGGCGGGCGCTTGGGCTCTGACCCGCCACTTCACGCGCCAAGGCGACCGCGGCCAGACCGTAATCGAACTTCTCGTGACCGGAATCATCGAACAGATCGAGGCAGTTCTCGGCCTCGACCCGCGCCCGTTCCTGCCCCTGATCGGGACGTTGTTCCTCTTTCTCGTGGTGGCCAATCTGTCCGGCCTCATCCCCGGCGTCGAGGCGCCGACCGCCAAGATCGAAACGCCGGCGGCTTTGGCGCTCATCGTCTTTTTCTCGGTGCATTACTTCGGCATCCGCAGTCAGGGCCTTCTCGGCTATCTCGCCGGCTTCGCCAAGCCGAAATTGATCATGCTGCCGCTCAACATCGTTTCCGAGGTCACGCGCACGTTTTCACTCATGGTGCGCTTGTTCGGCAATGTGATGAGCGGCGAGTTCGTCATCGGGCTCGTCGTCGCGTTGGCCGGGCTTTTCGTGCCCGTGCCTTTAATGGCCCTCGAAATCCTGATTGGGCTCGTACAGGCCTACATCTTCACGGTCCTCGCGACCGTCTTTATCGGCGCTGCGGTGGGCGGCGAACGCGGCTAAAGGAGGTTCCATGGACATCAAGATCATCAGCATCATCGGCGCAGCTCTTGCGGTCGCGATCGGTTCGATCGGGCCAGCCCTGGCAGAAGGCCGCTCGGTCGCCGCCGCCATGGACGCGATTGCGCGCCAGCCGGAGGCGGCGAACACCATCTCGCGTACGCTCTTCGTCGGCCTTGCCATGATCGAGACCATGGCGATCTATTGCCTGGTGGTGGCGCTGCTTCTGCTCTTTGCCAATCCCTACGCGATCTGATCATGCCGTTCCACGGGTGGACGCTCGCGCTACAGACGGTGAATTTCGCCGTCCTGGTCTGGCTGCTGCATCGATTCCTGTATCGGCCGGTGCTGCGCATGATCGACGCGCGGCGTGATGCCCTCGACGCCGAATACGCAGCTGCCGACGCGGCGAAGGCCAAGGCCGCCGCGCAACTTCAGGCTTTGGAAGCCGAGCGGGCCAAGACCGCCGCCGCGCGGGAATCCCTGCTCAAGGCGGCGGCACTCGAAGCCGAGCGCGCCACGGCGGCGGGCCGCGCCCGCGCCGAGCGCGAGGCCGAGGCCGTTCTCTCCGACACGCGGGCGAAGCTCGCGATCGAGCGCCAGGGAGCTCTTGGCGAGGCGAAACAGGCAGCCCTCGATCTCGGTGCCGATTTCGCGCGCCGCCTGCTCGCCGAAGTGCCGCCTAAGCTCCGCGCAGAGGCCTGGATCGAGCGGATCGAACAGTACCTTGTGGCCCTGCCCGAGGCCGAGCGTGCGGCGCTGGCGGCGCAGCTTGCGGACGACGCGCCCTTGACCCTGATTACGGCCTCGGCGCTTCCCAGCGAGGTGGCGGAGGCTTGGCGTATCCGGCTGCAGCGCATTCTTGGGCCGCGCATCGCCATCACCTTTACCGAAGACGCGGCGCTGATTGCCGGCGCCGAATTGCATTTACCAGATGCGGTTCTGCGCTTTTCGTGGAGCAGCATCCTCGAGGCGCTCCGAGCCGAAGTTGGAAGCCATGACGACGCTCGCTGACGACCTCAAGGCGTGGGCGGCACACGGTCGCCGGCGCATCGCAACGCTGCCGCTCACGCCCGAGATCGAGCATATCGGCCGCGTACTGCAGGTGGGGGATGGCGTCGCGACGGTCTCGGGCTTGCCCGATGCCCGGCTCGACGAGCTTCTTCGCTTCGAGAACGGCGTCCTCGGCCTCGCCGTCGACCTCGGCGCGGCGGCGATTGGCTGCGTCCTCCTGGGCGAGGCCGGCGGCATACCTGCTGGGAGCATCGTTCGCGGTACGGGCGAAGTCGCGCGCGTTCCGGTAGGCGAGGCCCTGCTCGGGCGGGTAATCGACCCCGTTGGCGGGCCGCTCGACGCCGGCCCGCCGATTCAAGCGCAGGCGTTCGCTCCGATCGAAGCGTCGGCGCCGGCGATTGTCGATCGCGCGCTGGTGACACGGCCGCTCGCGACTGGGCTTCTCGTCGTCGATACCATGATCCCACTCGGGCGCGGCCAGCGCGAGCTGATCATCGGCGATCGCGGAACCGGCAAGACCGCGATCGCGGTCGATACCATCCTCAACCAACGGCACTCCGACGTGATCTCGGTCTACGCAGCGGTCGGCCAAAAGGCCTCGTCGGTGGCGCAAGTCATCGGGGCGGTGCGCCGTTTCGGGGCGCCGCAGCAATGCATTTTCGTGGTCGGCGCGGCGGATGCGGCGCCGGGCCTGCAATGGATCGCGCCTTATGCCGCCTGCACTATGGCGGAATACTTCACGAAGCAGGGCCGTGACGTGCTTTTGATCATCGACGATCTTACCAAGCATGCCGCGGTTTACCGCGAGGTTTCGCTTCTCCTGCGCCGGCCGCCGGGGCGCGAAGCCTATCCTGGAGACATATTCTATATCCACTCCCGACTGCTCGAGCGCGCGGCCAAGCTTGCACC
>OFHJ01000237.1_pt1 | contig 23109 bp, 16 predicted proteins | sample 1522001 | NCBI WGS metagenome assembly OFHJ01 (sample SAMEA2464838, study PRJEB22497) | soil metagenome | biome: Grassland; feature: Farmland; material: Clay | place: Australia | collected 2013-02-01 | depth 1.2 m | reverse complement strand
CGAACAGCCCACCGCCGCCCTCGGCGCTGTTCGGCGTCGTCAGCGTGCTCGTGGTGCCGATCGTCGAGTTCACGATCGTCAGCTGCGCATCGTTGTAGATGCCCCCTCCGTTGGTCACCGCGCTGTTCCCGCTCACCACAACGTTCTCGAGCGTCAGCGGCGCGGCGTTGGAAATACCCCCGCCGGCCGAACCGCTCTGGTTGTCCAGGATCCGCACGTCGCTCAGCGTCACCCCGGTGATCGTCGCCGAGGAGTCCCCCTCGTCCCCACCATGCTGTCCACCGCCGCCCTCATCCCCGGGGCTGCCGCCCGAGCCGCCGCTGCCGCCATGCTGTCCCCCGCCCGTGCTGGGGTTGACGAATGCGACCGCAGCGGCCGGCCCGATCGCGATCCCGGCGCCGCTGCGCTCGAGCTGGTAGTAAGTGCCGTCCTGGAGCGTCTGCAGCACCTGTGGCGGCGGGGTCACGCCGTTCTCAATGCTCACCCCGGAGATATTCACCGTGATGTTGCTCGAGACCGCCTCGATGTGGAACACCCGGTCCCCATCGGCGGGCGTCTGCTTCGCCGTCGGCGACCACTCGATGAGGGTCTTGTCCGAGCCGGCGCCGATGATGTCCATGCTCGAGGTGACGTTCAGATCCCCCTTGCTGGCGTCGTGCGTATCGACCACCTGGTAGCCGGCCCCGGGATTACCCTCGGCCGATTCATCGGCACCGGGAATGCTCAGCACGATCGGCATGTTCGGGTCATTGATCTGGCTGAGATCGATGACGTTGGTGCCGCCGAGCGCATTCGCCTGCATGATCGCCGCGCGCAGCGTGCACAGACCGGACGCATCGGCGCAGATCCCATCGCCAAGGTCCACGTCCGGCGCGTCGGCCGTACTGTTGACCGTGAAAGTCGCCGCGGCGGCAGGCCCCGCCGCCACCAGCAGGATCGCCAGCAGGCCGACCAGCGACGGAACCCGTGCAAACAGTCTCTTGAGAATAATCACGTGAGCAGCTTCCATCACGCGCAGCACTGGCTGCAGTTGCCGTCAAACTGTCATGAAATCGGCCCCGTCATAAATGTGTAGTAATGCGTACCGTGAAGCAGCGCGGTGCTCCTGCGCTTGAATCCCGGACGCACGCCAGGGGCGAGGTCCGCATAATTCCTGATGCGGCAATCCCCACTCATTGCGCATTGTCACAGGTCGAATTCCGCTACCGCGGGGGCTGCCGAACAGTGCCAGGGCACGCCGCACGCGCAACGAGGTCCTCAATGACGAGCGCCGAGCGCAGCGCGCACATGAGTCCGCCTGCAGATCCAGTCATGCGGATCCGCGCCGTCAGCAAGACCTACCGGATGGGCGAGATCGAAGTATCGGCGCTGCGCACAATTGATCTCGATCTGTATGGCGGCGAGTTCATCGTGATCCTCGGCGCCTCGGGTAGCGGCAAGTCCACCCTGTTGAATATTCTCGGCGGACTCGACACCCCGACCGAGGGCACGGTGCGGTATCTGGAACACGAGCTCACGGCAGCCAGCGAGCGGGACCTCACGCGGTACCGACGTGAGCACGTCGGATTTGTCTTCCAGTTCTTCAATCTGTTGCCGAGCCTCACGGCGCTGGAGAACGTGGAGCTGGTCACCGAGATTGCCCCGCATGCCCGCGACGCGGCTGAAATGCTGCGACTCGTCGGACTCGGCGATCGGCTGAATCACTTTCCGGCGCAACTGTCCGGCGGAGAGCAGCAGCGCGTGGCCATTGCGCGGGCGCTGGCGAAGCGGCCGGATGTGCTCCTGTGTGATGAACCGACCGGATCGCTGGATTACCGGACCGGAAAAGGCGTGCTACACGTCCTCGAGCAGGCCAACCAAGAGCTCGGCACGCTCGTCGTCATCATCACGCACAATGCGGCCATTGCCGCAATGGGCAGCCGGGTGATTCATCTGAGCAGCGGCAAAATCAGCCAGAGCGAAGTCAACGCGAGGCGCGCCAGTGCCGAGGAGGTCTCCTGGTAAGCCGGCTGCATCGGGCACTGTGGCGCGACCTGTGGCACCTGCGTGGCCAGGTGCTGGCCACCGCCCTGGTCGTCGGCTGCGGAATTGGCGTACTGGTCACGATGCGCGGTACGTACCAATCGCTGGTGGCGGCCCGCCAGCACTACTACGCGGCGACGCATTTCGCTGACGTATTCGCCCATTTGCGGCGCGCACCGCTTTCCCTTACCGCTCGGCTGCGGCGCATCCCCGGCGTTGCCGCAGTGCAGGCCCGCGTGGTCGAGGACGTTACCCTCTCGGTCCCGGGCTTGCGTGAGCCGGCCACGGGTCGGCTGATTTCGCTGCCCGGCCCGGCCGGCAGCGCCGCAGCGCTCGACCAGCTGCACCTGGTAACGGGGCGATTTCCGGCAACGCCCGATGAGGCACTGGTCAGCGAAACCTTCGCCCGGGCCAATGCACTCAAACTCGGCGCCCGGATCGGCGCGGTGCTCAATGGACGCTGGAAAGAGCTGAGCGTGGTGGGCCTGGTGCTCTCACCGGAATACATCTATGAAATCGGCCCCGGAATGATCTTCCCGGACAACCGCCGATTTGGCGTGTTGTGGATGGACCCGGAAGCTCTTGCCACTGCCTTCCAGATGAAGGGCGCGTTCAACGACCTCGCACTCACCACGGTCCAAAATACCGCCGAGGCCGACGTCATCGACGCTGTCGATCGATTGCTCGCGCCCTACGGTGGAACCAGCAGTTACGGCCGGGACGAGCAGTCATCGAACCGCTTCTTGAACGATGAACTCGGTGAGATCGAAGTGAACGCTACGTTCATTCCGACGATCTTCCTCGCCGTCGCGGCGTTCCTGGTCTATACGCTGCTGTCACGACTGGTCAGCATGCAGCGCAGCCAAATCGGCCTGTTGAAGGCCTTCGGCTTCAGCCCCTGGCGAATCGGTGCACATTACCTGGAGTTTGCCGTCCTGATCGTCGCCGCCGGCGCGTTGCTCGGTGTGACTGTCGGGGCCGGTTTGGGCAATTCGCTGATCGGCGTGTACCGCCAGTACTTTCACTTCCCGGCGCTTGCCTACCGGGTCACGCCTGCGGTGCTCGTCTACGCCACCGGCGTCGCAGTCGTGGCCGCTGTGATCGGCGCACTGAGCGCTGTCTCGCGTGCGGCACGGCTGTCACCGGCCGCGGCAATGCGCCCTGAACCGCCGCGCACGTTCCGCCGCGGTGCGCTGCGCACCGGCAAGTTCGCCTCTCGCCTCGACCCGGTGAGCAAGAGCATCCTGCGCAACCTCGCTCGCCGTCCCGGGCGGGCCGCCCTGTCCGTGATCGGCATCGCCATGGCGCTCGCCACCGTCATCGTCGGGCGGTTCATATTCGATGCCGTCAATCACCTGATGGCGATGCACTTCAATGCCGCCGAGCGGCAGGATGTCACGGTCGTCTTTGCGGACATCCATCCGCGCCGCGCCCTGGCGAGCTTGCGCGAGTTGCCCGGCGTACTGGCCGTCGAGCCATTTCGCATCATGCCGGTACGGCTGCGTGCCGGAGCGCACAGCAAGACCGTCTCGCTGCTTGCCCTGCCACCCTCGGGGCGGCTGTTCAGGATCGTCGATGCGCACGGCAAGCGCATTGATCTGCCGCCCAACGGCGTGGTGCTGACCCGCAAGCTCGCAGAGATTCTCGCGGTGCACCCCGGCGATCGCCTCGAGATTCAGCAGCTCGACGGTCATCGGCGACGCTTCACTACGCGCATCGTGCGTCTATCGGATGAGCCGCTCGGCATCAGTGCCTACACGGACCGCAGCGCCCTTGCCGGCATTCTCGGCGATGATGCACCCTTGTCCGGTGCGCGGCTTCGCGTCGATGCGCAGATGACCCCTCGGCTCTATGCCACGCTCAAACGTACACCGGCGATCGCCGGTGTTTCGATCCGAGCGGCGACCATCACGACGATCCGTGAAATCATGAACCGCAGCTTCATCATCATGACCCTGTTCATGACCGGATTTGGAATCGTCCTGGTCGTGGGCGTCGTGTACAACAGTGCGCGCATTGCGCTCTCGGAACGCGCCACGGAGCTGGCCAGCCTGAGAATTCTCGGCTTCACGCGCACGGAAGTGACCCAGTTGCTGCTCGGCGAGCAGGGTCTGCTCATAGTCGCGGCCATTCCGGCCGGCTGTGCCCTCGGCGCGCTGCTGTGCCGCCTGCTGGTGCCGGTGTTCGACCGGGAGCTATTCCGCTTGCCCTTCGTCTTGAGCCGCGCCACATTTGCATTCGCAACGCTGGTGACCATTGGTGCGGCCCTGTTCGCCGCTTCGCTCGTGGCCATGCGGATCGCTCGACTCGACCTGATTGGCGTTTTGAAGTCCCGGGAGTAACCAGTGAAACCCGCTCGTGTTCCACTTTTGCTGACCGGGACCGTCCTTGCAGCCGTCGCCGTGGCGATCATCGCCCTGCGGCCCAAGCCCGTTGAGGTAAACGTCCGAACGGTGCAATTTGCCCCCCTGCAGGTCACGGTGCAGGACCTCGGTGAAACGCGATCCCACGACCGCTACGTGGTCGCGGCACCCGTGGCCGGGCGGCTGCTGAGAGTGCTGCTGCGCGACGGCGATCCGGTGAGCGACGGGGAACCCGTCGCCACGCTCGCGCCCTTGCCCCTGAGTACCCGCGAGCGCGAGGAGGCACTCGCCACCGTGCAATCTGCCGCGGCAAGCGAACGCAGCGCCAAGGCCCAACTCAACCGCGCGGAGCAGGATTGGGCACAAGCCCGCCGGGACCTGACCCGTCTGCAGTCCCTGGTTCCCCAGGGATTGGCCCCCATCCAAACCCTGGAGCACGCCCGCACGACGGCCTCGAGCCTGCGCCTTGAGGTCCAGGCTGCTCGACACCGCGCCACCGCCGCCGCCGCGCAGTTGCGCGGCGCGCAAGCCGCGCTGGCCGCAGTGCGCGCGCGGGGTCCGGGCGGCGCAACCACATTGACGATACGAGCGCCAGCGTCCGGGCGAGTGCTGCGGGTTCTCGAACCCAGCGAACGGGTCATCGGGTCGGGTACCCCCATCATGACCATCGGCGACCTGGCACATCTGGAGGTTCTCTCCGAGATGCTCTCCACCCAGGCGGTGCGCGTCAAGACGGGCATGCCAGGGGAGATTCTCGACTGGGGCGGCGATCACCCGCTGCGGGCCCGGGTGAGCCGGGTAGAGCCCTACGCCTTTACCAAGGTTTCTGCACTCGGCGTAGAAGAGAAGCGCACCAACGTCATCCTCGAGTTTCTCGATCCGCCGGGCGCGCTCGGCGACGGGTACCGGGTCGAAGTACGCATCGTCCTGTGGAGCGCACCGCATGTGCTCCAGGCGCCACTATCGGCGATCTTCCGCTGTGGTGCCGACTGGTGCGCCTATCGTGTCACGCGCGGACGAGCGCAGCAGGTCCACATTCGCATTGGGCACTACAACGACGAGAGCGTCGAAATCCTCAGCGGGCTGAGCGCCGGTCAACGCGTCATCACCCACCCGCCAAACGATCTTCAACCGGGCGCCCGGGTAGCGGCGCAGCCGTAGACGCCTTGCGGATGTTGCCCTCCGCAAGGCGTCTGGCTCCGTTGACTGCTCAACGAGGCGGGAACTTCTCGAGAATCGCGTCGGCGGCCCTGCGAATCGACGCAATGGAGTGCGTGATGTCATCGCGCGACAACGCCTTCTTCGCCCATCCGTGCCAGACCGGTCGATGCGTCCGGGCGTCGAAGATATCGATGGCGAGCGTGCCCTCCCGGTAGCTCGTCACGTTGACCCCGGTTCCCCAGTACGGGTAGCCCCACCACCGCCGGCCATAGCCGTACCAGGGCCACGCATAGGGCTGCGGATAGGTATGAATGTTGACACGCTCACGTGAGCCCATCGTGAAATCCACCGCGAAGTCGGCGTCCGCACGATTCTGCACGTAACGGTACCCCTTCTGCTCGAGCGCGGCCGTGATGGCATCTTCGGCACGCGCGGCCATCAGGGGATTGCGAAATCCATACTCCTCACGGGGTAACCAAGTGAACGTATGGTAGCTGGAAAAATTCACTGCTCGATCGTAATCGCTGCCGGTACGCAGCGTCTCGCAACCGCCGAGCGCAAGCGCCAGCGGGAGCAGCATTGCCAAACCCAGCAACACCCAGCCTCGCCAGCGCACGGCCGGCGATCCATTCGCTTCGAAGACCTGACTCATGGTGCACCTACAGTGTGATGATCGGGAAGAGCTGTGCACCGCCAACGTGCGCCCGGAGGCTGCCGGAGTCCATCCGTACCTGTACAGATCTCCCCCGAAATACGCATGCACCGCCCTCGCGCGGCACGCAAAGCACGGCGCGGGATGCGCCGAGTTCCCTGAGTGCACGGATCGCAGGACACTGCACCGCCCCAGGGGCGCATCGCATCAAGGCGGAACGAAGGTGAAACGCACAGGCCTGGCAACCAGGATGTCACGCTGCGTGTGGATCAGCGTCCATTCGGCGATGCTCCCGAGAAGCGCGTGCGCAACACCGGAGCGACCATGGGTTCCAACGGTCACCAAGTCGGCCCTGATGCGGGTCGCCTCCTGCGCAATGACGCTGCGTGGATCGCCGCTACGCACCACAGGTTCGAGATGACACGGCTGTGGACGCAGGGCACCGAGCAGTTGGGCGAGCGAACGCTCCGCCTCGTGGCGGGATGCTCGAGCATAGAAGGCGGCGCTGTCATCTCCGGCCGCCCGTTGCGCGCTCGCAAACGGCACCTGATACGCATGAACGACCCGAACACCCGGCGGGTCCGCCTCGAGCCCGCCAACGAGGCGGCAGGTCAGTTCGATCAGGCTGCGCGCGTACGGATCCAGCTCCACGGCCACGAGCGGACGCCCATACGGCTGGGTCGCCTTGCGGCTTACGACCAGCAAGGGGGTGTCGCTCATGTGCACGATACGCCCCAGGGTCGCACCGAGCCGACCTGCGGCGCGGTTGCGCCCGAGGAGCACGACATCGGCGCCGATTTCCCTGGCGCGACGAATGATTTCGACGAACGCCGCGCCGGTACGCACCTGGCAATGCACTCGACACTCGGGGCCGGCGACCTCCAGCATATGCCGTTGCGCGCGAAGTAGCGCCCGTTCAGCGCGGGCCTCGGCGGCATCCGCCGCATCAGCCGAGAGCACGTGCAGCAGGTCGACCTCGCAACGCGTCGCGGCTGCGATGTGCCCGGCACGCTCCAGCGCTCGGTCCGAGCCGCGCGTGAAATCCAACGGCACCAGGATGCGCCCGACTCGCCCGGCATTCGCCCTGCGGCGCTTTCCCGCCATGTCCCGGTCCTCCACTCTAGTGGGGCCGGCGCGCTCCTTCACCGCCGCGTGGCTGACGTCTGCGCATCGACCCGGCCCGCCAATACAGTGCGGGTTGCCTTCGCGATTAGGCCATACGTGGGACTACTTACTGCCCCGCCGCGGCGGGAAATTCCGTATGGCGCACGTCGGGACCGGGGCTACCATGACACTTTCGAGGCCGTCCTGGCCACTGCAGCAGGTTCGCCCCATGCGTCTCGCCCGAAAACGCCTTCGCCACGGTACTGCCCTCGCCCTCGTGCTCGTCGCGGCGCTGGCGGTCCATGCATCTGCCCAGGTTTCCCCGAGCAACGTCACGGTCGAAGTGAGCATCCTGACCCGCGCAATGGCTGGCCGTCCCGGCCTGGAGGCACCGGTCGATCAGGTCACGCTGACCCACCTGGTCAGCTACGAGGACCTCAACCTGACCACGCAGGACGGCGAATGGGAACTGCGTCGCCGGGTCGCCGAAACCGCCCGCTTCGCCTGCGAACAACTGGAATCTCTCTATCCGCGCCAATCCGAAAGCATTGCACGCTGCACGCGCCAAGCCATCGAAGACACCTCCGCCCAGATCGCAGCGGCCATCGACGCGGCCGAACGCGCCGAGCGTGGTGAATAAGCCAATAGCCCGCAACGCTGCATCAGGGCCTCAGATGCATATGCGCGAAAAGCCGGGGGACGCCGGGGTCGAGCTTCTGGGCTGCCGCGAGGTCGGCGCGCCCGGCCGCCTCCTGGCGTGAGTGCAGCTCAGCCACACCGCGCCCGTAGAGCGCGACGGCAAGCTTCGGCCGCACCGCGAGCGCGGCATCATAGCTGCTGATCGCGCGATGCAACTCGCCGAGGCGCAAGTACACCAGGCCGCGATTGCCCAGTGCGGCCGCAGGACTGGGCAATCGATGAATTGCCCGCTGGCAGTCACGCAGGGCGCGATGCAACTGTACGTCTCCCTCGGCTCGGATCCAGCAGCGCACGTTCCAGCCCATCGGTAACAGCGCATCCTCACGGTGAAAGTAGATCCACAGGTTGATCGCGCGCAGCGCGTCGGAATAGCGTCCGATGCGCGCATACAAGTTCGCGACCTGCAGGCGCTGCACCGACGCGTCGGGCACCATGAGCGACGCAATGTTGATATCCGCCAGGGCCACTCTGCGCCCATCCGCTGGCGCATCTGCCCAGGAGAGCAGCACCCGTGCCCGGCTGAGGCGCGCCTCGTAGAGACTCGGTTGCGCGCGGATTGCCGCATCGAGATCCTTCAGGGCCCGCGCGGGCTGCCCCGCGGCCCAGTAGATCCTGCCGCGCCGAAACCGGTACTCGGCATTGTGCGGATCCAACGCGCACGCGCGGTCGAGGTCCGACAGCGCACCCTGGTACTGTCCCTCCGCAGCCAGTGCCATCCCGCGGCGCATCGACCGGCTGGCGCTCGCCGGCCGCACCGTGGCTTTGCCCGCCTGCGCGGGCCCAGCGGATTGCATTCCCTGCGCCCCGGGACCGGCCTCGACCGCTGCTGCGCCATGGCGCTCAATGAGGTACCTGTGGCCCAGATCGAATACCGGTCCCCCGTTGTACGTGAAGTACAGGACATGGTGCCTGTTGTCGATAAGGATGCGATGGGAAAGGAAAAAATCCGCGCCCAGCACCATATCCACGCGCAGGCCCGAGAGGCTGAAGTCGCTGAGCAACACCCGGGTATGTTCAATTTTCTCATCACCAATCTGGAACAGCGCCACCGGCACCACCCAGGAGTGCAGCCATCCTTTGGCAACGCCGGCAAGGCCACCGGCAATTTTCACTCCACGGGTGTGCGGCGTAAGCCCCACCCGCCGGGCGGCATCGAGGGCCAGCATCGAGCGCGGCGAGCCGGTGTCGAACAACACCCGGATCCGCCTCCCATCCAACATTGCGTGTCCGATCAGGAACGGGTGACGTGCCGAGATCCGGTGCAGCTTGACCGCGCCGAAGCTCTCATCGTGTGCCCAGTAGGCGAGCGGCGTCCGGCCGCAGTGCTTGGCGACGACGAAGCGCATCTGGCCATCGCCGAAATCAAACTCGACGTCCGCAAGCTGCAGGATTCGCCCCCCGAGCAGGCCCACCGCACCGGAGGGAAAGTCATTTCCCCCGACCACGAACTGCGCATCGTGGAACGGTACGCCGAGGAACGTGAATTTACGCACCGATGTGACGTAGGCCGAGGTACTGCCGTTGAACCCGCTCACCCAGAGCCCCATCGGACCCCCGCCGTCGGGCAATCCGTACTCGGAGCGGGCCTGCGGGGAGAGCATGCTCCAAAACGCGCCCGTATCGATGACGAAGCGCGCCGTGCGGCCGTTGATCTTCGTCGCCACCAGCGCCCGCAGGTCCTTGATGATGACCGGCACCGCCGGGGCCCGCTCGATCTGGCATTCGCCGCTCAAGGCCGGGCCGACCCCGAGCACCGCGAAAGCCCAGAAAATCATCCATCGTCCGTAGCGCATCCGTCCTGCTCGTCTTGTTGCGGCTCGGTCGGCTAACTCCCCTCTCGCAGCCTAACCGAAGAGCGAACAGCCTTGCAACTCGCGCCCATCGTTACGCTATTAGAAATACACCTCTAAAAGTGCACCTTGATGCCCCCGAAGATCTCGAACGGCGGTGCCGGGCTTAAAAAACGGTTGTTCACCCCCGGACCGTTGCTCACCGCACCGGCAGGAATGCCCGGTGCGCCGACCCCGGTCGGATCACTGAGGATGCCCCAGGTCGAATAGTGGCTATCGAAGAGATTGTCGATCGTGACGAACAGCTCCACGTGCCGGCGTGGCCGATACGTCGAGTCCAGGCCGACCACCGAATAGCCTCGAAGCGGTGCCAGCTGGTTGGATTCATCGCCGACATAGTAAACGCTGCTGACGATGTCGATATGCGCGCCCAGACTCCATGCGGGTAGCACCGAGAAATCCGCCCCGATCTTCCAGCGGTCTTCAGGAACCCCGGGAAACTGGTCCCCCTGGAGCACCTGGATGTTCCCACTCGCATTCCGAAAGGGATTCGAAGTGGAAGGGATGACCAGCGTGTCGAGAAACGTCGCCCGCACCAGGCTGTAATGCGCGTACGCGGACCATCGCGGGCCGTTGAAATTCAGCCCCGTCTCCAGGCCCTGGCGTCGCGTATCGCCGATGTTGGCGAAATATCCGGAGCTCAACGACGTAGCAATTCCGTGGATATCGTTGTGCAGCACGGTACGGAACAGGCTGAAGTTCCATCTCAGTGATGCATCCAGGAACGACACGTGCGCCACGGTGCCGCGCAGACCAATTTCATCGGTGTGAGAGACAACTTGGCGCAGGTTCGGCGGATCGCCGGAGAGACTCGAGGGCAGCAGGCACGGTGCCTGCGGGTTGGAACACTCGATCTCCCCCGGGGTCGGGATCCGGTTGTTCACCGAATAACCCGCGTAGAGAGTCGTCGAGCGGCCAATGTCGTACGTCGCCCCGATCGACGGATTGAAGTGAACGAATCGGTTATGACCGTTGAGATCCGTTCCCAGCTGGTCGTACAGATCGACATGCGCAATGTTGTACCGTCCGCTTGCGGTAACTGCGAGAGCGCGCGTGACATTGAATGTGTCCGTCACGTACGCGCCCAACGCCTTGTTGATCGAATCAACATTGACCGGAACCGCATCGCCGTTGGCGAGGGCTCCGGGCGAGTTCTCCGGGGTATCAACCAGAAGATTAGACGGCTGCACGGTCAGCTGCGAATTCAGCACACCGACCTGCGCCCCGGAATAATACCCGGTCGATGCGTAATCGACTGCCACGCCCGCCGTGAAATGATTCTGATGCCCGAAGATGCCGTGGGCACTGGAGGCCTGGAGCGTCGCACCGCGCCCCCAGCTGTGCAACAGCTCGAAGTCATTCTCTCCGATGTAACGCGTGCCGCCGAGCGAAATATCGGGCAGCAGTTGTCCAGCAGCGTTGCTGAGCGGCGTGACTCCATCCGGTTGGCACAGCACTCCTGGGAGGCTCGTGCAGGAGACGTAGTTGGTGCCGTTTCCGTTGGACACGAACTGGCCGAAGTTTCGGTAGTAAAGAACGATGGCCAGTGACCACTTGGCCGGAAGGCGAAGCGTCCCATTGAGAATCAGGAACTTGAGTCGATTGAGATTGGCCTGTGGATTGGTAAACACGAGCGCCCGGTTTACCGCCAGTTCCTGCGCCGGTGCTGAACTCTGTCCCTTGAGCGTATTGTCGTCCCACGCGTAGCTCAGATCGAGCGTACCGGCATGCCCATGCAGGCTGACCACGGCGAACAGGTCGCGCAACTGGTCGCTTGAGAAATTCCGCCATCCCTGCCAGTTCAGCCCGCGGCCGGCCATGTAGAACCCGAGCATCCCCGAATGCACGCCGTACTGCGCGGTGATTTGCTCGCGATGGAACGAACCGCCGGACAGGCGCACTTCCCCGCCGCGATAGTTGAACCCATTCTTCATGGTGAGCGAAATGGCCCCTCCGAGCGCATTCAGTCCGTAGACCGCGCTCGAGCTGCTCAATTCGACCTGCTCAATGGCCGTCGGCAGCACCAGGTCCCAGTTCACCGTGTCGCCAAATGCCTCGTTGATCCTCACGCCATTCTCATAGACTGCCAGGCCCTGGGGCGTACCCATCACCGGCGATGCCTCGAATCCCCGGTAGACGATGTCCGGCTGGAATGGATCGACAATATTGTCGTTGATGTTGATGCTGCTCAGCTGCGAGTTCAGGGCCCCGGTGAGACTGGCCCCACCCTGGCGGGACAGGGATGCCGCGGAGAGCACTTGCACGTTGCCCGGGATATCATCCAGCGGAACGCTCGAGCCCGCCAACGGCGCGGCATTGATCACGATTTCCTGGAGCTTCCCGTGGGCCGCGGGGAGGTTCGCGCCCTGCGCGGCAGCGAGATTTGCCGCGATACACCCGAACGCTGCAGCAAGCGCCATCGGGCACTTGCGGGCCCGGAATCGAACCGACCATGGACTCATCACTTCTCCCCGTCTCGGCGGCGCACCCCGGTGAAAGCCGCCCGGGCGAGGACCCACGGAATCATCGCTCGAATCATGCTCATCTGTCTCCAGGGAAATCTGCAAGGGAACTTTTCCTGATTCCTCCTCGGTCGCGCATCTAGGCTGATGCCGTTCAAAAATGGAACACTGGACCCAGGGCCTCTCGGCCGCTCTGGACCTTGGCGGGCTTGTCCCCCCATCGGCCCGCAATCCACTCGACCGCCGAGCGGATCCACGCCCCTCGCACGCCGCCGAGCGATGGCGCTACACTTGCCGCAGGGCAGATCGATGCAAGATCCAGAGAAAACCACCGAATTGCGGCCCGAACCCCCAGCGCCGGTTGAAGAGCCCGGCCATGCGATCCACCTCTACGACGCCGCGGCGGTCGCAGCCGCCACCATCGCCACGTGGGTGCTCTGCGCGCTGTTCAACGTCACGGAAGCTCTCCGCCGGCTGACGGCGCCGTACGAGCGCTACCAGCTCGACGAACTGCCGATTGTACTGCTCGTGCTGGGCATCGGGTTGACCTGGTTTGCCGTGCGACGCCACACGGAAGCCCGCACGGAAATCGCCAGACGCAAATTCACACAGGCCCGGCTCGCGACGGCACTTGCAGAAAATCGCCGCTTGGCCCGGCAATACGTTGCGCTGCAGGAGGCCGAGCGCAAGGCCCTCGCCCGGGAGCTGCACGACGAGCTCGGGCAGTACCTCAATGTGATCAAGCTCGACGCCGTCGGCATCCGGGACAACCGTCGCGATGATGCCGAAGCGATTCGCGCTCGAGCCGGCGCCATCGTCGAACACTGCAACCACATTCATTCCGCCCTGGCGACCTTGGTTCGCGAGCTCCGCCCACCCGGTCTCGATGAGCTGGGCCTGCCCGCAGCATTGGAGCACTGCGTACAGATCTGGCAGGCACGGATGTCGACACTCTCGCTACAGTTGCACATCCACGGCGAATTCGACGGCCTGCCCGAGGACCTGGCGGTAACTGTCTTCCGATTGGTTCAAGAGGCCCTGACAAACATCGCGAAACACGCTGCAGCACAGCGCGCAGAGATCCGCATCACCCGCGGCGTTCCGAACACCGCAAGCGTCGACTTGGTTGAAATCACGATCGCGGATGACGGCATCGGGCGAAAGTCGAGCCACGCAAGCGCCGGTCTCGGACTGATCGGCATGCGCGAACGCGTCGAGTCTCTACATGGCACGCTCGAGGTCACGAGCGCACCAGGTCTCGGCTTCAGTTTACGAGCCTCCATTCCCGTTGCGCTGCATTCAGGAACAACATCATGACACATACCATCCAGGTTCTGCTGGTCGACGATCACGCAATCGTGCGCGAGGGGTACCGCAGGCTACTCGCCGATGAGGCGGCCGTGCGGGTCGTCGGCGAGGCGGCCACGGCCACCGAAGCCTGCGACCTGACCCTGGCCCTGCGCCCCGACGTCGTGGTCATGGACATTGCGCTGCCGGGAATGAGCGGAATCGAAGCAACACGCCGCATCCTGCATGGCGCTCCTGCGGCGCGAATTCTCATCTTCAGCATGCACGAAGATGCGATTTACGCCACCCGTGCACTGCAGGCCGGCGCATTGGGCTACATCAGCAAGGCGAGCGCACCCGAGGTCCTGATGTCGGCCATTTATGCGGTATCTCGCGGCGAGCGCTACCTGAGTCCCGACGTGTCCGCCAACATGACGCGCTCCGCGCAAAAGAGCAGCGACACGGCATTCGCAATGCTGACGCCGCGGGAATTCGAGGTGATGCGCCTGCTCGTGCGCGGCGAGACGGTGAGGAGCATTGGGGCGACCCTAGGCCTCTCGGAGAAAACCATCGCCAACCACCAGTCCGCCATCCGCGACAAGCTCGGCGCCCGCAACAGCATGCAGCTCTCGCGCCTGGCCGCCGAACATGACCTCTTTCCAGAATCAGCGTAGCTCGAACCGCGCGCGAAGGGGTATTTCGATCAGGTCGGGGGCGACCGTAACAACCGTTCGCTGCTTGTCGTGTACCAAGCCCCGCACGCCCACAGCCGTCAGTTGATTCCGCTGGCTGTATTAACAACGCATTCGCGCACGAGCGGTATCAAGTCGATTGAAGCGGGCGATGGCTGCGCACCGTGAGGGTCGAGCACGGGTGCATTTCCCATCCCACAGGCCGCTGGCAACGACGTTGCGCCCACCACCTAGCCGCAGTTCGGTCGGGCCGCCGGTCCACGCCGCGTGAAGACACGCTCCCAAAGCGATCACAGATAATGATGGACGCAACAGATGGGGTGAGCGACTTACGACTCCACCACTGCGATCATTTGTGAAATTTTGTCCCGAAATCGAACCCCACCCCGTCGCGGCTGGGCGGACAATTCCATAGCTCGCTGATTTGTCCGCCCCTATCGGGCCGACTGGACATGACCGATTGCAACTGGCGGAGAGGGTGGGATTCGAACCCACGGTCCCCGTGAAGGGACGCCGGTTTTCAAGACCGGTGCAATCGACCGCTCTGCCACCTCTCCGCGGGAGCGCCTTCGAGTCCACAGATGCTATCAAATCATTGCGCGCTCGGCGTGCTTGTCCGCCCTACGTGGCTTACTCCGCAAGTGTCCAGGCCCCTTCGCACACGCTCTGGCTGATCGGCCGCCGCTCGCTCGGGGTCTCACGCGCCTGCAGCTGCGGGCTCAGCACCTCCAGCGGTGCGGGTCGGCCGACCGCGGCCATCGCTTCGATGCGGTACGCCTCGGGGATCTTCAGCTCACGCCGCGCCCGTTCGTAATCGAAGCCCTCCATGCCGTGCACCACGTAACCCCTCAGGTAGCCCTGCAGCGCGAAGTAGCCCCAGGCCGCGCCCGTGTCATAGGAATGCGTCACCGACGCGCGCCCCGTGTGGGAATTCACGCTCTTCGACACGAACACCACCAGGGCGGCGGCCCGTTCGCACCACACCTGGTTTCCGCTCGCCAGAAGCCCGAAGAACCTCGCCCACTCGGGTGTATCGCGCCGCGCGAACAGCATGCGCCAGGGCTGCTGGTTGCCCGAGGACGGCGCCCACCGGGCCGCTTCGAACAGGCTGGACAAATCTTCCAGCGTGAGCGGCTCGCCGCTCATCGCACGCGGCGACCAGCGGTCGAGAAACTGAACGTCCACCGAGTGCGCACCCGTGCGGACCGAGCTGCCTTTGATCATGGTCGCTGTCCTCGAACACCTGCCGGGCCGGCGAGCTCAATCATAGCAGCGCGTGCGCCACGGCCTACAGGTGGTAGGCGACCCCCAGGTAGAACTGGCGCGTCAGTGCCGGCTCGAGCATCCCGCCGAACAGGAACACGCGCGAGTAATAGCGGTGATTGCCGAGGTTGCTCACCCCACCCTGCACGCGCCAGTGCCGGCCCCAGGCGTACTCACCCGTGAAATCCGCAATCGTGTAGGCCGGGATCAGCGCCGGCGTCGTACCGAGCGCCGTGTCGCTGTTCTGGAAGTACTGCGAGCCGACCGCATCGACGATCAGGCTGAGCTTCAGGCCGTGCACCGCACGCAGCGTCACCCCGCCCTTGAGCACGTAGTGCGGCGCGTACGCCGGGGTCTTGCCGGCCTGCCCCGGGATGCGGCTCGAGGTGAACTTGGCGTTCAGCAGGCTCACGTTGGCAAACACCGTCAGGTGCTCGGAACGCGGCACGGAGGACCACAGCCGCAGCAGGTCGTACGATCCGGCAAACTCGAAGCCGCGACTGCGCAGGTCCCCGCTGTTGACGTTGATGGTCTCGGTGGGCGTCAACTGCTCGGACTCGATTTCGTTGCGGGCGTCGACCTGGAAAACGCTGGCATCGTAGTACAGCCCGACCAGCGGCCAGCCATGCACGCCCGCCTCGTAGGTGAGGTAGTGAGTCGTTGCAGGGTCATTGACGCTCGCGAAGTTGCTGAACGGACTCGAGATATCGAGGTAACGCACCGGCCGGTAGCCCTGCGAGATGTTCAGGTACGTTTCGTTGCCGCGCCCGAAGTCATTGCCGATACCGATGCCGAACAGCGGCACGGTATGGCTGTAGGTCGCATTGACGAGGTTCGGGTGCGGCGCGGCCGTCTCGCGAGTTTCGAGCTGTTCGTGCTCGAGTCGCGCCGAAGTCACCACGTGAAAGCGCCCGATGCGGTACAGGTTCTCGGCAAAGATCGCCGCGTAGCGCGTGCGGCGCTCGTCGTTGTAGAACAGCGAACCACTCGAGCCGTAGGGTGCGATCAGGGGATTGGCGCTGTTGATCTCGGTGTAGGGACTGTCGGAGGTATAGGCGGTATAGCCGACCGTGAAGGCGCTGCCGGTGCCCCAGTGGTGCAGGAGGCGCCCGTCGAGTCCGGTGTAGTGGAATTTCTGGCTGGCGAGCGTGGCGCCCGTCCCGACCGGCGTGCTCGCGCCGCTGTATGAGTCGGCGCGCGTGACCAGGTCCTGGTAGCCCGTCCAGACTTTCTGCACGAACAGGTTCGCCCGATCGATCTGATCGTGGTACGTGAGCACCGCGGTGTAACGATGCGCCCAATCACGGTCGTCCGGCGTCGTGGTCTGCTGCGGGTTGCTGTGGAATTGGGCCCCGCTCATCAGCCCGGCCATGCCGCTCTCGAGCGAGTAGGCATGCACGGCCAGCGAGAGCCTGCGTCCGGCGCTGAAGTGGTAGCCGAGCTCGAGATCGCCCTGGTTGACGGTGTAGTCGCCGTTGGCGCGCTGCCCGTTGCTCTGGCGGTGGGAAAAATCCGCCAGGTAGTCCCAGCGCCCCATGGGCCCGGATATCGAGCTGTAGGTCGAGTACAGGCCGTCGCTACCGAAGATCTGGTTGGTGCTCGCCTCGGTCTTCTTGCCGGGCTTGCGCGACACGAAGTTGATCACCGGCTCGGGTTGCGGACCGTACAGCAGCCCCGAGCCGCCGCGGATCATCTGCACCTCGGAGATCGACTGGAAGTTCGGCAGGTAGTACAGCGTCGGAAAGCCGATCCAGTTCATCTCCATCGGGATGCCGTCCTGCATCACCAGGATGTACTCGCTCTCCTGCGGGTTGCCGAGGCCGCGGTAGGAGAGGTTGAGGTTGACCGGGTTCTGTTGCTCGGCGAGCACGAGGCCGGGCATCTGGTCGAACACCTGCCGGGGCTGATTGTTGACGATCGGCGGCAGCGCGCCGAGGTGCACCACGGTGGTCTTGCGAGTCACCGTGATCTGGGTCCCGGAGATCTCCGGCATCGAGTGCGCATAGCGCGTGCGGTGGTTGAACAGCCACGGTGCTGCCTGGATCAGCACCTGGCGCACGGCGGCGTGATTGGCAGCATCGCGCTTGCCGTTGCTCGGGACCGCATTCTGGCGGGCAGAACGGGCCGGGCGCCGAGCCGGCTGCGCCTGGGCGACGGAACAGGCCACCGCCAATACTGCGGCGAGCGCATGAGATGCGGATTTCACGGAGACCTCTTGGAACCTTTTATCGGGTTGCCCCAGGGCACGGTGCGTCCCACGGGCCGCCGCGGGGCACCTGGATGCAACGAATCGTCCGTATATTACGGACGCCCTAGGTGCTTACTACCAGGGATAGTAGCTAGAACGGACGCAGCGATCGCTCGGCTCGGCGCAGGTCGCGCAAGACGCGGGCTCGGCGGGCGAGACGCCCTTACCCGTCGGCCTCCCCGTCGGCCGACTCGAGGGGGACCGTCTCGACACAGGGGACGCCCACCGGGGAGCGGGCGCGCCGCCAGGCACGCAGCACCAGGTAGGCGCAGACGACTACGCCGAGGGAAATCAGGCTGACGTGCAGGTCGGCGCCGAGGCCGGGCGTGAACTGCATGGCGATGAGGATGGCGAGCATCGCCGCGATGGCCAGGTAACTGCTCCAGGGGAACAGCCACATCGTCAGCGCCGGTGCAGGCTCGCCGGCGCGTTCGCGGCGCCGGCGCACGCGCAGGTGTGCCAACGCGATCAGGCCGTACACGAACACCATCAGCGCCCCGGAGGCGTCGACCAGGAACGCGAACACGCTCTGCGGCGCCTTGACCGCCGCGAGGATACCAATCACGCCGGCGCCGCTGCACAGCAGCACCGAGCGCACCGGCACGCGCCGCGCATTGAGCTTGATCAGGCCCTGGGGCGCATCCCCGTGCCCGGCGAGCACGAACAACACGCGCGAACAGACGTAGAACGCGGAATTCAGACAGGAGAGCACCGCGGTCAGGATGATCGCGTCCATCGCGATGCCCGCCCACCAGAAATGCATGTTCTCGAGTGCGAGCGTGAACGGCGACTGGCCGATGCGGATGCTGTTCCACGGCACCACGGCCACGATGAAGAACACCGAACCGACGTAGAACGTCAGGATGCGTACGATGATCGAGCTGGTCAGGCGCGCGATCGCGCGCGAGGGCTCGGCCGACTCCGCCGCCGCGATGGTGACGATCTCCGCGCCGGTGAGCGAGAAGAACACCGTCACCGCCCCGGCCAGCACCGAAATCGAGCCCCGCGGCATGAAGCCGCCGTGGGCCACCAGGTTGCGCAGGCTGGCCCCGTGCGGAGCGCTCAAGCCGAGCACGAACGCCCCGGCCAGTGCGATAAACACGATGATCGCGGCGACCTTGATGGAGGCGAACCAGAACTCGAACTCGCCGTAGGAACGGGCCGACATCAGGTTCACGCCGGTCATCAGTCCCATGAGGATGCATCCGAGCAGCCCGGTCGGCAGCTGCGGGATCCAAACGTGCAGGATATTCGCCCCGGCGATCGCCTCGGCCGGCACCACGATGATCCAGAAATACCAGTACAGCCACCCGGCGATGAAGCCCGCCCACGAACCGAGTCCCTCGCGCGCAAACTCGGTGAAGGAACTCACCCCGGGCATGCTGAGGGACATCTCCCCGAGCATGCGCATCACCAGCAGCACCAGCGTGCCGGTGATGAGATAACTCACCACGATGGCCGGCCCCACCGCCGCGATCGAGGCGCTGCTGCCGACGAACAGTCCCGCGCCGATGATGCCCCCGATGGAGATCATCTCCAGGTGGCGCGGCTTGAGCGATTTACTGAGTGCGGTCATCTCTGCCCCCGGAGTGTTTTGCTCTGGCCGGGCTCAGCGCGCGACGCCGAGCCGCTCGCGCCCGCCGAGGTAGGCGCGCAGCGCCGCCGGTACGAGCACCGTGCCATCGGCCTGCTGGTAGTTCTCCAGCACCGCGACCAGCGTGCGCCCGACGGCGAGCCCCGAGCCGTTCAGGGTGTGCACCGGTTCGGGCTTGCCCTGCGGCGCTCGCCAACGCGCCTGCATGCGCCGCGCCTGGAAGGCTTCGTAGTTGCTGCAGGAGGAAATCTCGCGGTAGCGGCGCTGCGAGGGCAGCCACACCTCGAGGTCGTAGGTCTTGGCGCTGTTCGCGCCGATGTCCGCGCTGCACAGCGCCACGGTACGAAACGGCAGCTCGAGCCGGCGCAGCACTTCCTCGGCATGCCCGGTGAGCGCCTCGAGCGCCGCGTAGGAGTCCTGCGGGCGAACGATCTGCACCAGCTCCACCTTGTCGAACTGGTGGCTGCGGATCATGCCGCGGGTGTCCCGGCCGGCGGCGCCGGCCTCGGAGCGGAAGCACGGCGTGTGGCACACGAAGCGCAGCGGCAGCGCCTCGGCCGACACGATCTGCTCGCGCACCAGGTTGGTCACCGGCACCTCGGCCGTCGGGATCAGGTGAAAGCCCTGCGGTCCGCGCACGGCGAACAGGTCTTCCTCGAACTTCGGCAGCTGGCCGGTCCCGATCAGCGCCTGGTTCTGCACCAGGTACGGGACGTACACCTCGGTGTAACCGTGCTCGGCGGTGTGCAGGTCGAGCATGAACTGCGCAAGTGCGCGGTGCAGCCGGGCAATCTCGCCGCGGATCACCACGAAGCGCGCCCCGGAGATGCGCGCGGCGGCCTCGAAATCCAACCCGCCGAGCCGCTCGCCGATCGCGACGTGATCGAGCGGCTCGAACTCGAACTTGCGCGGCTCGCCCCAGCGGCGCACCTCGCGGTTGTCCTCATCGCTGCGGCCATCCGGCACCGACTCGTGCAGCAGGTTCGGCAGCGTCAGCAGCCAGGCCTCGAGCTCGCCCTGGACCGCGTTCAGCGCCTGCTCGGCGGCGGCCAGTTCGCCGGTCAGCGCCTCGCCGCGGGCAATCAGCGCGGCCGGGTCCTCGCCGCGGCCCTTGGCCATGCCGACCGCCTTGGCCGTGGCATTGCGCTCGGCGCGCACCCGGTCCGCCTCGACCTGAGCACTCTTGCGCCGTTCCTCGAGCGCGCGCAGCCGCTGCACGTCGAGCACGAAACCCCGCCGCGCCAGGTTGCGGGCGACGGCCTCGGGGTCGGAACGCAGGAGCTTCGAATCGATCATGACTTGGAATTCCTCAATTTCGCCAGCGCCTCGCCGATCCTGATCTCCAGGCCGCGCGGCACGGGACGGTAGTATCGCCGATCGGGCATCTCCTCCGGCAGGTAGCGCTCCCCGGCGGCATAGCCGCCCGGCTCGTCGTGCGCATAGCGGTAGCCGCGCCCGTACCCGAGGTTGCGCATCAGGCGCGTCGGCGCGTTGCGCAGCCGCAGCGGCACCTCGAGCGTACCGAAGCGCTCGACGTCGGCCCGGGCCTCACCGAGGGCCGTGTACACCGCGTTGCTCTTCGGCGCGCAGGCCAGATACACCACCGCGTTGGCGAGCGCAAGCTCGCCCTCGGGGCTGCCGAGCCGGTCGTAGGCCTCCCAGGCATCGAGCGTCAGTGCGAAGGCGCGCGGATCGGCCAGCCCGATGTCCTCGACCGCCATGCGCAGCGCGCGGCGCGCGATGTACAGCGGATCACAGCCCCCATCGAGCATGCGCGCGAACCAGTACAGCGCGGCATCCGGATCGGTGCCGCGCACCGCCTTGTGCAGTGCGGAGATCTGGTCGTAGAACTGCTCCCCGCCCTTGTCGAAGCGGCGCCGGGTGCCGCTGGCGACTTCCGTGGCGCACTCGAGCGTGAGAGGTGCGCCGGGCCCGGCCGCCTCGGTGAGACTCGCGGCCAGCTCGAGCATGTTCAAGGCGCGCCGCCCGTCGCCGTCGGCGGCCCGCGCGATCAACTCCAGCGCCTGCGGATCGGCCTCGAGCCCGAGACTGCCCAGTCCGCGTTCGCTGTCGGTGAGCGCCGCGCGCAGCAGGCGCAGCAGGTCCACCTCCCCGAGCGGCTTCAGCACGTACACGCGGGCCCGCGACAGCAGCGCGCTCACCACCTCGAACGAGGGGTTCTCGGTGGTGGCCCCGACAAACGTCAGCGTGCCGTCCTCGAGGTAGGGCAGGAACGTGTCCTGCTGCGCCTTGTTGAAGCGGTGCACCTCGTCGAGGAACAGTACGGTCGGCCGTCCGCTGTGCTCGCGCTCGGTGCGCGCCGCATCCACCGCTGCGCGGATGTCCTTGACCCCGGCCATCACCGCCGAGAGCGCAATGAACTGCGCCTGGCTGCGCAGGGCGATCAAGCGCGCGAGGGTGGTCTTGCCGGTACCCGGCGGCCCCCACAGGATCAGCGAGTGCAGGCGCCCGGACTCGATCGCCTGGCGCAGCGGCTTGCCCGGCGCGAGCAGGTGTGACTGGCCGGCAACCTCATCGAGCGAACGCGGCCGCATGCGGTCTGCGAGCGGGCGCGCCGCATCAGGCCGTGTTGCCCCGGCAGGACTCACTGCGCGGGCTTGCCGATCACGTCGACGCCCTTCGGCGGCGTGAATACGAAGGTATTCGCCGCCAACGGCCCGTTCACCGTGACATGCTCGAACACGATGGTGGCTTCCTGGCCCAGGGTGTCCTCGAGAATCATCCGCTTCAGCGTGCCGTGCTCGAACCCGAACAGGGCGCTGCGGAAATCCGCGCCCGAGGCCCGCTTCGGCTCGACGAACACCCAGGTCAGCCCCTCGCGCCGGCCCGCCATGCGCTCGGTGAAATGCGATCGGACCTGCACGGTGCCCGAGAGCAGCATCGCCGGGGTCGCCGAGAGCGCCGCGCTCACCGGTTGGACCGTCACCTGCGCCAGGTCGCGGTCGTAGAACCACAGGTTGCGCCCGTCGGCCACCATCAGTTGTCCGGCACCGGCCGGGCCCGAGTGGCCCGCAGCCGGCAGCGGATGGATGCTCCAGCGGAACTTGCCCGGGCGCTCGACAACGAGCGTGCCGGCCGAGCGCGACAGGAGCGAGCCGTGCGCATCGACCAGCGTCTGGCGGAACGTCACCCGCAGCGTGTGCAGGCGGTTGAGGAAATGGTCGAGGGGTGTCGGGGCCTGCGAGTGTGAGGCGACCGGTGCGGCCTGCGCCGGCAGCATCGGCGGCAGCACGCAACCGAGCGCGGTCGCGAGGACCGCCGGAAGAAACGCTTTGCTCATGTGCGGATCAGTCCTCCGGGCGCGCCGGCACGAGAACCTCGCGCGCCCCGTTCGATTGCAGGGGGCCGACCAGTCCGGCCGCTTCCATGGCCTCGAGCAGGCGCGCGGCGCGGTTGTAGCCGATTTTCAAGCGCCGCTGGACGTAGGAAATCGAGGGCTTGCGCTCGGTCGTGACGATGCGCACCGCCTCGTCGTAGAGCGCATCCTGCTCCGGGTCGGCGCCGGCGCCGACCTCGCCCTCCTCGCCCGGCAGGCCCGGGATCGGGACGCTGGGGCCGCTGAGCACCTCCTCGATGTAATTCGGCGGGGCCAGCTTCTTCAGCGCCTCGGCGACGCGGTGCACCTCCTGGTCGGAGACGAACGCGCCGTGCACTCGCGTGGGCACCGAGGTGCCCGAGGGCAGGTAGAGCA
>OFHJ01000236.1_pt1 | contig 23113 bp, 14 predicted proteins | sample 1522001 | NCBI WGS metagenome assembly OFHJ01 (sample SAMEA2464838, study PRJEB22497) | soil metagenome | biome: Grassland; feature: Farmland; material: Clay | place: Australia | collected 2013-02-01 | depth 1.2 m | reverse complement strand
GTTCCCTGGAGTGCCCGCCCGCGACGTTGAGCTACGCTCAGGGGTGGCCGGAGCCCTTTCACCTGCAAGAGGCCCTGGATGCTGCCGGCCCTCGCGATTCGGCACGCCAGACCACGACAGTCGGCCCGCATCGGGCTGATCTGCGCATTGCCGTCAACGGCAAACCGGCTCGCGATGTCCTGTCACGGGGCCAGCAGAAGCTCACCGCCGCCGCGCTCACGCTGGCTCAACTGAAGCTGTTGTCGGAGACCGCCGAGCTGTTCCCGACGCTGCTGCTCGACGATCCTGCTGCCGAGCTGGACGCGGCCCACCAGGCCGACTTCGTCGCGGAAATCTCTCGCCTGCGTGGCCAGCTGGTGATCACGGCATTACAGCCCGAAATTCCGGGGTTTACGCAGCCCGACCGCGTGTTTCACGTGGAACAGGGCCGTCTCCGCCCGCTATAATGTCGCATTCCAGAATGGACCCGTTCATGGCACCAGAAGACGTCTACGATTCCAGTAAAATCAAGGTCTCGAAGGGTCTGGACGCCGTGCGCAAGCGGCCCGGAATGTACATCGGGGACACCGATGACGGCACGGGCCTGCACCACATGGTTTTCGAGGTCGTCGATAACTCCATCGACGAGGCCCTGGCCGGATATTGCGACCGGATCGTCGTAACGATTCACGCCGATGAATCCGTGACGGTTTGCGACAATGGCCGCGGTATCCCCGTGGACCTGCACCCCGAGGAGGGACGATCGGCGGCAGAAGTCATCATGACCGTCCTGCATGCCGGAGGAAAGTTCGACGCCAGCTCCTACAAGGTCTCCGGCGGCCTCCACGGCGTGGGCGTATCGGTGGTGAATGCTCTCTCCGACTACTTGCAGCTCACGATCCACCGGGACGGCAAGGTCCATCGGCAGGAATACCACCTGGGCGATCCGGTCGCCCCGCTCGCCGCCATGGGCGATTCCACTCAGCGCGGCACTACCATTCGATTCAAGCCCAGCGCCCAGATCTTCACCCACATTCAGTTCAACTACGAGATTCTGGCCAAGCGCCTGCGCGAGCTGTCCTTCCTGAACTCCGGCGTGCGCATCGAGCTGATCGATGAGCGGGAGAATCACTCTGATGTCTTTCAGCACGAGGGCGGCTTGAAGGCCTTCGTGACGTACCTGAGCCGCGCGCGTACGCCCATCCACGGTTCGGTCATGTGGTTCAAGGCCCAGGAAGGACCGGTGACCGTCGAGGTCGCCATGCAGTGGAACGACTCCTACCAGGAGAGCATGTTCTGCTATACGAACAACATCCCTCAGAAGGATGGCGGAACGCACCTGGCCGGCTTTCGCAGCGCCCTCACCCGCACCTTGAACGATTACATCGAGAAGGAGATGTCCGGCAAGAAGGACAAGGTGTCCACCACAGGCGACGACGCCCGCGAGGGATTGACGGCCATCCTGTCCGTGAAGCTGCCGGACCCCAAGTTTTCCTCGCAGACCAAGGACAAGCTGGTCTCTTCCGAGGTCAAAGGCATCGTGGAAGCCGCGGTGGGCCCGAAGCTGCAGGATTTCCTGATGGAGCACCCCCAGGACGCGAAGTCTATCGTCGCCAAGATCATCGAGGCGGCACACGCCCGCGAGGCGGCACGCAAGGCACGCGAGATGACCCGCCGCAAGGGCGCGCTGGATGTTGCAGGCCTTCCGGGCAAGCTGGCGGACTGCCAGGAAAAGGATCCCGCGCTCTCCGAGATTTTCATCGTCGAGGGCGATTCGGCCGGCGGCTCGGCCAAGCAGGGCCGGGACCGCCGTACCCAGGCCATTCTGCCGCTCAAGGGCAAGATTCTGAACGTCGAGAAGGCCCGCTTCGACAAGATGCTCTCTTCGGCCGAAGTCGGAACATTGATCACGGCACTCGGGTGCGGCGTCGGCAAGGACGACTTCGATCTTGCGAAACTGCGATACCACCGAGTGATCATCATGACGGATGCCGATGTCGACGGAAGTCACATCCGGACGCTGCTGTTGACGTTCTTCTATCGTCAAATGCCGGAGTTGATCGAGCACGCACACATCTACATAGCCCAGCCACCGCTGTTCAAGGTGAAGCGAGGCAAGCAGGAACGGTACGTCAAGGATGAAGCCGAGCTGGACGCTGTGCTGCTCAACACTGCTTTGGAGGACGCTTCCCTGCACGTCAACGCATCCGCGCCCCCGTTACAGGGACCCGGCCTGGAAGCGCTGGCACGGCAATACACTGAGGTGCAGTCCATCATCAAACGCTGGTCGCGGCGCTATGACGACCACCTGCTCGAGCAGCTCATCTACCTGCCCGTCGTGCGGCTTCAGGATTTCGACCAGCCGGAGTGGCTGCACGGCTGGGTCGCCGAGCTGGGCCAGCGGCTCAATGCCCTGGACGACGCCACACGAACCTATAGCGTGGAGCTGCGCGAGGCGACCGACCATGGCGCCCGCGTCATGGTCCGCAAGACCGAGCACGGGACTCCGAGCACCAAGTACCTCACGCGCGAATTCTTCGAATCCGCCGAGTACCAGCGTATCGCCGGCCTCGCCCGGACACTGGCCGGTCTCATCGGCGAGGGTGCCTACGCGGCCCGCGGCGACGCACGCCAGGAAGTCGGCTCGTTCAAGGAAGCCATGAAGTGGCTGTTCGAGCAGGCGCGCAAGGGCCAGAGCATCCAGCGGTACAAGGGCCTGGGTGAGATGAACCCGGAGCAGCTCTGGGAAACCACCATCAATCCCCACACTCGCCGCCTGATGCAGGTGAAGATCGAGGATGTCGTCGCAGCCGACGACATCTTCACCACGCTGATGGGCGATCAGGTCGAGCCGCGCCGCGAGTTCATCGAAAAGAACGCGCTGTCGGTGGCCAACCTGGATGTTTGAACAGGCTGGGCGCCGAACTCGGCCGCGTCCCCTGCCGGTGCGCCACCTCCGCGGTCGGTGAATCTCCGGGGCCGCCGGCGGTCGTAAGCCCGCCGGCGGGTCTCACACCAGGGCGCTCGGAATGAGCTCCGCGGCCCGGCTCTGCGCGGTGGACAGATCCATGCGCCCCGCCGCAACGTCCGCGAGCAGGCGTGCCTGCTCCCGAAAGCGAAGCAGATAGAGCGACATGCCGAGGTTGCGTGCGGCCTCGGCGAGCGCAGCGCGCTCATCCGGCGCGAACTGCTCTGCGTCGCGCGGATGGCAGATCACCGCGCCCGTCACCCGCTCGCCGACCGACATCGGCAGCACGAGGCCATCGCCGCCGGCAGCGCTCGACAGGCCGCGAAGATCCACCTCTTTGCGCTGAGCCCGGAGCGAGACGAAGGCCGGATCGTCGACATCGAGGATTTCCGGCGACGCCCGCCCGCGAGAGGCGCGCAGCAGGTAGCCTGAGGCCCCCCGCTCGTAGACCGCCACGCCCGAGCAATGAGGCCGCAGCCGCTCGACGGCCATCTGCAGCAGCCGCTCGCCTTGCTCGACGAAGGCACATTCCGTCGCGAAGGCCCGGATGGCCGAGATCGCCTGCCGCTGTTTGCGGAAGAACAGTCTCTCGATCCGATGCTCGACGCGCCGGTGCACCGGGCTCAACGCGACCGCGAGCAGCATGGCCGCGACCGCCTGCAGCGCCCAACTCAGTTTCTCTCCGACGGCAAGCTGATGCAGCCCGAGCTCGAGCACCGAGAAGATCCCGAACAGCAGCGCCGTGAGCGCTGCATACACCAGGGCGCGGTTGACGACGAAGGAGACATCGACCAGGCGATTTCGAAACGCGGCGTAGAAGTATCCAACCAGCGCCAGCCACATCATCGAGTGGATGACCTGAAAGAGATAGGGGTGCCGGAGCGGCGAGATCGCCACCAGACCCACGATGATGGCGAGAAACAGCGCCGTGCTCCACAGCACCCAGCGGATTCTGAGCCGGCTTTCGTGATCCGCCCGGCGATAGCCCACCAGGAGCACCAGCAGGGCCGTTGCCATCAACAGCGCCGCGATCGCCGTCGGCACAATGTCCAGCGCGTGAGGCACCGTGAGCCCGCCGTAGACGAACCCGATCGTGGCCATTCCGGCGACCCCGAAGCCCGCGCCGGCGAAGCTCGCAACCGCGAGCCGCGCGGCCCGACGCGTGCGTAATGACAGCCCGCTGTCCGCCAGCGCCTCGGCCATCACATACAAAGCCGGCAGAGGCACCAGGAACTGCCCCAGGTAGACCGCCTCCTGGAGCCAGACACTGACGAGCGGTGCCGCCACGGCTGTGAGCAGCGCCCCGCTGACGATAGAGGCCATCGCGAATGCGCAAAGCGCCCCGCTCGCCCGGCCTCGTCCTCGCCAAAGAGTGAGCAGAGCCAATGCGCACACCAAAGGCGCGACAAACAGGGCGTTCAACCAGTGGCCAAGCCGGTCGAACGTCGATGACGGGAGGACGCGTGACGTGACGGACACGTGCCGAATGGCTCCATCGCGCATCACCGGAAGCTCGATCGTGGTCCCTGCCGGCACATTCGGTCCGAAGACGGCCACGATCCGAGCCGCCGCCGACATGTCCTTGGGACTGAGCACGTCCCCCCCGCGCAAAGACGCGGGCAGCGGGACGTCGGCCAGGGGAAGCACCACCCACTGGTCGCTCGGCTCGAGCACGATGTTCAAGGGCATGTGGGTGCCGGACCACAAGCCCGCCATGTGCCCTTCCACGATCGCAACCGACACGACGGCGAGGGCGGTGAGCAGCAGCCTGATTCCGACGGCACGGGTCATAGGGACTCCCAACGAGAGACTCGCGCCCGGCCGATCCGGCGGTTCCCCCGATCTTATTCGATGCTTGGATCACTCCGACGGCACGCGCGCGAATTCTACCCGCCCAAGCCCTGCGGCCGCGAGGCAATGCGGGCAACCCGGCCGCGCCGGCCGCACATTTTGAAAGAGGTCTTTCAAAATTGCACAGCGCACGGGTCCTTCTGCGAGAACCGCACCGGTGCGGCGGTGGCAAAATGCCACTCCTCGCACTGTCGCGCCTGACCGGAGAGCGGCCATGTCCCAGCAAAACCTGTTTCCCAGCGCGGTGCAGCTCAGTCCGCGCCGCCATTCCACCGCCGCCCACACCCTCGACGAGTTGCTGCGCGAGCAACTCGAGCATTTCGGCATCGCGCCCGAGTCCCCGCACGGGCAGTCCCTGACGCGCCTGTCGCGGGCTCTGTTCGAGGCCAATGACGCCGCCCAGGATGCCTGGCGTCTGACCCGCGACACCCTGTCCAAACTCGACCGGCGCAACCGCATCGCCTGGTTCAACGCGAAGCGTTTCGCCTGCTTCCAGCTCGCCAAGGTGCTCGACACGCTGCAGAATCCCCTGCGCGCGACCTACCAATCCCTCATGGACGATGCCGCCACGGCCATCGCCAAGGGGCCCAATCCGCTGTTCGACAACGTCACGGCGCTCTTCAGCGCCACTCCCGTCATCACGCGGACCGCAACCTACGTATACGCCTGCACGGAGTGGGTGGAGGACGCCTTCCAGGGCAAGGAGCTGCTGCACGAGATCTACTCGCGCCTGCTCAATCCCACTTCGATCTGCCTGGCCAACCACATCGTGGACCTCGAGGCCGGCCCCGAGGCGCGGGATTATTTCGCCTGGAACTTCAATTCGGGCATGGCCGCGATCGATGCCACCCTCGCGAACCTGGTCGGCTACGAGGACATCGTGCTCGCCAGCCGCAACGTGTACGGCGGCACCTATCAGCTGCTGCATGACTGGTACGGCAAGCGCAGCAACCTCGACGTCGCCGTGGAATGGTTCGACGGCGAGGGTGCGGAGGCCTTCAGCGGGCGCCTCGCCGAGATCGAGCGCAAGTACGCCGACCGTCTCACCAGGGGGCGGCAGATCTACATCTACCTGGAGTCCCCCTGCAACCCGCACGGCAATGTGCTCGACGTGCCGGCAATCTGCAGGACGGCCCACGCCAAGGGGCTCACCGTGATCTGCGACGCCACCGTCGCCACTCCGGTCCTGCAGCGGCTCCTGCAGCGTCCGGACCACCGGGAGCGCCCGGAATTCGTCATCCACTCGTACACCAAGGACATCTGCGGCTCGGGCAACACCACCGCCGGCGTGGTCATCGGCCGCACCGAGCGGATGTTCCTGCCCAAGGGACAGACCGTGCGCGCCACCGGTCACGACGGCCGCGAAAGGCAGTACGCCTGGGACGAGACGATGTTCTGGAACGTGTACTACGTGAAGGGCGCCTTCCTGGATGCCGACAAGGCCTTCGAAGTGCTGAGCGGCATGCGCACCATGGAACTGCGGGTCCTGCAAAAGTGCATCAACACCATCGTGCTCGCTCGCGCCCTGGCCCTGCATCCGATGATCAACGTACACTGCTCGGCGGTGCAAGGCCATCCCAACGGCGCGCTGCGCGAAAAGCTGATGACCCTGGGGTTGCCGGCACCGCTGTTTACCATCGATTTCGAAGGAACGCCGCGCCACGCTCAGCGGCTGGACGAGCACCGTCTGAGGCGCCTGCTCGACAGCCTGGAGCCGGCCTTCGGCCTGCAGGTGACGCTGGGTCAGACGAACACCGTGGTGCTCTGCCCCGCGCTCACCAGCCACTCCGAGATGTCGGTGGAGGCGCTGGCGAAGGCCGGCATCACGCCGACGACGCTGCGCATCTCGGTAGGCGATGAAGACCCGCGCTACCTGTTGGAGCACCTGCGCCGGGCAGCCGAGCTCGCCGCAGGCGATGCTGTGCCGGCGTTCGTAGGCGGCTTCCCGGCGCGCGAAAGCGTCAACGCCATCTACCAGGACGTATACACCGACGTGCACCGTGGCGGAATCGCCGCGCGCGGCCGGAAATGTTTCCGGGGGGGGGGCACCGCCCGCGGAGAGGCGGTCCCGCCGCTAGCGAGCCGGATCGAAAAACAGCAGCCTCAGCGAGTCGGGGGCGAACGGGGAGCGTCTCGGCCGCTTGCCCGAGCGCCACGCGGCGATGAAGGCCGCGAGCGCCTTGCGGGTCGTTCGGGCCGCGGCAATGTAGACCCGCCCGCTGGCCGCGTCGATGCCCATGGTTCTTCCCGAAAGCGCCGTCTCGACGGTTGCCACCGGCACGAAGGTGTCTGCATTCACCTCGCGGATCACCGACAGCGTCCCGTCCATGCCGTTGGAGCTGAAAATCAACTTCCGCTTCGGGTCGAAGCGCGCCGCATCCGTCCCGCGCCCGATCGGCAGCGTCGCCACGACCTTGCCGTCATTCGCGTCGACCACGATCAGGCGCCCATTCTCGCAGCTGGAAAACAGCCGCTGCGTGACCGTGTCGATGGCCAGGCCGTGCGGATCGCGGCAGCCGGGCATCGGCCAGCGGGCATCGACGCGATCGGTGGCGGTATCGATGCGGAAGATCTCGTGATGAGTCACGCCGTTGACGTAGAGCCGGCCATTCTCGCCCGCCACGGCGTATTCCAGATCACCACCGATGTGAATGAAAGTCACGACGCGCTCGCGCGCCGGATCGATGACCGCCACGGTACCCGTATGACCGTCGACCACGAACACGTGGCCGCTGACCGGATCGAGCGCCACCGCGTCCGCGCCCCGCTGAATCTTAAGCCGCTTGAGCACCTCGAGCGTTCTCAGACTGAAGATCACGGCCTGGCCGCCGCGGCCGTCGTCGGTCACCCCGACACCGGCCGCATGGGAAATCGCGATGCCGTGAGGGCCGCCGGCAATGGGCCCGACGTGCCCGACGATTCGCCCGTCGCGGCCGTCCACCACCGTCAACCGGTCTCCGTGGGCCACATACACACGGTGCGATGGAGGATCGTAGACGACGTAGTCCCAACGATCCGGCGCGCCGAGCGGCACGCTCCGCGTGAGCTGGTAGCGCACCGGCATCGCGCCGGTCGCGTCCCGGGCGAGAGCCGGCAACGCCAATCCAAGCGCACCGGCGGCGATGGCCAGGGCGAGCAACGGGTATCGTGGCATGGCAGCTCCTTTCGAAGGCCCAGGCTCGCATTATGACCGTTCACGGCACGGCGCCGCGCCCGTCCCATCGAGAATATCGCTCGATTGCTCGATTCAACCGCCATCGCCGCGCTCGCGGGACCGAGGCACGCGGCGGCGGGCCGCCGCAGCGGTGTCGCCGATTGCCGCCACGGTTGCGAGGCCGCGGGAACACGATAAGGTATGGATGTAGGCACGAGTCTTCGAACAGTAGGAGGCGCCATGACCCGGTATCCCCTCGAGGGAAGCGAGCGACATCTCCCTCCCGGTGTGCGCGTGCTGGGAGCCGCCGATCCCCGGGAAAGACTCGAAGTCTCCCTCATTCTGCGGGCAACCGATCGGCACTCCCTGACCGAGAGAACGGCCAGACTGACCGCGGGGGAGCGCCTCGAGCCCTTGTCGCGGGAGCAGTTCGCCCGGCTGCACGGCGCCAGCGAGCCCGATGTCCAGGCCGTCAGGGAGTTCGCCCGCTCGCAAAGCCTGACCGTGGTGCAGGAGAGTGCGGCACGGCGCACGGTCGTGCTGGCAGGCACCGTGCTGCAAATGAACGCCGCCTTCGGCGTCCAACTGTTGTGTTGTGAGCACGCGAGCGGAACCTACCGCGGCCGGCAGGGCCCGGTTCAGCTCCCGGGGCGGTTGCGCGACATCGTCGTGGCCGTGTTGGGCCTGGACAATCGCCCGCAGGCCCGGCCGCATTTTCGCCTCAAGACGGGACGCGGAAAGCGCAAGTCCCGCGCCGCCAACCCGCCGGCGGACTCTTTCACACCCTTGCAGCTGGCTTCGCTGTACGATTTTCCCGCGGCCGACGGCCAAGGGCAATGCATCGCCCTCGTCGAGCTCGGCGGCGGCTATCGCCCGCAAGACCTGCAGGCCTATTTCGCCGGCCTGGGGGTGCCCGCGCCCAAGGTCATTCCGGTGTCGGTCGATCACGCCGCGAATCAACCCACGGGCGACCCCGGCGGCCCCGACGGCGAGGTCGTGCTGGACATCGAGGTGTCCGGTTCCATCGTGCCCGGCGCCGAGATTGCCGTGTACTTCGCGCCCAACACCGACGCCGGTTTCCTGGACGCGGTCACGACGGCTGCTCACGACACCGTCAACAAGCCCTCGGTCATTTCGATCAGCTGGGGCGCCGCCGAGTCGGACTGGACCGCACAGACGATGAAGGCCATGGACGAAGCCTTCCAGGCCGCGATCGCCATGGGCATCACGGTATGCGTCGCCGCTGGCGACAACGGCTCGAGCGACGGCGTCGGCGATGGCGCCAATCACGTCGACTTTCCCGCATCGAGTCCCCACGCCCTTGCCTGCGGCGGCACCTCCCTCAAGGCCACGACGGCCGCCATCTGCAGCGAGGTCGTCTGGAACGACGGCACGCCCTCCTCCGGCGCCACCGGGGGAGGCGTCAGCGTCTTCTTTCCGGTTCCGCCCTGGCAGGCCGGGCTGGATGCCACCGATGCGAAGGGAGGACGCGTTCAATTGACGAACAGAGGCGTCCCGGACGTCGCAGCGGATGCGGACCCGAACACCGGCTATCGGGTGTTGGTGGACGGAGTCAGCGCCGTGTATGGCGGCACGAGTGCCGTTGCACCCCTCTGGGCCGGGCTCATTGCCCGCATCAATGTCCTGACCGCGCGCGGCGCCGGGTACGTCCAGCCGCTGCTGTATCCGCAGGAAAACGCCTGCCGCGATATCACCAAAGGCAACAACGGCGGCTATCGGGCGGCGGCCGGATGGGATGCGTGCACCGGGCTCGGCAGCCCCGACGGCCGCAAGGTCGCGGCGATCCACGGGCTCTGAGCGGCTCCACGGCCCTGGGACGGCCGAGGCGTCATCGCACGGGTCAGGGGTCGCACCCGCTCGATCCGTGGTGTTAATTTCCACGCCCAGCTGAGCGCGACGCTCTCGCCGTCCCTTGGGCAGCAACTCCACGGCGCGGGAGCCGTGGGCGCGGCGCAACCCTCCCGATACGCACAGGGCCTGCATCAGCTCCACCCCCAGGGGGCCGGCAAGGTGATGCCGGCGCTCGGTCCAATCCAGGCACTGGCGCGCCAGACCCCGTCTGGAGGGGCGCACCGCGCGCAGGTCGAGTCCAACCGCGGCGAGCCATTCGGCGCCGGCGGACTGTGCTGGGCGATCGCGCTCGGTGGATTCGCGCAGCTCCTGGGTGGCGCGTACGCGTGGCGGGCGACCGCTTGGCGATACCACCGCCCAACATCGCCCGGAGTTTGGACAAGCCGGCCGGTATCCCGTATGCTGACAAACGGAGCCGTCCCGAGCCAAACGGCCGGCGCGAGGTAATTAAAGAATGGCAGGTCCAGCCAAACTCAGGCGCGACGCGGGCGTCATCGGTATTCTGTACGCCAGTCTCGGCAGCATCATCGGCTCCGGCTGGCTGTTCGGTGCTCTGCATGCCGCAGTTCAGGCCGGACCCTTGAGCATCTTCTCGTGGATCATCGGCGCGGTCGCCATCCTGTTTCTGGCGTTCGTGTTCGCCGAGCTCGCGACGATGTTTCCGAACTCGGGCGCCCTGGTGCACATGACGCACGTGAGCCACGGCGACCTGGCCGGCAAGATCTGGAGCTGGATCCTGTTCCTCGCGTTCGTGTCCGTGCCGCCCGTGGAGGTCAGCGCGGTTCTCACCTATTCCAATAATTACCTGCCCGGACTGATCCATCCTCACACCGGCCTGATGACGGCCGAGGGAACGGCGTTGGCGGCGCTGCTGCTGGCCGGGGTCGTGGCTTTGAATTTCCTGGCGATCCGCTGGGTCATGGTGATCAACAGCGCGGCGACCTGGTGGAAGCTCGTCATCCCGATCGCGACCATCGGCATCCTGATGGCCTATTCCTTTCACCCGCAGAACATGGTCACCCACATCCACAGCACGCCCGTGAGCGGCGTGTTCACGGCGGTGGCCACCGCCGGCATCATATTCAGCTTCTTCGGCTTCCAGCAGGCCATCGCGCTGGCCGGAGAGACGCGCAACCCGAACCGCTACATACCGATCGCTCTGATCAGCTCGGTGCTGATCGGCATGCTGATTTACGTCGGTCTGCAGGTCTCGTTCATCACGGCGCTGAATCCCCTGGACATGAGCGCCGGCTGGGGGCACCTGCGTTTCACCGGCATGTTCGGCCCGCTGGCGGCCATCGCCGTGGCGGTCGGGGCGTTTTGGTGGGCGGTGCTGCTGTACGTCGACGCCTTGATCTCGCCGCTCGGCACGGCCTTCATCTACATCACGGCGAGTCCGCGCATCATCATGGCCGCCGGGGAGATGGGCAACGCGCCGAAGCACGTCACCAAGCTGAGCCGCCAGGGGGTGCCGTGGGTCGGGCTGGTCGTCACCTACCTCGTGGGCGTGCTGTTCTTCTTTCCCTTCCCATCGTGGCAGAAGCTGGTCTCGGCCGTCTCGCTGATCACGGTTCTCTCTTACAGCATCGGACCGCTCATTCTGCTGTCCCTGCGCAGCTCTCTGCCGCAGGCCGTGCGTCCCTTCCGCCTGCGTGCGGCGGGCATTCTGTCGACGATCGCGTTCATTTTGTCCAACTGGATCATCTATTGGACCGGCTACTCCGTGGCCCAGTGGATGTTCGGCGCAGTGTTCATCTATATCGTGGCGTACCTCCTGTGGTCCCTCGCGATACGCCGCAGGCCGCTTGCGGAGTTGGGTTGGCAGCAGGCGTGGTGGATTCCGCCCTATCTGGCGGGCATGTGGCTGATCAGCTACCTGGGACCCTCGGGCGTCATGGGTGGCACGGGCGCATTCGGGTTTTTCACAGGCATGTGGATCATCGCCGGCTTCAGCCTGGTGGTGCTCTGGGCCGCCCTGCGGGCGGCGCAAGGCGCCGAAGCCGCGCAACGCTGCGCCGATTTCGTGAAGACGCTCGGCTCGAGCGGGGTCGAATCCCGCAGGCGCCCGGCAGAGCTCGAGGCGCCTTGAAGGCGGACGTGCGCAGTCTCGCTGCGCTGCGAGGCGGCGCTCAGCCCCGAGGCGGCGAGTCTTCCGGCCACAGCGGCAGGCCGTCGGCAATCTCGTAGTAATCGCCTTTGTCGGCGACGAAGATATGCTCCGACGCCTTCAGGCCCGTCGGCGTATCCAGCGTGCCGGCCCAGATGCTGAGGTGGCGGCCGTGCGCCGGCTCCCAGAACAGCGGCGAGCCGCAGGTGCCGCAAAATCCCCGCCGGGCGATTGCCGAGGACGAGTACCAGCGCAGGGTTTCGGCCGAGATCAACCGCAGATGCTGCGGGTCGCAGGCGGTGGCCGCGGCGAAATGCCCGCTCGCCCGGCGGCACATGGCGCAGTGGCAATACCGGACGGCGCGAAGGGGGCCATGGACCTCGAAGCGTACCGCCCCGCACAGACACTGCCCGCGCGCGGTGGCGCCCTGGGACCGTTCGGTGAACTGAGCTTCGGACATGGGAGCCTCCGGAGGCGGGAGCTGCGATTGAACGGCTTCCAGCCTGGCACCGATTCTCTCAGCCGGTGCCTGCTTTCGTCTGATGGGAACCGACTTCCACGCCTTCCATTTGCGCCACCGTGGCCTCCACCCAGGACTGTATCTCCTGGTTGACCTCGCGCGGATCACGGCCGGCGGCGGCGACCGGCTTGCCGATGGCCACGCGGATCGTGCCCGGTCTCTTGAGCAGTCCCCGTCGCGGCCAGAAGCTGCCGGCGTTGTGCGCGACCGGCACGAGCAGCCTGCCCGACTCGGCTGCAAGCAACGCGCCGCTCACTCCGTAGCGGCGGGTTTGGCCGGGCTGCATGCGCGTGCCCTCGGGGAAAATGATGATCCAGTCGCCCTCGGCCAGCCGCTCTTTGCCCTGCGCGATCACCTGGCCGACGGCGGAATGACCGGACTTGCGGTCAATCGCGATCGCATGCACCTGCCGGATGCCCCAGCCGACGAACGGAATCCAGGTGAGCTCGCGCTTCAACACCCAGACCTGGCGGGGAAACACCATCGCCATGGCGATGGTTTCCCACGAGGAAGAGTGCTTCCAGAGCGCGACGTGATTGTCGGCGGGCACGTTCTCCAGGCCCTCGATCCGATAGTCCAGGCGGCAGGTCCACTTGAGCGCCGTGAGCAGCACCCGCGACCACACCCTGATCAGGACGAAGCGGCGCCGGAACGGCAGCATCGAGCAGGCGATCACGAAGAAGATCGAGTAGAAGAACGTCCACAGGAACAGGAATACCGTGAACAGGAGGGAGCCGACGAACTGCATGGCGGACGCTTATCCGGGTTAGCCCGGCAGCCGTGACAGATCCGCCACGCCGGCAAACAGATCGCGCATGTGCGACAGCAGCGCCAGCCGGTTGGCGCGCAGGCGAGGGTTCTCGTCCATCACCATGACCTGATCGAAGAACGCGTCCACCGCCGGCCGCAGCCCCGCCAGCTCCGTGAGCGCGCCGGCATAATCCCACCGCGCCGTCGCCGCCGCCACCGCGCCGCTCAGCGCGGACACGGCCTCGAAAAGCTGCCGCTCGGCCGGCTCGGTGAGCAAAGTGGCATCGACCGCCGTGGCCGGGGCGCTCCCGCCCGCCTTCCTCAGGATGTTGGCCACCCGCCTGTTGGCCGCCGTCAGGCTGGCCGCCTCAGGCAGGGCCAGAAAGCCGCTGAGCGCCTTCAGCCGCGCATCGAGGTCCAGCGGAGAGGCGGGGCAGCTCGAGAGCACCGCATCGAACATCTCCGTGGTGACCGCCGGGGCCGCTCCGCCCTCCTGTGCGTCGCTCTCGAGGCCAGGGTTATCGAGATAATAGGCGCGCAGCCGCTCGAGCACGTAGCCGTACAGCTCGGTGCCCACCGCGTCGACCGCAACGCTCGGCGCGGGTTTGCCGGATGACATCGCGATCCGCTCGATGTCCGCCTGCGCGAGCCGCACCCCCTGCCGCAGCAGTCCGACCAGATCCAGGTCGAGACGCTTCTCCAGCAGGATGCGCGTCAAGCCGATCGCCGCCCGGCGCAGTCCGAACGGGTCTTTGGTGCCGGTGGGCTTCTCACCGATCGCGAAAATGCCGGCCAGCGTATCCAGCTTGTCGGCGATCGCAAGGACGGTGCCGGTGCCGGTGAGAGGCAAGGCATCGCCGGCTGCGCGCGGCAGGTAGTGCTCGCGGATGGCGACGGCGGCCTCGGAGTCCTCGCCGTCAGCCGCGGCGTAGTGTGTGCCCATGATGCCCTGCAGCTCCGGGAACTCTCCGACCATGGCGGTCAGCAGGTCGCACTTGCACAGGCTGGCCGCGCGCTCGACCTGCGCCGCAGACTGCCCGAGCGCCGAGGCGATCTGCACCGCCAGCGTGCGAATGCGGCGGGTGCGGTCCCCCAACGAACCCAACTTCGCCTGGTAAGTGACCGCATCGAGCCCCTCGATACGCGCCGCGAGCGGCATCTTGCGATCCTGATCCCAGAAGAAGGCCGCATCCGCGAGCCGCGGGCGCACCACGCGCTCGTTGCCTTCGATCACCCTGGCGGGCTCTCGGCTCTCGAGATTCGCCACCGCGACGAAGCAGGGCAGCAGGGCGCCGTGCGGGCCCTGCACCGCAAAGTAGCGCTGGTGATCCTCCAGGGTGGAAATCAACACCTCGCGCGGCAGCTCGAGGAAGCGCGGCTCGAAACGGCCGGCGAGCGGCACGGGCCACTCGACCAGCGCGGTGACCTCGTCCAGCAGCTCATCGCTCATCAGCGCCTTGCCCCCGAGGTCCTCCGCCACGGCCCTCGCCCGCTCGCGCACCCGCGTACGGCGGGCCTCGAAATCCGCAATCACGTGTCCGCGTCCGCTCAGCGAGCGCTCGTAGGCGGCCGGAGTCGATATCCTCAGAGGCTTCGGCGCATGAAAGCGATGCCCACGGGTCAGGTTGCCGGCCGCGACGCCGAACAGAGCCGCCGGCACGACCTCCCTGCCGTACAACATGACGATCCAGTGCACCGGCCGCACGAATTCCGCGTCGCCCGAGCCCCAGCGCATCCGCCGCGGGATAGGCAGCGCGTCCAAAGCGTCGCGCACCAGGGCAGGCAGCAGCTCCACGGCGGACGCCCCCGGCTTCAGCCCCGTGTAATAGAGGAATGCGCCCTTGCCGTCCTCACGGCGCTCGAGCGTCTCGATCGCGACGCCGCAGCCGGCTGCGAACGCCTGCGCGGCCCGTGTCGGCTGGCCGCTCGCATCGAATGCAACGTTGACCGGCGGCCCGCGCCGCTCGATCCTCTGGTCCGGCTGGCGCGCCGCCAGCCGCCTGACCCGCAGCGCGAGTCGTCGCGGCGAAGCGAACGAGCTCGCTTGCGCGTGCGCGAGCCCGGCCTTCGCCAGCCCGCTCAGCAGGCCGGCGGCAAACGCCTGCTCCAGAGCGCGCAACGCCGTGGGAGGAAGCTCTTCCGTTCCGATCTCGACCAGAAAGTCGCGCTTTTCGGCACGGCCCGTCCCGCCCTGGGCCCCGCCACTTCGAGGCCGGCGCTGCGCACCGTCCAACATCGCATCCGGTGATCCCGTCATGCGCCGATCCTCGCCGGGGCCGCGCCGGATGCCGCTCCAACGCCACCGTCACCGGTGGGCCGACGGCTTTGGAGCATCGGAAAGCCCAGGGCCTGCCGGCTGTCGTAGTAGGCGCGCGCCACGCCGCCGGCGAGCGCCCGCATGCGCAGAATGTAGCGCTGGCGCTCGGTCACCGAGATCGCCCGCCGCGCGTCGAGCAGGTTGAAGGTGTGCGAGGCCTTGAGCACCTGCTCATAGGCCGGCAGCGGCAGGCCGCTTTCGAGCAGCGCCTTGCAGGCGCGCTCGTGATCCTCGAAATGGCGCCGCAGCGTCGGCACATCGGCCCGCTCGAAGTTGTACCGGGACTGCTCCACCTCGTTCTGGTGGAACACGTCGCCGTAAGTCACCCTGCCGAGCGGGCCGTCGGTCCACACGATGTCGTACAGGCTCTCGACTCCCTGAAGGTACATGGCCAGCCGCTCCAGGCCGTAGGTGATCTCTCCGGTGATCGGCCGGCAGTCGAGGCCGCCGACCTGCTGGAAGTAGGTGAACTGGGTGATTTCCATGCCGTTGAGCCAGACTTCCCAGCCGAGGCCCCATGCGCCCAGCGTCGGGGATTCCCAATTGTCCTCGACGAAGCGCACGTCGTGCACCAACGGGTCGAGGCCCAGGACGCGCAGACTTCCCAGGTATTGCTCGAGAATGTCCGCCGGAGAGGGCTTGATGACGACCTGGAACTGGTAGTAGTGCTGCAGGCGGAAAGGATTCTCGCCGTATCTCCCATCGGCCGGCCGGCGCGACGGCTGGGCATAGGCCGCGCTCCAGGGCTCCGGCCCGATGGAGCGCAGGAACGTCGCCGTATGGAAGGTGCCGGCGCCGACTTCCATGTCGTAAGGCTGCAACACGATGCAGCCGCGGTCGGACCAGTACCGCTGCAGGGCGAGGATCAACTCCTGGAAGGTGCGGGGAACGGTCGTGCTCTTCATCACATGGCCAAACGAGCAAAACGGCCCGCGAGTATAACGAAGGCCTGCCGCCATCGGGCGGTGGACCCGGGCTCCGTCGCGAGACCTGCTGCTTGCGCCATTTTGGTGCTATTCTTTTTATATAAGCACGCTTTTGGTGCGCTCATCGGTCGGTATGCGCGTAACCGATTGATTATACGGCATACACGCCCTGGCATGCCGCATGCACTATCCTGGTGCTCCGCCATCTAGGCTCTAGAACGGCAACGAGCAACCGGTCGCCCGACTTCGGGCCCGATGCAGCGGTGGCTCGGGTCCCGATACGGCGGGCACCCCCCTATTCCTCCGGAGGCGATATGACACCGACCGATGTACTGAAGCTGATCAAGGAAAAAGAAGTCAAGTTTGCGGACCTGCGGTTCACCGACACCCGCGGCAAGGAGCAGCACGTGACCATCCCGGCGCGTCTGGTCGATGAGGACCTGTTCCACGACGGCAAGATGTTCGACGGCTCCTCCATCGCCGGCTGGAAGGGCATCAACGAGTCGGACATGATCCTCATGCCCGAGGCGGAAACGGCGGTGCTCGACCCGTTCTTCGACGAGACCACGATCAACCTCCGTTGCGATGTCATCGAGCCGGCCACCATGCAGGGTTACGAGCGCGATCCCCGCTCGCTCACAAAGCGAGCCGAGGCGTACCTGAAATCCACCGGCATCGCCGAGTCCGCGATGTTCGGTCCCGAGAACGAGTTCTTCATATTCGACAGCGTGCGCTTCGGAAACGAAATGCGCGGCAGCTTCTACGCCATCGACTCCGTGCAGGGCGCGTGGAGCTCCGGAGCGGAATACGCCGACGGCAACATGGGCCACCGCCCGGGCATCAAGGGCGGCTACTTCCCGGTGCCGCCCGTCGATGCCTACCAGGACATCCGCTCGGCAATGTGTCTGGCGTGCGAGGAGCTCGGTCTCAAGGTCGAAGTGCACCATCACGAAGTCGCCACCGGCGGCCAAGCCGAGATCGGCATCGGCGCCGGCACCCTGGTCAAGAAGGCCGACCAGGTGCAGATCCTCAAATACGCGGTACTCAACGTGGCGCAGCGCTACGGCAAGACCGCCACCTTCATGCCCAAGCCCCTGGTCGGTGACAACGGCAGCGGCATGCACGTGCACCAGTCGCTGCAGAAGGAAGGCAAGGCGCTGTTCGCCGGCGACAAGTACGGGGGACTCTCGGAGCTGGCGCTGTACTACATCGGCGGCATCATCAAGCACGCCAAGGCCCTGAACGCCCTCACCAACGCCGGCACCAACAGCTACAAGCGCCTGGTGCCGGGTTTCGAGGCGCCCGTCATGCTCGCCTACTCGGCGCGCAACCGCTCGGCCTCGATCCGCATCCCCTGGGTGTCGAACCCCAAGGCACGCCGCATCGAGGTGCGCTTCCCCGACTCGAGCGCGAATCCGTATTTCGCGTTCACCGCCATGATGATGGCCGGCCTCGACGGCATCCAGAACAAGATCCATCCCGGCGAGCCCGCCGACAAGGATCTCTATGACCTCGAGCCCGAGGAAGCAAGGCACATCCCGACCGTGTGCCACTCGCTGGACATGGCGCTCGAGCATCTCGACAAGGACCGCGAGTTTCTCACCCGTGGCGGCGTGTTCACCAACGACGTGATTGACGCCTACATCACCTTGAAGATGCAGGAAGTCACGCGGTTCCGGATGTCCACCCACCCGATCGAGCTGGAGCTGTACTACAGCTGCTGAAGGGACAGTGAGCGAGTCGCGTTTATCCACCGCCGGAGCCTCATGCTCACCGGGGAGGCTCCGGGCGAGCGCGGTGCCTCCATCGAGGACACAGGATGTGTCCTCGAGCGACGCGGGCCGTACGGCAGGAAGCCGAGCGTGCGGCCACGGACCGCGGTCGGCCGGGCCGCACGGGCCGCCCTGGAGGGTTGCTTGTCATATTCCCTCCTCTTTGCCCCAGGTCGCGGATCCGGCTATGCTCCCCGACCATGCGCGCCACCCGATCGACTCTGTCATGGCCGCTCGCCATCATCGCCGCCCTCGTCTGTCTGGGCTCCACGGCGCTGGCGGGCGACGGCAGCCCGGTCACCGTTTACAAGTGGGTCGACGCCCACGGGGTGATCCACTACAGCGACCATCCGCACGCGGGCTCGAAGAAGCTGCGGATCCTCGGCGCCCAGACCTTTTCCTCGCTGCCGGCGCCCGCGGAGCCTTCCTCCGCGCCGTCCTCGCAGGAGGCGGCGCCGGGATCCCGGGGCTACCGAAGCTGCACCATCGCGGATCCCGGCGAACAGCAGATGCTGATGAACGTCTATCGGACGACAGCGCTCGTTCGTACCGATCCGCCCCTGCGCCCCGGCAACCGGATTCGCTTGTTTTTCGACGGGCGGCAGCTTCCCGGCCGCGGCCCATCGTTCACCTTCCGGGTCAATCGCGGGAAGCATACGGTCTCGGCCGTCGTGGTGGGCCGCTTCGGCCAGATCTTGTGCGAGACCTCCACGGTGACGTTCTACGTCCACCAGCCGTCCATCCTCAACCCACACAGCCCGCTCTATCATCACCGGCCTGCGCGGCCCTGACGCCGCGGGCGCTTCCGCGCGCGGCGCCGGGAGGGCCCCGTGGCTTTTGAGCACGGCTTGCCCTCCGCACTGGGGCATTTCGATCCCGCGGGGCTGCTCGATGCGCTCTCGACCGGCATCATCGTGCTGGATGCGCAGCTGTGCGCCATCTACGCCAATGTCGCTGCCCAGGACCTGCTGGCCTTCAGCCTCAATCAGGCGCGCGGCCGTCCGTTCACCGATTTTCTGCATGACGCGGACGGGCTGAAGGGCAATCTGCGCCGGGCGCTCGATACCGGCGTCGGGCTGACTGACCGGGAGCTGAAGGTGCGCTTGGCTTCCATGCCGCGCGAGCCCCGTACGCTCGATGTGACCATCACCCCGGTTGAGGGTCAGGTCACCGGGACGCACCTGCTGCTGGAGCTGGCCGACGCCACTCAGCGCCAGCGCATCAGCCGGGAAAACGACCTGCTGGCGCGCCTCGACGGCAGCCGACTCATGATCCGCCAGCTGGCGCACGAGATCAAAAACCCGCTCGGCGGCCTGCGTGGGGCGGCGCAGCTGCTCGAGCGCGAGCTGCCCGGCGCGGCACTGAAAGAGTACACGCAGGTCATCATCGGCGAGGCGGATCGCCTGGCCACGCTGGTCGATTCGATCGCCGGGCCGGGCAGAGCGCCGCAGAAGTCGTTGCTCAACGTGCATGAGGTCTGCGAACACGTTTATCGGCTGCTGCGCGCCGAGGCGGGCGGGGAGGTCGTCGTCGACCGCGACTACGATCCGAGCCTGCCGAACGCCATGCTGGACCGCAATCAGGTCATTCAGGCGCTGCTCAACGTGACGCGCAACGCGCTGCAGGCGCTGGGCGGCCGCGGACGGATCTCGCTGCGAACGCGCGCGCAGGGCAACGTCAGCATCGGCTCGGTGAGGCACCGGCTGGTGGCCAGCGTACAAGTTGAGGACGACGGTCCCGGTGTGCCCGAGGAGCTGCGCTCGAGCCTGTTCTACCCCCTGGTGACCGGCCGTCCCGACGGCACTGGACTGGGGCTTGCGGTGGCCCAGGAGTTGGTCTGCCGCAACGGCGGCCTCATCGAGTTCGACAGCGAGCCGGGACGCACTGTGTTCACGCTGTTGCTGCCGTTGGGAGAATCGCCGTGACAAGATCGCCTGGAGCGATTCTGGAGAGTGCGCTGCACCGGCCACGCAGGGGCGAGGCTCAGCATGAGCCGGGCAACCCGGCCATGAGCCCGCTTCGAGTCTGGATCATCGACGACGACACCTCCATCCGCTGGGTGCTGGAGCGAGCCTTGCGCAACGGCGGATTGCAGCCGCGTGCCTTCGACGCCGCGGAGCCCGCGCTCGATGCGCTGCGGCGCGACACGCCCGACGTGTTGATGACGGATATCCGCATGCCCGGCCGCTCCGGCCTGGAGCTCCTGAGGAAAATCCGCGAATCACACCCGTTGCTGCCGGTCATCGTGATGACCGCCCACTCGGACCTCGGCAGCGCCGTGTCCGCCTACGAAGGCGGCGCCTTCGAATACCTGCCGAAGCCCTTCGACATCGACCAGGCCGTGGCGCTGGTCCGGCGTGCCGCCAGTGCTCATCCTCGCAACGCGGCCGATGCGGCCGGCGAGGCGCGCATCCCGGAGCTGCTCGGCACCGCGCCGGCGATGCAGCAGGTCTTCCGAGGCATCGGCCGGCTGTCACGCTCCAGCGTCACCGTGCTGATCATCGGCGAGTCCGGCACCGGCAAAGAGCTGGTGGCTCGCGCCCTACACGATCACAGCCCACGCTCGGGCAAGCCGTTCATCGCGCTCAACACCTCGGCCATTCCCGGCGAGCTGCTCGAGTCGGAGCTGTTCGGGCACGAGCGCGGCTCCTTCACCGGCGCCGACGCCCAGCGCCGCGGCCGTTTCGAGCAGGCCGACGGGGGTACCCTGTTTCTCGACGAGATCGGCGATATGCCGCCGCAAATGCAGACACGGCTCCTGCGTGTGCTGGCGGAGGGCGAGTTCTATCGCGTGGGCGGCCAGGCGCCGATCCGCGTCGATGTGCGCGTGATCGCGGCGACTCACCAGAACCTGCAGGAGCGCGTGGCCCGCGGCCTTTTCCGCGAGGACCTCTATCACCGCCTGAACGTCATCCGGCTGGAGCTGCCGCCGCTGCGCGAGCGGGCCGAGGACATTCCTTTGCTGCTGCGCCATTATCTCCGAGTGGCGGCGCACGACCTGGGAGTGGAATCCAAGGCGCTCGCGCCGGACGCCGAGGAGAGGCTCTCGGGCTACCGCTGGCCGGGAAACGTGCGCGAGCTCGTCAACATCTGCCGGCGCCTGTCGGTGCTCGCCCCGGGCAGCGCAATCCATGTGGAAGACCTGCCGCCGGAGATCGGCGCCGCGGGGGCGCCCGGCCTGCAATCCGACTGGCAGAAAGCGCTCACCGCCTGGGCGGAGCGGCAGGCCATGAGCGGCGAGGGGACGCTGCTCGGGCAGGCGCTGCCGGCATTCGAGCGGATTCTGATCCGCGCCGCGCTCAGGCGCACCCAGGGGCACCGGCAGGAGGCGGCCCGGCTCCTCGGCTGGGGGCGCAACACCCTCACCCGCAAGCTCAAGGAGCTGGACATCGGCGAGGCAGACGGCTCGGACCCGCAGCAAGCGCCGGGGTCGTGATCAGACCCGAAGCGTGCCGGTCAGTTCCGTGACACTGCTCAACCCGTGCTCGCGCAGATAGTCCGCGATGCCCGCGTTGATCCGCTTGCAGACCAGCGGCTCGTAGAACAGCGCCGTCCCGACGCCGACCGCGGCGGCGCCGGCGATGAGGAACTCGATCGCGTCCGTGGCCGTCGTGATGCCGCCCTGGCCGATGATGGGGATGCCGTGCCTGCGCGCCACCTCGTACACCTGGTGCACCTTCAGCAGCGCGATCGGCTTGATCGCCGGGCCCGACAGACCTCCCTGGATGTTGCCGATCACGGGCCGCCGGGTGTGCGCGTCGATCGCCATGCCCATCATCGTGTTGATGACCGACAGCGCGTCGGTGCCCGCTTCGATGCAGCGGCGTGCGTTCTCCCGGATATCCGTCTGGTTGGGCGAGAGCTTGGTGATGAGCGGCTTGCCGGTCACGCGGCGGCAGGCTTCGACCACCTGGGCGGACATGTCGGGGTAGTTCCCGAACGCGACGCCGCCCTCCTTGACATTGGGGCAGGAGATGTTGATCTCGATGGCATCGATGGGCGACTGGTCGAACAGACGCGTAACCTCGGCGTATTCCTCCACCGTCGAGCCCGAGACATTGGCGATGAAGCGGGTCTCGCCGAAGTCGAGCTCGGGCAGGATGCGCCGGATGACATGCTCGGTCCCGGGATTCTGCAGGCCGATGGCATTCAGCATGCCGGCGGGGGTCTCGTATACCCGGTGCGGCGGGTTGCCGAGCCGAGGCTCGAGCGTCGTACCCTTGAGCACCACAGCGCCGGCATCGCGGTTGGAGAAGCCTTGAATGCGGGTGTATTCCTCGCCGAAGCCCACGCAGCCGGACAGCAGCACGATGGGCGAGGCGAAGCGCAGTCCGCAGAAATCGAGTTTCAGAGAATCGGGCATGGTTCCATTATGGTCGATGAGGCGACGTCCCGGCGAAATCCCGACTGCCAGGCAGCCTACCCTCCCTGCGCCCCTGGCGGCTCGGGGCGATTACGAACAAGCGGCACGACACGACCCTCGCGGCCCTGGGTGCCGCGAACCTGGGCGACCGGTTTGCGATCGTCCTGGGTGGCGACTCCGTGGCCCGCAAGAAACCGGCTCCCGACCCGGTGCTCCAGGCCGCGCGGGAGCTGGGCATCCCCGCGGAATCGTGCGCGGTCGTGGGCGACACGGAGGTGGACGTGCACGCAGGGCGGGAAGCGGGCGCCGCGGCGAATGCCGCATCCGCCGCGCCCGGCGGCGGCGGGGCGAACGTCAGCGCCGAAACCGTCGCCCGCGGCGAGCCTTCCAGATCGAGCGCGGCGGAACGGATTCCCGGAATCGCCATCGTCGGCCGGCCCAACGCGGGCAAGAGCACGCTGCTCAATCGCCTGCTGGGCGAAGAACGGGCGATCGTCTCCGAGATCGCGGGCACGACGCGGGATACGGTGGACG
>OFHJ01000235.1_pt1 | contig 23147 bp, 23 predicted proteins | sample 1522001 | NCBI WGS metagenome assembly OFHJ01 (sample SAMEA2464838, study PRJEB22497) | soil metagenome | biome: Grassland; feature: Farmland; material: Clay | place: Australia | collected 2013-02-01 | depth 1.2 m | reverse complement strand
GCATTACCAGGTGAGCGTACTCGCATCGATGCCTCACAATCCTGCCTCGCTGACCAGCACCATCGTCCCTTCGGCGCCGATCCTAGCATCGGCAATGGGCCAGCTGGCCGGGCCGTTCAACGGCGTCCCGGAGCCGACGGGAAAGCACGGCGAAGCAAGATATGCATAAACCCGGGATAACCCTGGACCGGGCGCGGTCCCACGATGCACAATGAACCCACAGCGCAGCAAGGAAAGACAATGGCAGCCCAGGGGCAGGGCGGCCGCAGGCCAGCCAGGATCTGGTAAGGGGACACACCCGATGGTTCATCCAGGCACCAGCACGACCCCGCAGCGGCCACGGCCGGCTGGGCGCCGGCCCCGCCAGGCGATGCGGCGCACGCACCGGGTGGAGTTCACTCTCACCGCGGACGAGCTGGCCGCGCTGGATGCCGCAGTCTATGTTCCGAACGCGCCGGCCGACCTCGAGCGCGTCGGAGCGGCCGAAGGCGCGCTGCAGGAATTTCGGTTGGTTGGCGTACCAGTGCGCTTCCTGGGCGACGACCGGCTCGTCGCGGTCGGGTAGCTCAAAGCCGGAGCGTATTGGCGCGCACCGGCTGGCGTAGTGCGGTTGCGGCGCCGGGGCGCTCGAGGGCGAGGCCGCCGGGGCGGGGGGGGCGGCCGGCGGGGTCGGCGCGGGTGCCGGGGCGGAAGCGGCGCTCGGCGCGGGGGGCACGACCCGGGCGGTGCCTTGCGGGTGCAATGGCTCTCGCGTGGCACAGGCCGCCAGCGCCAGGATGCCCAGGAACCCCAGGGCACGCCGTGCCCACGTCAGTGCAGTCGCCAAGTTTCCGGCCCTCTCTGAGGCGTGTTAAGTTTGTGTCCCGGCCGTGCGGTATCGGCGCGGCGGGGACATCATTGTCAAAGCGCGAAATGTACCTCCTCATATCACACTGACGCCAGCCTTTTGGTGGACACTTCTCACGGTTTTCAAACTTCGGCGTCCGTGGACCCCGGTCGTGCGTTACGTCAATGGTGGGAAAGTCCCGCGGGGCGCGCACTGATCGCCGCGGAGGCGCTGCTATTGAACGAGGCGCTCGACGATGCGTTCGGCTGGGAATGTCTGCAGATCGGCGCCTGGGGGCCCGGGCGGGAGTTGCTCTGCGCCTGCCGCACCCGCCATCGGGCGATTCTCTCCGCGTTCGGCATGTCGCAAAATGCAGACATCATCGGCCGGCCCGCCCAATTGCCCGTGACCGGCGATTCGATCGATGCGGTGCTGGTGCCGCACACCCTGGAGTTTGCCGCCGACCCTTATGCCATCGTGCGCGAGGCCGACCGGGTGCTGGTCGGCGAGGGTCAGATGCTGGTGCTCGGCTTCCGCCCCTTCAGCCTGTGGGGCCGGCGTGCCCGCTTCAGCCGCAGCGGCTTCCCTCCCGGGCTGCGGCGCGTGCTCTCGGAGCGGCGTGTGCGAGAGTGGCTCAACCTGCTCGGCTACGAGGTGTTCGCCGCGCGGCGCTATCTCTATCGCAGTCCCTGGGGCGGGGGGCTCGCCGAGGGCGAGAGCGCAGAGCGGCTGCTGCGCCGGGGCCTCACCTACCCGCTGCCGGCCGGGGCCTACCTCATCAAAGCCCGCAAGCAGGTCTACACCCTGACCCCCATCCGTCCCCGAATCCGCGAGCGCTCCGGAGTGCTCGGCGGCCTCGTCAAGCCCGCCTCCCACACGCGGGCGCATCGCCGCTGATTTCACCGCCCCTGCCATCGCCCCAAGCCGTGCCCGGAGCCTGACCGGGTTCGAGCGCCTCGTCAGGCATGGGTTCAGCGGTGGGCCCGCCATCGTGCTCGGCCGGTTGCGACGCCCGGATCCAGCGTTTCCAAAAGAGGCCGGTGGCGTGCTAGCGTCGCGGCCCATATGAGCCACGTGGACATCTATACAGACGGCGCGTGCCGCGGCAATCCGGGCCCGGGCGGCTGGGCGGCGCTGCTCAGCTTCGGCGAGCGGGAGAAGGCGATTTCGGGCGCCGAGCGGCTCACCACCAATAACCGGATGGAGCTCATGGCCGTCATCGCGGCGCTGGAGGCGCTCAAGCGGCCCGTGAAGGTGCGCGTGTATACCGATTCGCAGTACGTGCGCCGCGGCATCACCGAGTGGCTCGCCAACTGGAAGGCCAAGGGCTGGCGCACCGCGGACCGCAAGCCCGTGAAGAACCAGGATCTGTGGGAGCGGCTCGACCGGGTGAGCCAGGGCCATCGCATCGAGTGGCACTGGGTTCCAGGCCATGCCGGCGTGCCGGGCAACGAGAGGGTGGATCGGCTGGCGAACGAGGCCATCGACGCTCTGGCCCGCCGGGCCGCCGATCCGATCGCCTAGCGGGTACACTGCCGCCCATGCGACAGATCGTTTTGGACACCGAGACCACCGGTCTCGAGCCCTCGCTCGGGCACCGCATCATCGAGATCGGCTGTGTGGAGCTCGTCAGCCGCCGCATCACGGGGCGCACCTTTCACCGTTACTTGAATCCCGAGCGCGACATCGACGAGGGCGCGATCGCGGTTCATGGGCTCTCGCGGGCGGACCTCGCCGGCCAGCGGAAATTCGCCGAGATCGTCGATGAGCTGCTGGCCTTCGTCGAAGAGGCGGAGCTCGTGGCTCACAACGCCTCTTTCGATGTGGGCTTTCTCGAGGCCGAATTCTCGCGCTGCGGCCGACCGATGAAGCTCACCGAGCGCTGCCACGTGCTCGATACGCTGGCGCTGGCGCGGGAGATGCATCCCGGCCAGCGCAACAGCCTCGATGCGCTGTGCAAGCGCTACGGCGTCGACAATTCCCGTCGGGAGCTGCACGGAGCGCTGCTCGATGCGCGCATCCTGGCCGATGTGTACCTGGCCATGACCGGCGGTCAGGCCACGCTCGAGCTCTCCGGCAGCACAGCGAGCCAGGGAGCCGGCGTGCACACGGCCCGTCCCGCGGTGCCGCTGCGGGTGCTCGCGGCGAGCGCCGAGGAGCTTCGCGCTCACGAGGACATGCTGACGCTGATCGGCCGATCGAGCGGCGGACGATGCTTGTGGAGCGAATCTGAAGCGCTGGCACGCAAAGACGGCGCGAATTGACCGCGGCGTTCCCTCAAGGGCCATCGATAGAGCGCGCCGCACCGGTGTCCGTGCGTTCACTGCATCGCGACCCCTCCCCGTGCCCATGCTCCCTGCTCCGCGGTCGCCGCAAGGCGGCGGCGAGCTCCCGAGTGCGAGGGCAGGCTAAAATACACATTTGACCGTAGGAGCCGTCCGTGACCCGAACCCCTCCCGCCCCGCGGGTGCCGTTGCTGGACCTCAAGCCTCAGTACGAGGCCATTGCCTCCCGCGTGCGGGCGGTGATCGAGGCCGTGTGCGCCAGCCAGCAATTCATCCTCGGCCCCCAGGTCAAGACGCTCGAGACCCGGATCGCCGCGTATGCCCAGTGCCGCCACGGCATCGGCGTATCGTCGGGGACCGATGCGCTGCTGCTGGCGCTGATGGCGCTCGGCATCGGTCCCGGGGATGCGGTCATCACCACCCCCTACACCTTCTTCGCCACCGCGGGGACCATCGCCCGCACCGGCGCCCGGCCGTTGTTCTGTGACATCGAGCCCGAGACCTTCAACGTCTCCGCCGAGGCGGTGCGCGCGCTCATCGAGCGCGAGTGCCAGCCCGGCGACGGGCTCATCCACGGGCCGACGGGCAATCGGGTCAAGGCGCTGATGCCGGTGCACCTGTATGGCCAGCTCTGCGACATGGGCCCGCTCATGGACCTGGCGCGCAGGTTCGGCCTGTCGGTCATCGAGGACGCCGCGCAGGCGATCGGCGCGCGCGATTCGCAAGGGCGCCAGGCCGGAAGCTTCGGGGATGTCGGGTGCTTCTCGTTCTTTCCCACGAAGAACCTCGGTGCGTTCGGCGATGCCGGCATGTGCGTGGCGCAGGACGCCGCGCTGGCGGAGCACATGCAGGTGCTGCGTGTGCACGGCGGCAAGCCGAAATACCACCATGACTTCATCGGAGGCAACTTCCGGATCGATGAGCTGCAGGCCGCCGTGCTCAATGTCAAGCTCGATCACCTGGAGGAATGGTCGGCCCAGCGCGCGGTCAACGCCGGCTACTACACCCGGGCCTTCGAGCGGGCCGGTCTCGGCGAGGCGGTGCGCACGCCCACGGCACGCCCGGGCCTTCATCACATCTACAACCAGTACGTCATCCGTGTGCACAACCGCGACGCGCTGCGCCAACATCTCGCGGACAGCGGTGTCGGCACGGAGATCTACTATCCCATCCCGCTGCACCTGCAGAAATGCTTCGCCGATCTCGGCCATGCCCCGGGGGCGTTCCCCGAGGCCGAGCGCGCCGCGAACGAGACGCTGGCGCTGCCCATCTACCCGGAGCTGACCGAGCAGCAGTTGCAGTACGTCGTCGACCGTGTCGCCGCGTTCCACCGGACCGGCCCGGGCGTCGCCCCGGCCCGCGCGTGACGGCGCGGGCACGCCAACCGAAGGAGACATGCCATGCCTGCCCCAGGTCCCCGCACCGCCCTCTGGCCCGAGCTGACCTCCCATGCAACGCGCCTCGGCGCGGTGACCACGCGCGAGCTGTTCACGCGCGAGCCGGGACGCTTCGAGCGCTTTTCGCGCCAGGGCGCGGGGCTGCTGATGGATTTCTCGCGCCAGCATCTCGACGAGAAAGCGCTCGACAAGCTCATCGAGCTCGCCGATGCGGTCGGCCTGGGCGAGCGCCGCGAGGCCATGTGGCGCGGCGAGAAGATCAACACGACCGAGGGGCGCTCGGTGCTGCACGTGGCGCTGCGCCAGCCCGCGGGGGCGCTCATCGGCGGGGCGCAGATCGCCGCCGAGGTGCTCGAGGAGCGCGAGCGGATGCTGGCCTTCGCCGAGGGCGTGCGCGCGGGCCGCATTGTCGGCAGCTCGGGCAAGCCCTTCAACCGCGTGGTCAACATCGGCATCGGCGGCTCGGACCTGGGACCTGCGATGGCGGTGCGCTCGCTCAGGCCCTACACCCTCGATGCTCCGCGGTGCGAGTCCGTCTCCAACGTCGACGGCAACCGGCTCGCGGACATTCTGCAGGACGCCGATCCGCGCTCGACGCTGTTCATCGTCTCCTCCAAGACCTTCTCCACGCTCGAGACGCTGACCAATGCCCGCACCGCGCGCGCCTGGCTCACCGAGAAGCTGGGCAAGGAGGCCGTGCGGGAGCACTTCGCGGCCGTCTCGGTCAATCACCACGCCATGGACGAGTTCGGCGTGCACCCCGAGCACCGCTTCAAGATGTGGGACTGGGTGGGCGGGCGCTACTCGCTGTGGTCCTCGATCGGCGTGCTGCTCGCCGTCGCCATCGGCAAGGAGGGGTTCTTGCAGCTGCTCGCCGGCGGTCACGAGATGGACGAGCACTTCCGCACCGCGCCCTGGCACGAGAACCTGCCGGCGCTGATGGGGCTCATCGGGGTCTGGAACATCAATTTCCGCCTGCTGCCGACGCTCGCGGTGCTGCCCTATGACGAGCGCCTCGGGCGGCTGCCGGCGTACCTGCAGCAGCTGGAGATGGAAAGCAACGGCAAGTCCGTGACGCTCGAGGGCGGGCCGGTCGAGTGGCAGACCGCGGCGGTGATCTGGGGCGAGCCGGGCGACAACGCCCAGCACTCGTTCTTCCAGCTGCTGCACCAGGGCACCGAGCGGGCGGCGCTCGACCTGCTGCTGCCGGCGAAGTCCTCCTGCGGCAACCAGGCGCAGCAGGACCTGGCGATCGCCAATTGCCTGGCGCAGGCCGAGGCGTTCATGGCGGGGCTGGCGCCCGAGGCGGTGCGCGCCGACCTCGAGCGCCAGGGGCTCTCGGCCGAGCGCATCGAGACGCTCACCCCCCACAAGGTGCATCCGGGCTCGCGCCCCAGCACGCTGATCGCCTTCCCGAGGCTCGATCCGGCGACGCTCGGCCGGCTGATCGCGCTCTATGAGCACAAGGTGTTCACGCAAGGGGTGCTCTGGGGGATCAACTCGTTCGACCAGTGGGGGGTGGAGCTCGGCAAGAAGCTCTGCGAGCAGCTCGCCCCGTCGGTGCGCGACCCCGAGCGCGCTCCGGCCGCCGCCCCGGGCGTGGCGAAGCTCATCGCGCGGCTCGCCGAGTGGCGTGCTCAACCGTAATCCATTTGGCTCGAGACAGGCACGGGCACGTGGGCGACCTCTTCCAATCCAACCTGGGCGAGCATCGGGCGCTGTTCGAGCGCCTCACGGCGCTCGAAGCGCCGATCGAGCGCTCCGGCGCGCTGATCGCCGAGGCGCTGGGTGCCGGCCGCAAGCTGCTGCTGTGCGGCAACGGCGGCTCGGCGGCCGACAGCCAGCACATCGCCGCGGAGCTCACCGGACGGTTCATCAAGGACCGCCGGCCGCTCGCGGCCGTGGCGTTGACGACCGATACCTCGGCGCTGACCTGCATCGCCAACGATTACAGCTATGACGAGGTGTTCGCCCGGCAAGTGGCGGCGCTCGGGACCGAAGGCGACTGTTTGATCGGCCTGTCGACCTCGGGGCACTCGAAGAACGTCATTCGGGCCGTGGAGGCGGCGCGCGCGATTGGAATGCGCGTCATTGGCCTTCTGGGCCGCGATGGCGGCGCGCTCGCACCGCTGTGCGATGTGCCCATCGTCGTGCCGAGCGCCGTCACGGCCCGCATCCAGGAGGCGCACATCTTCATCGGCCACACCCTGTGCGGCCTCATCGAAACGGCGTTGGGGCTCACCTGATGCACCCCCCCGCGACGGATCTGAAGGCCCGCCTGCAGGCAGTGCGCGTGCTGGTCGTGGGCGATGCGATGCTCGACCGGTACCTGTTCGGCGACGTGGAGCGCATCTCGCCCGAGGCGCCGGTGCCCGTGGTGCGCGTCAGGCGAGAGGAGGAGCGGCTCGGCGGGGCGGCCAATGTGGCGCTCAACGTCAAGGCGCTGGGCCCGGCGGTCACGCTGATCACCGCCGTCGGCGATGACGAGCCGGCCCGCAGGCTCGAATCGCTGCTTCGGGCGCATGCCGTGGAGAGCCTGCTCGGCCGCGATCCGAAGCTCTACACCTGCGTGAAGCTGCGCGTCATCGGCCGCTCGCAGCAGCTGGTGCGGGTGGACTTCGAGAGTCCGCCCGATCACGAGGTGCTCTCGGGGCTGCTCTCGGACTTCCAGCGCATCGTGCCCCGGTGCGACGCGGTGTTGTTTTCCGATTACGGCAAGGGCGGACTCACCCACATCCCGAAGATGATCGAGCTGGCCCGCGCCGCGGGCAAGCCCGTGCTGGTCGATCCCAAGGGCGGGGATTTCAGCCGCTACACCGGCGCCACCGTGATCACGCCCAACCGCGCGGAGCTCGCGCAGGTCATCGGCGACTGGCGCTCCGAGGAGCAGCTTCGCGAGCGCGTCGAGCGGCTGCGGCGCGAGCAGCGGCTGTCGGCGCTGCTGCTGACGCGCAGCGAGGAAGGCATGTCGCTGTTCGATGACCACGGGCATGTGCGCGTCGATGCGCAGGCTCGGGAGGTGTTCGATGTGACCGGCGCGGGCGATACGGTCATCGGGACTCTGGCGGCGCTGCTGGCCGCGGGCCTCACCCTGCGCGAGGCCATGCCGGTCGCCAACCGGGCCGGCGGCATCGTGGTCGGCAAGTTCGGCACCGCCACCGTGAGCTACGAGGAATTGTTCGAATGAAAGTGGTGGTCACCGGCGCCGCCGGCATGATCGGCAGCAATCTGGTGCACGGGCTGAACGCCCTGGGCGTCGATGACATCATTGCCGTGGACGACCTCACGCAGGGCATGAAGTACCGCAACCTCCTGGGGGCGAGGGTCGGCGACTACTTCGACCGCGGCGAGTTCTACGAGCGCTTCGAGCAGGGGCAGTTCGGACGCGTCGAGGCCGTTTTGCACCAGGGGGCCTGCTCGGACACCCTGGAGCACGACGGCCGCTACATGATGGAGACCAACTACCGCTGCTCCAAGCGCCTGCTCGAGGCCTGTCAGGCGCAGGGCACGCGGCTGCTGTATGCCTCCTCGGCCGCGACCTACGGCGCCGGCGCGGCGTTCCGGGAGTCTCCCGAATGCGAGCGGCCGCTCAATGTCTACGGCTACTCGAAGCTCCTGTTCGACAACGTCGTGCGGCGCATGCTGCCCACGGCGCGATACCAGGTCGCGGGCTTCCGCTACTTCAACGTCTACGGACCCCGGGAGCAGCACAAGGGCCGGATGGCCTCGGTGGCGTTTCATCACTTCGGCCAGCTTCGCGAGGGCGGCAGGGTCAAGCTCTTCGGGGAGTACGGCGGCTACGGTCCCGGCGAGCAGACGCGCGACTTCGTGCACGTGGACGACGTGGTGGCGGTGAACCTGTGGTTCCTGCGCCGTCCCGATCGCAGCGGCATCTTCAATGTCGGCTCCGGGCGCGCACAGCCGTTCAACGACGTGGCCCGCGCCACGATCAACGCCGAGAGAGCGCTGCGCGGGGAGCCGCCGCTGTCTCTCGAGCAACAGGTCAAAGCGGGCCTGGTCGAGTACGTTGCCTTCCCCGAGGCGCTCGTCGGCAAGTACCAGTGCCACACTCAGGCCGACCTCGCTCATTTGCGTGAAAGCGGCTGCGACGTGTCTTTCGTGGACGTCGAGACCGGTGTCGCACGCTATGCAAAGTGGCTGGCGGGGCAGGGCGGCTGAGGGTCAATCCGATGTCGGATCTTCCTCTGTCCCTGAGCCGCAAGATCGTCGCGGCAGCGGAAATCGCGACCTACCCTTGGCCGAGGCCGCTGGTGTTCACCAACGGCGTATTCGACGTGCTTCACCGCGGCCACGTGGAGTACCTCGCGGCCGCGCGCGTCATGGGGGCCGCGCTGCTGGTGGCGGTCAACAGCGACACCTCCGTCCGGCAACTCGGCAAGGGCGCCGACCGGCCGCTGAACGGCGAGCGCGACCGGCTGATCGTCGTGGCGGCGCTCGAGAGCGTGTCCCTGGTCACGCTGTTCCTCGAAAAGACCCCCTGCGAGCTGCTCGCGCGCTGCCGGCCCGACATCTACGTGAAGGGTGGCGATTACGACATGGGACTGCTTGAGGAAACCCGCCTGATGCGCTCCTGGGGCGGCCGCTCGCTCGCCATTCCCTTCCTCGAGGGCTATTCGACCAGCGCGCTGGTGCGGCGCATGCGCGGCAAATGAGCCGGCCGGCGGCCTTCATCGATCGTGATGGAGTGCTCAACGAGGAGCGCGCCTTCGTGCACCGGCCGCAGGACTTCGCGTTCATCCCGGGCGCCATCGAGGCGCTGCGGCTCCTGCAGGAGGCCGCCTACCGCCTGGTGGTGATCACCAACCAGTCGGGCATCGCGCGCGGCCTGTACGGGGAAGCCGACTATCTCGCCCTGACCGAGCACATGCGCGCCCGTCTGGAGGCCTGCGGCGTCCGGCTCGACGCGGTGGAGTATTGTCCGCATCTGCCCGAGGCTCCCGTGGCCCGGTACCGGGTGGACTGCGGCTGCCGCAAGCCCCGGCCCGGCATGCTGCTCAAGGCGATCGAGGCGCTCGACATCGATGCGCCGGCGTCGTTTCTCGTAGGGGACCGTCTCTCCGATCTCGAGGCCGGACGGGCGGCCGGTGTCGGCGGATGTTTCCTGGTGCGGACCGGGTATGGGCTGTCGCAGGAGGCGACGCAACGGGCGGACGGCGTCTATGACGACTTGCTGGCGTGCGTGCGCGATGTGCTCGGGCGGCCCGGGCCGGAGCCGGTCCCAGGCCCGCCCGATCGTCCGTGACGGGTCAGGCCGGCTCATGGCAAGCTTGCGCATTCGAATCGGGCAGAGGAGCCCCCCTTGAAAGGCATCGTTCTGGCCGGCGGCGCGGGTACGCGGCTGCATCCGGTGACGCTCAGCATCAGCAAGCAGCTGCTGCCGGTCTACGACAAGCCCATGGTGTACTACCCGCTCTCGGCGCTGATGCTGTCCGGGATCCGCGACATCCTGCTGATCTCCACGCCCGAGGACCTGCCGCTGTTTCGGCGGCTGCTCGGGGACGGCTCGAAATGGGGCCTCTCGCTCGAGTATGCCGAGCAACCCCGTCCCGAAGGGCTGGCGCAGGCTTTTCTCATCGGGCGCTCGTTCGTCGGCGCCGATCGCGTGGCGCTGGTGCTCGGCGACAACATCTTCTACGGCCACGGGCTGCCTGAGACGCTCAAGGCCGCCGCCAACCTCGACAGCGGCGCCACGGTGTTCGCCTACCGGGTGCGCGACCCGCGCCGCTACGGGGTGGTGAGCTTCGACGGGTCCGGGCGCGCGCTCAGCATCGAAGAGAAGCCCGCGAAACCGAAGTCGAGCTTCGCGGTGACGGGCCTGTATTTCTACGACAACCAGGTGCTCGATATCGCAGCCGGACTCGAGCCCTCTGCGCGCGGGGAGCTCGAGATCACCGACGTCAACCGCATCTACCTCGAGCGCGGCGCGCTGCGCGTGCAGATGCTCGGCCGGGGGGCGGCGTGGCTCGACACCGGCACCCACGAGTCCTTGCTGCAGGCGGCGCAGTTCATCGAGACCATCGAGGCGCGCCAGGGCCTGAAGATCTGCTGCCCCGAGGAGATCGCCTACCGTTCCGGGTTCATCGACGCCGCGCAGCTCGAGCGCCTGGCCGCTCCGCTCGCCAAGAGCGGCTACGGCGAGTATCTGCTCGAGATCCTGAAGCAGGACGTGTGACCATGCAGTTCGAGCCGACGGCCCTCCCCGAGGTGATCCTGATCCGACCGAAGGTCTTCGGCGATGCGCGCGGGTTCTTCATGGAGTCCTGGCAGAGCCGCACATTCGCCGCCGCCGGACTCGACCTGGCCTTCGTGCAGGACAACCACAGCCACTCCGCCCGGCACATCCTGCGCGGACTGCACTACCAGATTCGCCAGCCGCAGGGAAAGCTCGTGCGAGTGGTGAGCGGCACGGTGTTCGATGTGGCCGTGGACATCCGCCGCTCCTCGCCCACCTTCGGCCGCTGGGTCGGTGTCGAGCTCTCGGGGCAGAATCACCACATGCTGTGGGTGCCGCCGGGCTTTGCGCACGGCTACCTGGTGCTCAGCGACAGCGCCGATTTCCTCTACAAGGCCACCGACTACTGGGCGCCCGAGCACGAGCGCTCGATCCGCTGGGACGAGCCGCGGATCGGCATCCAGTGGCCGCTGCCGGCGGGCGTGCCGCCCGGGCTGTCATCCAAGGATGCCGCGGCGCCGGCCTTGGGCGACGCGGAGGTCTACGCTTGAGGGCGGTGATCACCGGCGCCGGGGGACAGGTGGGGCGGATGCTGCTCGAGACCCGTCCCGAGGACATCGAGGCCGTCGCCTTCGGGCATGCCGATCTCGACATCACGGATGCGGCCGCCGTGCGCGAGCGCATGCTGCGGGAGCGCCCGGATCTGATCGTGAACGCCGCCGCCTACACGGCGGTGGACAAAGCCGAGTCCGAGCCCGGGGCCGCCCATGCACTCAACGCCGAAGGCCCCCGACACCTCGCCGACGCCGCGCGCGAGAGCGGAGCGCGGCTGATCCACCTGTCCACCGACTTCGTGTTCGACGGCAAGTCCTCCACGCCGTATCGTCCCGATGCGCCGACGAATCCCCTGAGCGTCTACGGCAGGACCAAGCGGGACGGGGAGACGGCGGTGCGCGAGCGCTTGCCGGACCGCGCCGTCATCGTGAGGACGGCCTGGGTCTACGCCGCTCATGGAACCAACTACATGCACACCATGCTGCGCGTGATGCGCACGCGCGGCGAGGTCAGGGTGGTGGCGGACCAGGTGGGCACGCCGACCGCGGCGCGCCCGCTCGCCGAGGCGCTGTGGCGGATCGCGCTCCGGCCCGAGATCCGCGGCGTCCATCATTGGACCGACGCGGGGGTGGCGAGCTGGTACGACTTCGCGGTGGCCATCGCGGAGGAGGGGGCGGCGCTCGGGCTGCTCTCGCCGTCCGTCTCGGTCAGGCCGATCGCAACGGAGGAGTACCCGACCCCCGCCCGCCGTCCCGCCTACGGCGTCCTCGACAAGCGCTCGCTCGCCCCGCTCGGACTCGAGCCGCGGCACTGGCGGGCGCGCTTGCGCGAGGTCCTGAGCGGACTTGCCCATGCCTAGCCTGCTGATCACCGGCGGCGCCGGATTCATCGGCGCCAACTTCGTCCACCACCGGCTGGGGCGCCACCCGGGCGAGCGGGTGGTCGTGCTCGATGCGCTGACTTACGCCGGCAATCTCGCCAGCCTGGAGCCCGTCAAGGGGCGGCCCGAGCTGCGCTTCGTGCGCGGGGACGTGCGCGATACTGCGCTCGTGGAGAGCCTGCTTCGCGAGGAGGGCGTGGATACCATCGTGCACTTCGCGGCCGAATCGCATGTGGACCGCTCCATCCACGGGCCGGACGCCTTCATCGAGACCAACGTCCAGGGGACCCACGCGATGCTCAAGGCCGCGCGCAAGGTGTGGCTGCAGGAACGGGCCGTGCCCTCGCACCGCTTCCACCACGTGTCCACCGACGAGGTGTATGGATCGCTCGGTCCCGACGATCCCGCCTTTCACGAGCGCACGCCCTATGCGCCGAACTCGCCCTACTCGGCGAGCAAGGCGGCCTCGGACCACCTGGTGCGCGCCTATCACCATACGTACGGCCTCTCGGTCACCACCAGCAACTGCTCGAACAACTACGGGCCGTTTCACTTTCCCGAGAAGCTGATCCCGCTCACCATCGTGAACCTGCTGCACGGCCAGCCGCTGCCGATCTACGGCGACGGACGCAATGTGCGCGACTGGCTGCACGTGTCGGATCACTGCCGCGGGCTCGACCTGATCCTCGAGAATGGCCGCCCGGGAGAGGTCTTCAACATCGGCGGCGGGGCGGAGAGCGAGAACCTGAGGCTCGTCGAGACGCTGTGCCGGGTCGCCGATGCGGCGTTTCGGGACCGGAAGGATCTCGCCTCGCGCTTCCCGGACTGTCCGGCGGCGCGCGGGCACAGCACCTCGAGCCTGGTGCATTTCGTCAAGGACCGCCCCGGCCACGACCGCCGCTACGCCATCGATTGCAGCAAGATGGAGCGCGAGCTCGGATACCGGGCGCAGGTGAGCCTGGAGGCGGGCCTGCGCGATACCCTGAAGTGGTACCTCGCCAACGAGTGGTGGTGGCGCGCGGTCATGGACGGCAGCTATCAGCACTGGATCGAGACGCACTATCGATAGGGTTATCGATAGGGTCGGCGAGGGTCACAGCCCGTGCGCGCCCTGGAGGAGCACGCCGAGGATGGCGGACCCGAAGACGGCGATCGCTCCAAGCAGCGCGAGCAGGAGCTTGAAGTCTCGCTTGCTGATCCTGTCGAATCTTGCGCCCATCGGCTCGGCTCATACGTGGCCACGTGCCTTGAGCGAGACGTGCGCAACCTGCTCGCGGTCGACAGCTTGCTGGATTCGGTGGAGGGGAGTCGCCCGCGCGGTCAAGACAAATGACCGCACAAGGGCGCGACTCGCCCCCAGATCGATGCCCCTGAATCGAATGATGCTAAAGATTGGTAAAATATACCAATCATTGATATGATTGAAAGATGAATATCTCCCTGACCCCCGCTCTCGAGCAGTACATCAAGAGCAAGGTGGCGACGGGTCTCTATAACAACTCGAGCGAGGTGATCCGCGAGGCGCTGCGCGCGCTTCTTGAGCGGGAAGGGAGGGAGGCCACGGCGCTCGGCAAGGCACCGGCCAGGGGCGAGGTCCTCGCCAGACTGGGCGCGCTCGAGAAGCCGTTGCGCGATCGGGGGGTGAGATCGCTTGCTGTATTTGGCTCAGTGGCCCGAGACACAGCCCATCGTGACAGCGACGTGGACGTGCTCGTCGACACCGAGCCCGGTGCCCGATTCAGTCTGGTGGACTTGGCTGCCGTGACTGAATTGCTGGCAGAGCGTCTGCATCACAAGGTGGATGTGGTCACCCTGGCCGGCCTCGAGCCCGGGATCCGCGAGCGCGTGTTGAGCGAGGCCGTGAATGTGTTCTGATGGACAAGGACCCTCGCATCTACGTGGATCACATGCTCGAGTCGATCGCCAACATCGAGGCGGACACGGCAGGCTATGATTTCGAGCGATTCCGCGCGGATCGGCGCGCCCGGCAGCTGGTCGAAAGAAATATCGAGATTCTCTCCGAGGCGAGCCGTCGCCTTCCTGAATCGCTCAAGGATCAGGAAGCACACGTGCCGTGGCGGGAGGTTGCCGGCATCGGCAACATCCTTCGGCACGAATATCACCAGACCTATCCCTCGATCCTTTGGGACACCTGCACGAAGGACTTGCCGCCGCTGAAGGAAGCCCTCTTGCGCATCGCGGGCAGGCTGGGTCGGTAGCCGCACCTCCCGCTCGGCCAAAGCGGATAAAATCCCCCGTTTGCCCACGGCCCCGCCGATCCACGATGGCCGAGACACTCGATCTGTACATCAATGCCCGGCGCCATTTCGCGGTGCAGAGAGTTGAGTCGCCCGATGCGCCCGCATTGGCGGCCGCGGCCGCCTCCCGGATCGAGCGTGCGTTCTCGCAAGGACAGGGCGCCGGGCTGGTGCACCTTGCAACCATGGAAGTCACGACCGCTCTGACGCCGGGACTGACGTTCGCGCGTGAATTCGCGCAGCGCTACGTGACACGGCTTTGCCATCTGGGCGACGCGCGGGCTGACGCGCCCGGCGTCCTGGTCGATCTGCCGCCGGAGGAGGAGCTCGAGGCCTTGAGGCTCGCGGTTCCGCCCATCAAGGGCGTGGAGTATCTCGATGTGGCCATGCTCTCGATGGCCTGGCGGGATATCGAGGACCGGCTGCGCGGGGAGGCCGGCGCGTCGGACGAGAGCCTGCGCACCTATCTGCACCGGCGCAATCCGCTGTGGCGTCTGGTCGGCCGGGTGACGTTCCACCTGGCCGAGAACCCGCGCGATGAGGCGCTGCCGTTCGCATTCCTGGTCACGTACTCCGGCGGCGTCTCCGAGCGCGGCGTGGCCCGGCATCTGCCGCTGGGCCGCGCCCTGCAGGACTCCACGGGCACGGACAGTCGCAAGCGCCTGGCGAGACTGCTCAAGCCCATCCGGGAGGCCTCCGAGCGCCTCGCCTGGGTGCGCGAGCTGATCGAAAGCGGAGATCTGTACCACTCACTTGCCTGGACTCCCGCGCAAGCGCTCATGCTGCTGCGCGACACCCCGGTCCTGGAGGCATGCGGTCTGGTGGTGCGGATCCCGGACTGGTGGAAGGCGGGAGGAGCGCCAAGGCCGCAGGTGAGCGTGCAAGTGGGAGGCAAGCCCGCCGTCTCCCTGGGCGCCCAGGCGGTGCTCGATTTCTCGGTGGGCATGACGCTGGACGGTGAGGCGCTCACCGACGCCGAGAAGCAGCAACTGCTCTCGGCGGGGGGCCTGATCCGCCTGCGCGGCCGGTGGGTCGAGGCCGACGGCGAGAAGCTCGCCGCCGCGCTCGAGCATTGGAAGCGGGTGGAGCGGGAGGTGCGCTCCGGCGGGCTGTCGTTCCACGAAGGCATGCGGCTGCTGGCGGGCGCCTCCACGGGCCGTGAAAGCTCCGAGTTGCCCGAGCCGCTCAAAGCCTGGTATGGCATCGAGCCGGGCGAGTGGCTGCGCGAGCTGCTCTCGCGCCTGCGCCACCCGGACTCGGAGCATGCCCTCGCGGAATCGGGTTTGAAAGCGACCCTGAGGCCCTACCAGGTGACGGGCGCGAAGTGGCTGGCGCTGCTCGCCGGGCTCGGTCTCGGCGCCTGTCTCGCCGATGACATGGGACTCGGCAAGACCGTGCAGGTGATCGCCTTGCTGGTGCACCTTCGGTCCCAGGCCGGCCCGGGCGGGCGCGGGAGCCGGCGTCGCCCGCGCAGCGGCGGCGAGCCCGCTTCCCCCAGCCTCATCGTGGCGCCCGCCTCGTTGATCGCCAACTGGAAGAGCGAGATCGAGCGGTTCGCGCCCGGTCTGGCGGTGTTCGTGGCGCACCCGTCCGGGACTGACATCGATCTCAACCGCGCCGAGGCGGTCACCGAGGCGCTGAGAGGCGTCGATGTCGCGCTCACCACCTATGGGGTCCTCACCCGCTGCGAGGGGCTGCGCCAGAGGCCCTGGCGGCTGGCGGTGCTCGATGAGGCGCAGGCGATCAAGAATCCCGGGGCGCAGCAGACGCGGGCGGTCAAGCAGCTCGAGGCCCCCGCCCGGATCGCCCTCACCGGCACGCCCATCGAGAACCGGCTCTCGGATCTGTGGTCGCTGTTCGATTTCCTCAATCCGGGGCTGCTCGGCGCGGCGCGCGCCTTTGCCGAAGCCGCCAAGCGCATGGCCAAGGGGCCAGAGGCCTCCTATGCGCCGCTGCGCCGTCTGGTGCAGCCCTACATCCTCAGGCGCCTGAAGACCGACAAGCGTGTCATCGCGGATCTGCCCGAGAAGACCGAGGTGCGCGCCTACTGTGGGCTGACACGCGAGCAGGCGGCGCTCTACGAGCGTTGCGTGAGGGATCTGGCGCAGGCGCTCGAGGGCGCCGAGGGCATCCGGCGCCGGGGGGCCGTGCTCTCGCACCTGATGCAGTTGAAACAGATCTGCAACCATCCGGCGCAATGGGCGGGGCAGGGACCCTACACGGCCTCCCGCAGCGGCAAGTTCGAGCGCCTCGCGCAACTGTGCGAGGAGCTCGCCGAGCGCCAGGAGCGCGCGCTCGTGTTCACCCAGTTCCGCGAGCTCACCGGGCCGCTCGCGCGGCATCTGCAGCAGATCTTCGGCCGCCCCGGCCTGACGCTGCACGGCGGCACGGCGGTCTCCAAGCGCCAGGGCCTGGTCGAGCAGTTCCAGCGCGAGGACGGCCCGCCGTTCTTCGTGCTCTCGCTGAAGGCCGGCGGCACGGGCCTGAACCTCACCGCGGCCACGCAGGTGATCCATTTCGATCGGTGGTGGAACCCGGCGGTCGAGAACCAGGCCACCGACCGGGCGTTTCGCATCGGCCAGCAACACAACGTTCTGGTGCACAAGTTCGTCTGCCGCGGCACCGTGGAGGAGAAGATCGATGCGCTCATCGAGGCCAAGACCGGGCTCGCCCGGGAACTGCTCGATGCGGGCGGGGAGACGCTGCTCACCGAAATGAGCGACGAGGAGTTGCTGCGCACCGTCGCGCTCGACATCCGCAAGGCCTGTGACGCATGATGGCGGTGGCCCCGGACCGAGGTTTCCTCCGATGAACTGGTGGTCTTACACACGCAAGCCCAGCGTGCCGGAGCAGCGCGAGCGTGCCCGGCGCGACGGACAGCGCTTGTCGAAGGCCAGAGGCAAGAGCGGCCGCAAGCCTTCCCCGGCGGTGCTCGAGGGCCGCGCCATCGCGCGCAGTTTCTGGGGCAAGGCCTGGTGCGAGAACCTGGAGTCCTACCGGGACTTCGAATACCGCCTGCCGCGCGGGCGCAGCTACGTGCGTGCCGGCGCGGTGCTCGATCTGGTCATCGGTCCGGGAAGCATTCAGGCCGTGGTGTCCGGCTCCCGTCCTCGGCCCTACGACGTCCAGATCAAGATCAAACCCCTGGGGAGAGCGCGCTGGGGGCGCATCAAGACACAGTGCGCCGGGGAGATCGGCTCGCTGATCGAGCTGCTCGAGGGGCGGCTTTCCGAGCGGGTGATGGCCATCGTCACCGACCGGGCGCAGGGACTGTTCCCCACGCCTGAGCAAATCGAGATGACCTGCACCTGTCCCGACTGGGCGACGATGTGCAAGCATGTCGCGGCGGCGATGTACGGAGTGGGCGCACGGCTGGATGCCCAGCCCGAGCTGCTTTTCACCCTGCGCAACGTCGAGCACGGCGAGCTGATCGCCGCCGTGGCCGATCTGCGCCCCCCGACGCGCAGCGCCCGGCGCAAGACGATCGAAGAGGCGGATCTGGCCGGCGTGTTCGGCATCGAGCTGGCCGAGGCGCCGGGTGTCGAGCCTTCGCGGAGGATGATGCGTCCCGCCGCGGCGAAGCGCTCTGTCCGGGAGGGCGGCGTGGCGCGCAAGACCGGCAAGACCAGCAAGACCAACAGAGTGAAAAAGCGCAGCCGCTGATTTCCCGGTCCAGCCACGGCGGAACGACGGGCGGATGAGAGGCGAATCGGGTGTGCCCGGCAGTCCAGGGTGGGTGGCCGCGGCTTCGATCTCGCGGTGCTTTCCGGGCAGGGACTCGATTTTAAGCCTGGGCGGAGGAACTGGTTTATCGGCACGGGAAAGTGTCATAATTTAATGAGTGCGCATTCCGTTGCGCAAATGCACGCCGAAGCGGCTGTTTCCTATCATGCGCTTGACCGCAGAACAAATCGCCATCATTCGCCGGACCGTTCGCGAAGTCCTGGGCGACGATGCTCGCGTATGGTTGTTCGGCTCACGGATGAATGACGACAAGCGCGGCGGAGACGTGGATATCTACGTGGAATCGGACAACATCGTCGAGGCGCCTGCCTTGGTCATCGCGCGCTTGTCGGTTCGTATCCAGCGCGGTATGGAGGGGCGAAAAGTCGACATAGTGCTCAGCGCTCCCAACCTCGGTCGCTTCCCGATCCACGAGGTCGCCAAACGCGAGGGCATGAGGCTGTGAGTGTCTCACCGAAGCTTGCGGCCCGATTGCAGTTTCTGGTACGGGTCATCGGTCGAGAGACCACGCACCTGCGCCAGACCGATCAGCGCCTGTTCGGCGCCAGGTTCGGCATCGAGGACGCCAAGCGCCTGGCTGATGATGCGGAGCTGGCCGAGAGGGTGGAGGCCTTCGTGAGCCGGTTCGGTCGCCTGCAGGACACGGTGGGCGACAAATTGCTGCCCCTTTGGCGGCAGGCGGTAGGCGAAACACCGGGTGCCATGGTCGATAATCTGGATCGAGCAGAGCGATTGGGGCTGCTGGAGTCGGCGGAGATGTGGCTGACATTGCGCCAGCTTCGCAACCAGATGGTTCATGACTATATTGAAGATCCGCTCATCCTGGCCAGCGCGCTGCAATCGGCCCACGATAACCTGCATGTGATCACTGACGCCGCATCCGCACTGCTGGACGATCTGCGGCGGCGTGGAATTGGCCTCCCGAGTTGATGGCGCCCCCGGTGGCGCTGGCACGCCAGGCTGCCCATGACCTATACGGGCGCATTTGCGTAGAAGGTGGGCGAGGTGCAAAGAGCGCCCGTGCGCGTCGCATGCCAGCCTGACGCACGCGGCCGCTCGGCCGAGTGGGAACTCGGGCCGTGCTTGCCCATCCCATACGGATGGCGATTCAGGGCCGGGCGGCGGTTGCGGATTCCGCTGCCGCCGCTCCCCCAGACCCGCTACAATCGCCGCTTTGGCGTGGGCGAGCGGGGGCCTTAAGTTCCCCGGGCAACCGGCGGACACCCCGGGGGTGGCTCATGCATTCAGGGCATCCGGCGACAAATAAAGGGTTTTTGATGCGCTTGCTGCGACGTCTGGGCTTGATCGGCCCGCTGCTGGTCGTTTTCGGTTTTTGGTTCTCCACCGCTTTTGCCCAATCGGCCCTGAATTCGGCCATGTCGATGGGGCTGCTGAACAGCCTGTCGCAATCCCAGCAGCAGGCCATCATGAGCCATCTCGGTGTCGGCGGCGGCCTGAGCGGGATCGGCGGGCTGAGCGGCCTGGGCGGTCTAGGGGGGATCCAGGGTCTGGCCAGCCAGGCGCAGCTGCAGCAATTGCAGCAGCAAGAGGCGGTGCAGAAGAAGCGTCAGGCGCTGGGGCGGCAAGCGGCGATGCCTGAGCTCAAAGGCGGTGACTGGGTGGTCCTCGAGATCGGCTTTCATCTGGCGCCGCGCCCCGCCGCCCTCTCCCAGGCCGCCCTGCTTCAGCAGGCCTACGCGGGCCAGGGGTTGAGCCCGGCGCAGAGCGCCTCCGCGTTGAGCGCGCTGAGGGCAGGCGGCGTCAACGGAGCCGCCAGTCTGCAGGCCACCGGGAATGCGGCGACGAGCAGTGCCAATGCGCCGTACCTGAACCCGAAATGGTCGCAGCTGTCGTCGGGGCAGCAGGATCGCATCAAAGCCATGGTGTTTGCGATCCGCGACCACAATCCCTACCAGCTTTCCTCTACTGGCGAGCTCGATCTGCCGGGCTTTGCGCCGATCAACGTGCTGGGGCTGACCGAGGACCAGGCGACGCTGCGCCTGTCCGTCGTGCCCAACCTGGTGAGGGCCGGCCTGCACGTGCGCCTCACCCTGCTGCCGCTGAAGCAGACCGGCGAGAAGGCGCTGAAGCCCTTCGGGTATCACGTGTTCAATCAGCAGGCCTCGGTCTACTCCGCCATCCGCCCACTCAGCAACGTCCCGGTGCCGTCCAACTATGTCGTGGGCCCCGGCGACACCATCGAAGTGCAGCTCTACGGCAACAAGAACGCGACGTATCCGCTGATGGTCGGCCGCAACGGGCTGATCAATTTCCCGCAGCTGGGCCCGATCAGTGTCGGCGGCCAGCTCTTCACTTCGGTACAGAGTCAGATCGAATCCCGCGTGGCCCATCAGATGATCGGGGTCCACGCCAGCGTCACGATGATGCAGACCCGCTCCATCGAGGTGTTCGTCATGGGCGATGCCTTCGCGCCCGGCGTGTACACCGTGAGCGGCTTGGGCACCGTGACGTCCGCCCTGTACGCCGCCGGGGGCATCGCCAGGAACGGGTCGATGCGCGACGTGCAGCTCATCCGCAACGGCAAGGTGGTGGACACGCTGGACCTGTATGACCTGCTCATCCACGGCAGCACCGCCAACGATGCCAAGCTGCAGCAGGGCGATGTGGTGTTCGTGCCCCCCGTGGGCCGCACGGTGGCGGTCGGCGGCGAAGTCGAGCGCCCCGCCGTCTACGAGATCAAGAACGAGACCACGCCCGCGCAAGCCGTCGCGCTCGCCGGTGGGCTGAAGCCCAATGCCGACATTCGCGATGCCACCGTGAGCCGCATCCTGCCAACCGGGCAGCGCGTGGTGCTGCCGCTGAAGCTCGCCAGCACCACCGAGGGGCTGCGCAATGGCGACTACATCGACATCCCGCGCCTGAAGCCCGCCCTGGACAAGGCGGTGACCCTGCAGGGCAATGTCTACAACCCGGGAGTCTACGCCTACCAGCCGGGGATGCGCCTGACGGACGTGCTGCGCTCCGTCGCGGAGCTGAAGCCGAACTCCGACCTGCACTACGTGCTGATCCGCCGGGAGCTGCCACCCGACCGGCGGGTGGTGGCCGTGTCCGCAAACCTGGCCATGGCCTTGGCGCACCCCGGCTCCGCGGCCGATATTCCGCTGATGCCCAGAGACCGGATCATAGTGTTCAACCTGTCCTCGAGCCGCGACCGGATCATCGAGCCCATCCTGCAGGAGATCCGGGCCGAGTCCACCGCCGAGCAGCCGGAGCAGGTCGTCACGGTGCAAGGCCAGGTCAACGTCCCGGGCGAGTATCCGCTGCAGGCCGCCATGCGGGTGGCGGATCTGGTCCGCGCCGGCGGAGGGCTTGCCAATGCCGCTTACACCGGCAACGCCGAGCTCACCCGCTACGTGGTGGGACCCGATGGGACCCGCCACACCCGGATCATCAACATCAGCCTCGCCCAGGCTCTGCGGGACAACCCCAAGGACAACCTGCTGCTCAAGCCCTTCGACGTGCTCAATGTGGTGGAGGTCTCCCAGTGGGCCAGACAAGCCACGGTGACGCTCAGGGGAGAGGTGCGCTTCCCGGGGACCTACACCATCACGCCCGGGGAGACGCTGAAGTCCGTGGTGGAGCGGGCAGGGGGGCTGACCCGTTGGGCGTTCCCGCAGGGTGCGGTGTTCACCCGGGTGGAACTCCAAAAGCGCGAGCAGCAGGAAATGAATATGCTGGCGCAGCGCATGAAAGTGGAACTGGGGGTGCTGGCGCTGCGCGCCAGCGTCACGGCCACGGGGGCCAGTCCAGCGGCCGCCGCCAATACCATGATCGTGGCCAGGTCCCTGCTCCAGCAGCTCAAGAGCGAGCAGGCCGTGGGACGCCTCGTGATCAATCTGCCGAAGATCATGCGCGAGCCGCCCAGCTCCCCCTACGATGTGATCCTGAGAAACGGCGATCAGTTGATCGTGCCGAAGTTCGAGCAGGAGGTGACCGTCATCGGCGAGGTGCAGGATCCGACCTCGCACCTTTATAGCCCCGGCCGGTCGCTGAACACCTACATTGGCGAGAGTGGTGGCTTCACTGCGCAGGCGGATGAGAAGAGAATCTACGTCGTGCGTGCCGACGGCAGCGTGGTCGCCAATCGCGGCGGCTTCCACTGGTTCAGCCGCAGCGGCGCACAGATCAAGCCGGGGGATACCATCGTGGTGCCGATCAACGCCGAGCGGATGCTGCCGCTGCCCTTCTGGCAGGCGGTGACCGGCATTCTGTACAACGTCGCGATCGCTGCGGCGGCGGTGCATGCGTTGTAAGTCTTGACGCGATCTGGCGCATAGTTGTGAGGCGCAAACGGGGGCAAGGTCGCGGCTCAGATGCTCGGCAACGAGCATCTCAGCTCGGTCCGTGGCGCGCGCCCGAATGTCACGATAGTGTCAGAGCCAATGTCTTTGACATTTGGTGATCTATTTGGCCCGAGCCCAGGGAATGGCGCGCCGCTCGGGGATGAGGCGATGGATGCAGTTTAGCCCGTGACTGCCCATGTTATCGAGAGAATACAAATGGAAAAGATCCTAATTACTGGCGGAGCAGGATTCCTTGGATCCCACCTCTGCGAGAGATTGCTACAGGCCGGTGCCGATGTTCTCTGTGTCGACAATTTCTATACCGGGTCAAAGCAAAACATTCGGCATTTGCAAGAGAACGGGAATTTCGAGCTCTTGCGTCACGACGTGACATTTCCACTGTACGTGGAAGTCAATCAGATTTTCAATCTGGCGTGCCCGGCTTCTCCCGTTCACTACCAATTCGATCCGGTTCAGACCACCAAGACCAGCGTTCACGGAGCGATCAACATGTTGGGGCTTGCGAAGCGCGTCAAGGCGCGGATACTTCAAGCTTCAACCTCAGAAGTCTACGGCGATCCGGTGCAGCATCCGCAGACGGAAGAATATTGGGGTAACGTCAATCCCATAGGAGTGCGACGCTGCTACGACGAGGGGAAGCGTTACGCCGAACCGCGGTTTTTTGAGTGTCGCCGGCATGCAAAC